>Ga0222712_10004501_pt1 | contig 14555 bp, 19 predicted proteins | sample C33_657DmetaG_FD_165043 | JGI IMG/M metagenome (GOLD analysis project Ga0222712, IMG submission 165043) | Estuarine water microbial communities from San Francisco Bay, California, United States - C33_657D | ecosystem: Environmental > Aquatic > Marine > Unclassified | place: USA: California... | reverse complement strand
AATTCATTATAAATACTTGAGGTGATATTGCAAGTTTTTTAGATACGTTATATGGTTTCATCCAAAATAATACCACAGATGTTGAAAACGATGATTGTAGGGTTTGATTTGCATCTGGCATTAATAATGTGATAAGTCCAACGTTTGCCCCATAAGTTCCCAATTTAGGATGTGGTTTAATAAATGTATAACCTACCATACCCATATAAGTTCCTTTAAGATATGCAGTAGTTAATGAGTAACTATGTAAAGAATGTAATTTACCATTCTCTAATCTCATTTGTGTCATACCACCTGATAAAGCAAATTGGTCCATTGTACTCCATATCAATGCTGATGCTGAATACGATTTATCGCCCATTAAAGATGATTTAGATATACCCATCGATAACATTGCTGCATATTTACCTTCCATATCCTCTGTTCCAGCTAAATCTGCTGCTACTAACATTGGATTTGTATTAGCACTTTTTTTCTTATCTTTCTTTTCTTCTTTTTTTTCCTCTTTCTTCTCTTCCTTTTTCTCTTCCTTTTTTTCCTCCTATTTACTTTCTTCTTTTTTTTCTTCCTTAGATTCTGATTTAGTTTCTTCTTTCTTTTCTTCACTCTTACTTTCAGATTTCGATTCTGATTTAGATTCGTTCTTCGTTTCAGATTTAGTTTCTGTTTTTGTTTCAGTTTTGGTTTCCGATGAAGATGAATTAGATGATGAACTATTTGAAGATGATGAACTACTACTATTAGAAGAACCACTTGCAGGTGGTGTAGATGAGGTTGATGATGTAGATGCAGTTGCACCACTACTTGCAGCAGATGAACTAGCCGAACTTGCGGAAGATGATGCTGCCGATGAAGCAGATGAACTTGCTGCGGTTGATGCGGATGAAGATGCTGCAGAACTTGCAGCCGAACTTGCTGCACTACTCGCTGCGGATGATGCTGCCGAACTTGCTGCAGATGATGCTGCTTGGGTTGCTGCCGATGTTGCTGCTTGAGATGCTGCTTGGGTAACTGCTTGTTGGACAGTTTGTTGAACTACTATATTAGTAGGACATCCCATAGTTGAGTAAGTTAAATAAACGGAATTTAACCAAAGTCTAACTGCACCACTTTGAACTTCTAATGGAGTAAATACTTTAACTTGGTCATAGAATGATACTACTGCGTTACCATTCACCATCGTAGTTGTTGCGGTTTTTATTTGACCACTACATTTATCTACAAAAGTTTGTGTATAAGTTTGTGCACTTACCTTTTGAGTAAATATACATCCTAACAATATTAAAAAACTTACTAACCATTTTTTCATTTTAGCGTTTACCTCTTCTCACATTAGGACGAGATTTTGGTAATCTCACTTTATGTGTTTGTAAAACTATACCATGTCCTGGTATCCATATTGGTGAGGTATAAGTAGTTGTTCTATGTCTTTGATAATAGTTGTGTTTACGTTCTACGTTTACAACTCTAACAGGAATACATCCTACTAATAAAATTAAAACCAATAGTGTTATTATACTTTTCATACCTTATCTTTGGTATAAATATATCTTTCCATCTACTTTAACACAAATTGCACTCATATTTTCTATCCAATCTCCACTATTAAGATATCTCTTACCATCAATAGTTACATCTGCTGGTTGGTGGATATGACCTACCATTACACCATTGCATCCTTTTAGTTTTCCCATTGATAAAGCAGATGTTTCGAAATCATTTATGTAATTGGTTGCAATCTTTACTTTGTTTTTTATTTTTTGTGAGATGGAAATATATGGTAATTTTCTCCATTTACGATATGAATTATACACTCTATTTAACCAAAGAGCAAAATCGTATCCAATAGAACCTATTTTTGATAACCATTTGTATTTTGTAATGAATACATCTATAACATCCCCGTGAAATATATAGTATTTTTCATTTTTTAATTCTAATACATAATCTTCTCTGATTTCAATTCCACCTAAAATACTACCAATAAATTCTTGTATAAATTCATCGTGGTTTCCTCTAATCCAAATAATTTTAGTTTTGTTAGATAGTTTTAATAATTTAGATACAACTTTTGTATGTTTCTTTTTCCATTTAGAACCTCTATTCAAAGCCCATCCATCGATTATATCTCCATTAAGAATTAATAATTCAGTTGGGTGTGTTTCTATGAATTCTAAAAATTCATCTACTTTACTATCTTTTATACCCAAATGTAAATCGGATACTACTATTGCTTTGTATTTCATATCCAATAATTTTGATGGTTTTTGAAGAAGTTTGTATTGTTTCGATTTATGTAGCATTTGATACTTAATATGAACATATAGAAGAATCCTTTATTCTTAAATCTTCTAGCTGATGTCCATATTCCTTTTGTATTGTGAATAATCATTTTATTTGTCTTTTGTGATACCCAATAATCTTCTGCAAATAGATGTGTTTCATCATATCCGCCAGTTTTCCAATATGCTTCGGTTTTCCATAGTTGAAATCCACCTACTGCAAATGGAGTTCCTATTAAATTACTTATTCTTTGTTGAATATCAAACAAACGGAATATCCAATTAAACCCCTTTTCAGTTTGAAATGGAACAGTTACTAAATCAGTTTGATATCCCAAACATTCTAATAATACAAATTTATTTTGTAACATTATATCTGCATCTAAAAATAAAATGTAAGGGGTAGTTACCAGTTTACTACCTTCTAATCTTGCTTTTGCAGGAAATCCACCCTCTATAATTTCAATGTTTAAAGAATACTTGTATTCATTTTGAATTTTCGATAGCCACCATATAGATTCTTCATCATCTGATATATCTGCAATAATAATTCTAATTCCATTGAATCCCACTTGTTTCGCAATAAATCCAATACATTCATAAATGTTATCTTTTTCATTTTTACAAGGTATGATAATAGTTATTTGGTCTTTCATATGAATAAGTAAAAAACCCCCATTTAATGATGGGGGTTTCAATGTTAATAAATTATTAAGATATTATTTTTTGTGTAATAACAATTCACCTAAAACTTCGATTTCACCAACTAATTTTTGAAATTCAATTTCAGATAAATCCATATTATAGATTTTATCACAAAATTCTTTAGATTTTGAATCTAATAAAGCTTTTGATTCATCAACATTAAAGTTTCCTTTTGATGCGTTTTCGTAATATGGTAATTTAACTACAAAGTGATAGTGAGTCAATATTGCAGGCCCACCTTTTTCTTTTGCATCATTACTTATTTTTGTTGCACCTTCTAATCTCTTCGATGCAAATTGTTCAAACGTAATGATATCATTACCTTCTTTTAATATATTTTTTAACTTTATCATTTTTCAAATACTCCTTTTTTAACCATTCGTAATAAAATTCTAGAACACGCAATATCTAATGCTTTCTTAGTAGATGTACCAATAGTTGATTGGTTGAACTTAACCTCATCCACAGTTGCATCTGAAAGGAATGATAATTCTCTTGTAGTTTTTGCTTCACCTAACCCAGATGCTGCAATGATTTCACCTGTCTCTGCGTTTGTAAATCTTACTTGTAAACCTAAACGTGTTACTACCATATTCTTAACACCATCCTTTAAGTTCACTGTCTCATCTTCGGAAACGGAAAAATCATATACTTCGATTTCAACAAAGTAATGAGCTAAACGGATTTTACCTCTACCATCTAACTTATCTTGTGATATACCTGCTTGAGAAGCCTGAAATTGCTTAACCATTCGGTTTTTAATTTCAGTTTTATCTTCCGTAAACGTAAATCGGTTAAGATTCTCCAAATATTCCATCGTGATGTTAGCCACACCCAAACCCACTTTCTTTTCTTTGAGTTCTGGATATTGCTCATAAACTTCATCACCAATACCACATTTAAGGATTTGAATCGGAATTTGCTTTCCCTCATAATCTAAAAATTGACTAATGTCTACTTTTGTTTCGAATGATGCCTTATAATTTTCTGTCTTTGTTGTTCCCACAGTTTGGGCAATGGCAGCATTGCTTAGTAAAAAACCAAGCAAGAATACTAATAATTTTTTCATATACGTTTTTCATATTTTGTTCGTATATAAATATAAAAAAAGGGAACATTTACGTTCCCTTTTCAAATTATCCAATTTCTTCTTCTTTCGGTTCATCTTTTTTGTTGAAGATTTTACCAACTTCGGCGATACCAAATGCTCCTAATGTTATATACATAAATGAATTATAAATAAATTCATTTACCATTAATTCTCTTCCTAAGTATCCTGTTACCAAATCGGTAACTGCGAATGCTGTCATTACTACAAATGATGCAAACCCTACGATTGTTTTCTCATTCAAATCATTTGAATCTTTGAAAATATCAGTAAATTTAGCCATAGTCTTTTTTCCTTTTTTTAAATTATTAAACTATGTAACCTTTATTATTATCCTACTTGTTCAGCATCTTCATCTTTAATCTTTCCACACTTCAAACATTCTTCAACACCATCTCCATCTAAATCACCCCAAACGTGCTCACATTGTCTATGTGCAAAGTATTCATCAATCTTACCATCACCATCGAAATCTAAACCATCCATTACACCATCACCATCTTCATCAATCTCAACACCTTTCTTTTCTACTTTTGGAGTTTCTTCGACTTGGTCGGTTGTTGATAATACTAATGGTGAAATATCAGTTGGAACTATTGGATTATTTGGACCATCAGCTGTATTACTTAATGATATACCATCTTCCTCATCCATTTTTTGTACTAACATTTTATCCTTATCAGTATCAGAGAACCAGTAGTCAATGATTTTACCATAAGAACCGATGAAAGCTCCTAATAACAATAATAAAAGTTCTTTCCACTCACCTTCAATTGCTGATTTATTTAGAATTGCTCCAAATATACCCATTATGATAACCATAAAACCACCTAATACGATGGCTGTGATGAACCATCTACGTTTCATCATTGCATTTAACAATTCTTTAAAACCAGTTGGCTGTTGATTATTTTCTGCCATATCTTTTTCCTTCTTTGTATGCGTGGTTCATTGCCCACATTAAAAACAATATAAAAAATCCCGTAACACCTATTTTATACCAAATCATATATTACCACTTTGGTGCTTCTTCTTTGAACTCATCACCTTCTTTTTTCTTAGGTTTTGGTTGAGGTTGTGCCGGTTGAGCATTTCCACCTACTGCCTTTTCTTTGATGATTACCGTCTTACCACCTGCTGCTTGTTGTTGAGCCTGTTGGTTGGAATTTGTAATGTTGATTACTGGTGCTGCTTGTTGTACTGGTGTTTCTTCTTTATCACCACCTGTCAATTGTGTAGTAACCCAAGTACCAACACCTAATGTAATTGTGCTCACTAAACCAATAATCATATTTTTGATTGAGCTACCTGTACTTTGTTCTTGTTCTTCTGCCATTTTATTTTCTCCGTTTTGTTATTGTATTTTGTTAAAATCTGTTATTCCTAATTGTTTACCATTTGAATCGAATAATCCTATTCTATATCCAGATGATGGTAATGCATTCGTATATACTTTAAGTACATTATCACCTGCAATTACATTTGTAGTTTCTTTTGATATTACTCTATTTGCAATATCAAATATTCTAATAGTTACAGTTTGTGCTACATCACTTTTTACATTCATTGCAACTTCGTTTGTTACAAAAGCAGTTTGTAGTTTAATACCTACTGAATTGGTAATCTTCAAATCTTCCGATACTACTTGTGGTGTAGGTAATATATCTTCTTTTGAACATCCTACTAATAGAATAGTAAAGAATATCAATCCAAATATTTTTTTCATTTCGTTCTCCTAATTGATTATTATTGTTGTTTTACTTATTTCTTTTTTAGTAACATCTTCCAATAACAAATATAAGTATTTAACTGATATTGATTTAGTGTATATTTTCTTTACATTTTCTCCATTTTGACCAATAAATCGTTCTCTACTGATTACTTGTCCACTTTCTTTATCTATCAAAGTTAATGTATATGTTCCTGCCGATGGTAAATCAAAATGTATAGATTGTCCGTTCTCTACTTTACTTTCACCTACATTGAATATTTTTTCAACCGGCATAGTAGGTGTTGGTAAGTCGGGTTTAGTACACCCTACTAACAAAATTAATGATATCAATATTATCTTTTTCATTAGTTTACCTTTACTTTTAATTGTGTCCCACTCTTACTTACTGCATCAGTATTTGAAATTGAAGTCAATCCCAATGTACTAGTCAATCCGATTAGTGGTAAGAATGTTATCTTATATTCAGTCGTTTTATCCAACGTAGTTGAACCATCGGTTATTAAAGAACCCAACGTTATGTAAGAACCTCTATCAGTTCCAAAATTCGTAGGTGTTCCTTTTGTAGTGAATTCTACCTTTTCAAAACTTAATGTGGTATTATCATAGTTTAAATTGAATTGTGTACCAACCAACTCTTGTTGTAATGGGTCTACTGAAATCGTTATTATCAATTTACCACCAACATTTTCACCCATTAGATATGCGTTGATTTGATTTGAAATTGATTGAGTTGATAAACTCATTGTTCTATATGAATTAGTAGCAACACTACTCACACTTTGTTGTGCCGAATGGGATAGATTTACATCACCTAACCAAGTTACATTTACATTGTATGTGTTATTTAATACACCACTATTCAAATTAAATGGATACAAACTTCTCGTTGAGTTAAATTGTGTATTCCAATTAGATTTAGTAATAGCATCATATTCAGTTTTACCATATAGTTTCATCAAATAAGTCAATGCCGAATATTGTGTTAGTGGTGCAACTCCTGTTAGATGTTGCAATAATTTGTATGTATCCGATTCGTTGAATACACCATTACCATCTACATCTGCATTCATATACTGAATACCATTCGTAAATTCTAATCCACTTTGATTTCCAAATATACCACCATTCGATAATTCTTTAAATGCCAAATAAACATCCGTTACACTTACAATACTATTGTATAGATTGGTTAATTCGGTTTGATTATTTGCTATAATATCAATACCATGTTGTTTAAAACTTTGGATTGGTGAAAATGTAAATTCAGCAGTTAATGCATAATATCCACCACCATTTCTTATGTTAGATTGATATGATGAACCTGCGAAATTAAATTGTGTTGTTGTATAAACATACACTTCAGTCCAACCAGTTGGGTCATAACTACTATATGTTACCGGTCCGTTATATAAATCAAATAACTGTAAATTACTAATTGTAGATGGGTCTGAAAGAATACCATTTACCTCTCTACTATCTATTCCAATTCTATATCTTTGATTGTATGTATCATATCCGTAAATTACACACCACTCAGCTTGTCCTGCGGTTGTTGATGCCTTTACACCACTACCACTTATTTTAGTAGTATCTAAATCATTTGTAATATCCACTTTACCCAAACCACTTAATGGTCTTGATGTGTTTGTTGTTACACCCCATACATTATTTACATATGTGTTTGCTTTTGCTGAAAATTTAGTTTCATCTACATTACCACCAAAATCTATGTTGAATTTAGCAGTTAAAACTTCTCCGTTTGAATGTGATACTGAATTTGTGTAAAACTCCGTAAATGTTGCGTCATCAGGATTAGACCAAGTTCCATATTCAATTACATAAGCACAACTGAAATTGTTTGGTAAGTCATTCCATTGTGTTCCACCACCCCATTTAGTTACGGGATAATCTTCATTACCACTATTGTTGGGTTCACCTCCTGCCCAGTTATTATATTGTCCAACCACATTACCATTGAGTTGTCCATTTGATGTTTTGATTAAAGTTCCCTTTTCAGGTCCTGCATCAATTATCCATCTACCTTCCGTTACCTCATCGGTACATGCAAACCATATATTTGCTTGTGGTACATTTGCAATAATAAAATTATCTTCATCAGCAGATGTAATTGTTACTAAATATCCAGTCTGTCCTTTGAATGTTGTTAATAGAGATGCTGCTCTTGCTCCGGTGTAAGAATTACCAATAGTTACTGGTTTGTAAAAATGTCCATTTACACCATTATAATAATATCCCGTTGGATTGATTGTTGCTGCTACCGATAATTGAACATTTCCCTTTGTTGAACCTGTGTTTATTTTTAGAGATGTTAATGCCGTATTAATATTTGCCATTGAACCTGTTACTACTAAACGAGTTTTATTACCCACTAATGTAAAACCACTTGCTGCGTTTAAACCTGCCGTTGTGTTTAAATAGAATGTAGTACCTGATGGTGGATTTACTAAACTGATTGATGCCAATATAACATCAGTCGATGCAAACCCGTTTAATACAAATCCACTTGCATCTTGTCCGTTTGTGGATTGTGTAAACGATTTAGAGTCCGGAGCAGATACACTCTGACCGAACCCTAAAAATGATATAAATAAGAATAATGTAACTAATAAATTTTTCATATTATTCAACTATTAAGTCTATTTTATTACCCTTTGAATCTACTGCATCTGAAAGAATAAAGTAGAATAAACCTGCGGTATTTGTTAAAGTTGTTTTTGGTGTGAATATTAATTTATATGGAGTACCTGTCTTAATTCTTGCAGTTTTCAATTGGTCAATAGAACCAAATGTTAATCTACCATTATCATGTGTAGAGAAGTTTGTAATTGTACTTCCTGCATCGAATATTACATTATCTAAAGTTAATTTAGATTCATCATAATTCATTATCACTTGTAAACCTGCTAATTCAGCTTTTGTTAGAGTTGTAGTTAATACTACTTTTCCATTTTCCAATGTAGATGTAATACCTAATGTTGCTTTTTCTACTGCTAGAGTTTGATAAGCCATTGGAGCAGTACTCATAGATTTAATTGTATTTACCACTTTATCATTTACCGCATTTGTATATTGTCCAGCAGTTATTTTAGATGCGATTACAGCAGGGTCCGATGAGTGTGACCAGTTTAAATCCCCACCCCATGCAAATACTGCATATATTTCTTTTATCGGAGTATCAATCAATACTCTATTCTTTACAACACCATCTAACCAACTTTGATTTAATAAACCACTATACCATCTTACCGATGTTGAAGTTGGGGTTGGAATCATTGCGTTTGAATCCATATTTTGTCCCATTACATGTGCAAATAATGCATATGAATCTCCCTCACCGAATGCATTCATATTGTTAGTTACCTTACCAACTTTCTTTTCTAACGCAGGTAAAGTGAAGAAATTTGCAGTTCCACTAATATCAGTTTGTGAATGTCCTAAAAATGCTTTATATGCATCGGATACTGTCACAATGTTACTTAACCAACTTCTTTGAAATGCAGGTCCAACGAATACACCAACCGAATCACCAACTTTTACTTGTGTTGTGAAAAGTGCTTCACCACTTGCATCTAATGGTAATTGTGCAATTGGAGCTTGTGTCCAATCAATTTCACCACTACCATTTGATTTCAATTTCATCAATTGAACTGAATGGTCGGTAATAGTGTATCCTTGTGGATATAATACTTTTACTTTGAATTGAGATGTATTACCGGTTACACCTGTTATAGATGATGAACCTCCACCATAGATAGTTCCAACATTTACACCAGTAGTATCAGTACCAGTTGCTAAATCTATTTTGAAAATATTGTTGTAAGTATTTTGGTCTTTTAGAATATATTTTTGAGTTGCAATCAATCCACTAATAGATGCATCTGCTCTTTGAACTGTCAATTGTCCAACGTTCCAATCTGCATTTACTGCATAATTCCACGGAGTTAATCCATATTGAACATTCAAATCATTATCACTTGCACCACCATTGAAAGTAAACTTATAGTTACTCCAACCTGTATAGAATGTTTGTGCAGATGTTCCTTGATTAAATGTAGTAGATACATACGCCAATGCTTTATTGTTGTACTGATATCTAAACCAAAGATAACGAGGGTTCTTAATTACCTGTCCTTTTGTTAGATTGTATTTTACAGTAATTGTATCACCTACCTTTAATCCAGTTGTTGGTGATAGTGATTGACTGATTGTCAATTGTCCATAAGATGTTAGAGATACCAATAATATCCCTAAAAACATAATTAGTTTTTTCATTTTGTTAAGTCCTTTATAATATTTTCACAAACTTTTTTTAATGCATTACTTGTTGATTGTTGATTAAACTTACCATCAGTTCCTACAATTAAAGTTGAAGTTGATATTTCTTCACTTTCACCTTTTTGTACGGTCTTCTTAATACGTTTATCACCATCCCACAATTCTGCAGATGCAATAATTTGAGTTGTAGCAACACCTTTATGAAACACACTAATATTTGTTCCAACGTTTGCTACATCAAAAAACAATAACCTAACTTTGATTTTTAATTTCGAGTCGTTTACTAATGGATATCCTAAGTCCATTAAACTTTCTTCTATGATGTTTTTCACACCAAACGCAAGATTTTTATTTCCTGCTAAATTTCCTAATTTAATATCATTCACAACTTCACCTACACTAATTTGTGGTAGTTCAGTTTGTGCTTTTAATGATGTTGTTGTAAGTGCAAAAAATGCCACTAATAAAATTGTAGCGAATTTTAAACCAATTTTCATGTTACCTCCTAAGTAAGTTTAGGCGTAACCTTCATTAAAATAACGTGATTTACAAAACAGATTTATGACGAGTGTCAGTAATAAGTATCAAATAGACATAAAAAAACCCCACTATTAAGTGAGGTTTCCTAATTCTTCATTGAATTTTTCTTCTGCTATTTTCTTAAATTCTTCCCGTCTATCTAATATACTCATATTACTGATGAAGTGAGTATTATTTCGGTATCTATAATTCTCGCAAACAACTAAGTTTTTAATCTTATATTGTTGGATGTTTATATCAGTTGTTTTCATTAATTTTTCAGCACCCCACATTACAAACGTATCTTCGTAACCATAGTGACTGAATGAATTTGGGATACCTACCTTTCGTAATAAATCTCCACTTAAACAAGTAAACCAACCTCCTGCGAATTTGAATCTCGGTTGATTTGGAAATGAGTTACTAACTGGTTCTAACCCAATATCACCTTTAATACCAGAATCTTTGTATGGGTCATTAGTTTTATGATAATTTAACGATTTGGTAACATAATTTTCATTTACCAAACAATCCCAAGTCGAATCCCATATCTTAACAATTTCAGGAGTTACAATTGAGTAATTAGTTTGTTCTGAAACTAATGGTAATATGTTTTCAAAATATACCAAAGTTCTTTCATCAAATATGATATCAGTATCTAACCAAATATAAAAATCAGCAGTATTTTGATGTATTAAAGTATGTTTTCTTTGAGATACACATCCTTTAATATTATCATCTATTTGAAAATATTTTGCACACCAATCAACTCCATTTGATAACTTTAACATTTTATCTATGAAAAATTGTTTTGGTAACGATGATTGTTTCCAATCTACCATATCATCTGCTAGACACATTGTTACATCTAATACCCACTCATTAGTTTTGTTAAGATAATAAGATGCTTTACGAAGTTGAGTTAGTGTATTTTCTAACTCATCAATTTCATGTGGTAATGCAAATATTGATATTACTATTCTCATTTATATAACTCTATTATTTCTTGTTTAATTTTAGGGTCTCTATCGTACTGATGAACTATTACAAATTCATCACCATTTTGATTGTAGAACTTACCATCTTTATAAATAGGAGTTGGTTCTAAAATTGGTAATTCATCTTTTTTACACCAAACTGTTCCTAATTGTGTTACAAATCCCTTTTCTTGATTAACAAGTTGTGTAGATGTTTTAAATTGTTCTAAGTGAATTAATACATTGTATGCTGCCTGGTCAGATAATTGACCTGGATTTGCCGTTGTTTTACTCCATCTATAAATTTGAATAAATAAATCTCTGATAGATTCTAAATCTCCTACAATTGTTCCTGCACAATAACTGATTTTTTCACTTAACCCCAATTGCCATTCCATCGGAAATGATGAACCAGTATTTACAACTGCCCACGGGTCATCTTTTAATTTAACACCTTCTGAAAATGCAAATAATTTAGTAAATGAACTATTATCTTCAATCCAACTAATTGGGTCTTTTTGAAATATAACATCTTTTACATCTGTCCAAATAATCCAATCAGTTTTATATTGATTGAGAATTACATACATATCTCTAAATCGTTGTAAGATAATATGTTCTTCTAACTGTGATTGAAATAATATCCATCCTTTTTTTGTTAGATATTCAATAACATCATTAGAAACCTCATAAACCAACATTACCTTCTCACCATTGAATCCACTTTTCTCAATTGATTCAACATATGGTCTAATGTCATCTACTCCGTATTTAGTTATACACCCAACTATTGTATATTTCATTATAACTTATTTATTTTCGTGCATATAACATACCAGTAGTACCAGTACCATCAAAATCTATTTTAACTTCAAATCCTGCTGTTTGTATTTTGGATACCAAACCTACAACTTTTAAATCAGTTGGTGGGTTATGAAATTCTATTGCAATTTTATCGATTTTATTAGTTAATGTATCTATATCAATTGCTTCAAAAATTTCATATTCGGCTCCTTCACAATCTACTTTAAAATAATTTACTTTCGTATGTTTACTTAATACATCATTTATATCATATACATCAACTTCATATGATGATTTAATTGTATTAGGACTCATTTCAGAATGTAATGATGACCTACCTGGAAATGTATTCTCATAAAACGTAACCTTACCATTTTTATTGGATACTGCTGCTTGATTTAATTCAACATTTGATATATTTAATTTTTTAAAAAATCCAATTAATTTTGGATTTGGTTCATACCCAATTATTTTTTTTGGATTATATTGTAAAGCATCCAAACTAAACAATCCAAAATTTACACCAATATCAATTACAACATCACCTTCACTAACTGATATAAAATCATTATTATAAACATTTAAGTTTAAAATTTCGTTTAAAATATAATTAATGTCTAATTTATCAGTGTCGGATAATTCCGATTGAATAGTATCTAAATACTTATCAAAATATTCTCTATTGTTTTTCATAATACCAACATTGGTTGTTTACATTTACTATTAAATTATTTTTATCTGCATATTCTTTTACAGCCTTTTCAACATCACCATTAGGCCAAAGGTAATCATCACCGCATAATACGGCGTTTGGCCAATATTTTCCAGCAGTTTCAATATCATATAATACATGCTCATAATCGTGATGGGCATCAATATAAATCAAATCAAACGGAATATTTAATTTATTTACAAAATCCAATCCCTCATTTGTTTTTTTTCTAATTGGAGTTAAACGAGTTTGATATTCCCAATTATTTACTAAAAAAGTTTCCCATAGATTAGAAATTTCATTATATAATTCCATAGCTTGGTCTCGTGTAAATGAACTTTGTATATGGTCTTCTATATTGGTACTCCAATGGTCTATACATACCATTTGTGTATCGGGAGTAGTGTTCTTTAAAATAAAATTAGTAGACCCAATACCTGTCCAACTACCCATTTCTAAAATATAAGATGGTTTTATTTGAGTTATTAAATCCTTTAATACTTTTGCATTGTTGGGACTAAACCAATTGTGTGAACTTGGTGTTATTGTTGGTTTTTCACTTGGCCAACGAAATATAGTTTTTAATTTAGTTGTCATATTTTGTTTTTATAATCTAAATACTTTTCATAGTCAGTTTCATTGTAAAATTCTTTCCATTGATGGTCAAATACTGCATTTGGTTTATATATCTCACTAGCGGTTTCAGATAACCCATCCCATTCAGAATAACTATACCCATTTAAATGTAATAACGCTGATATTAAAACATCACCATGTCTTGTTATTCTATTGTCTAATTCATTTAAATAATCCGTAGTATATGTATTTTCTATAATAGATTCTATTGATTTAATCATAGCATCCATTTTAACAATACTACCACCACACATATTATATTTAATTTCATTTGGATTTATATGTGGATATTTGGTTAATATAGTTGTGCAAAAATTGGGTTGAAATGAATGACCTACTATACCACCCGAATCTGCAGATGGGAATATTATATTATTGTGTAAAGTATTTACATCTTCTTCCAAAAACAATAACCATTCATTTGGGAAGGTTTTACAAGTTAATAAGATTCGTTCTAAATAAACATACCAATTATTATCACCTAAACCTTTTGGTGATACATTTAAATTTGAATGTGTATATTTTAAATTGAATTTACTTTCAAATTCAAAAAAATCATACCCATTATCTCCATGAAGATATATAGGAGTATTTGGAAAATGTAATCGAAATCTTCTTATACATTCCTCTACTGCAATTTGATTATTATGAACTTGTAGATGAGCAGTTATATTATTTACCATACTTTTGCCAATCATTGTGTTTGAATAATCCTTCGTTGTGACCTACTTTAAAATCTTGTCTTGGCCACCAATATGCAATCTTTCTTTCCAAATCAATACCC
>Ga0222712_10004500_pt1 | contig 14556 bp, 21 predicted proteins | sample C33_657DmetaG_FD_165043 | JGI IMG/M metagenome (GOLD analysis project Ga0222712, IMG submission 165043) | Estuarine water microbial communities from San Francisco Bay, California, United States - C33_657D | ecosystem: Environmental > Aquatic > Marine > Unclassified | place: USA: California... | reverse complement strand
GTGATTGAATTTTTTTCAGTAAAAAACCGTTTCTGTTTTGTTGTTTGTATTTGTATTCCGTTGTCTTTTAGTGCGTCTGCTCTGATTGTGTTGCGTGTTTGGTTTCGTTGTGTGACGTATTTGTGTCCGAGTGTGTTGTTGCATTTTGCGCATATGCCTCGGAGGTTTTCGGGGTTGTGTCCTCCGCCTGCGTCTATTGGTGTGATGTGGTCGACTTGGGTGCTGGGTGCTCGGTTGCAGACTGTGCAGGTCGGTTGTTCTCGGAGGATTATTGCTCGGTTTTTTCTGTATTCGGGGTTGTCGTGGGCTCTGCTCATAGTGCTAGCGCGTCGCAAGCGACTTGCTTACGGTTTGTGGGTGGTTTTGTTTCATGTCGGGCTCGTCTCGGTTGTTTGTGTTTTGTTTTCAATGTTACTCATGCTGTGGTTAAACCTAGTGCGATAACCCCCCGTGCTTTTGCCTCGTAGCACTCCCATATCTTTAATCATTGCTTGACCATGTGTTGCCACATAGATCATCTACCCACGCTTTCCGTGTGTTACCAACCAGCGTTGCACCGCTGTAGGTCGTGCCCGTACTCGTTATCGGTATGTCAACGGTATGTCAATTCTGTAATGACTCAATCACTTGCGATGCTTCTTGTTTGCTTAATGCTTCAATGCTTGAATACTCGTTTTTCAATACTTTGTTGACGTATGGCATCAGATCGGCTGTGCCTATTTTTTTCTCAAACGCGAGCGCCCGTAACATTCCGCGCTGCTTAGGCGTTGCATATTGCTTAGTGTCTGTTGTGTCACCAAATGGCTGCTCAAGATCGGCTCGAATGGGGCTGACCTCTGCGACTGTGGCTGGTTGCCGTGCTTGTACTTCGTTTCGTGATGCAATGCTTTTGCCTATTCCCATTCCGAGAAAGCCGAGAGCCCGTCCTAAGCAGCTCGTGCTCGCATTCATCATTTCCGACCCCTTGGTGAATGGACTTTTTCCTGGTATCGGCTCCCAGCAGTAAGCGACGGTGGGCAGTAAATCGTTCAAGTCTCTCCATACTGTGCAACTAATCTCAACGTATTGCTGATTATCTACCGTGACAATTATTGGTTTTGTTTCCTGTATTCGTAGGTCTGGAAATTGTTTGAGAGCTTGAGCTAGTCGAGTCGGTACGTCTACATAGTTATCCATGAAGTTGCTCATTATTGCCCTCCATTTCCATTTCGCATGCGTTTTCATAATCTTGCATGCAATCATGTGACTCGTTGTCGTGTCTGGCGATGTGTTCTAAATTGCGGACTCTCATTTCGTCGTACAAATTGTCTGCAATTGCTTTCCATTTATTTAGTTCTGCCGTCAACTGTTGTACCTTGTCGCTCATGACATGTACGCCACACACGCATTAAGCAACTGACTGCTAATCTTTATGTCTTCAATAAGTTTTTCAATGTGTTCTTGCAGTACTTCATTTTGTTTTCGGGCAATGACAAGTTGCTCTATCAGGTAATTGTTTGTTTCTTGTGCTTCGTTAAATTCTTTCATTGGTTGTACCAATCTTGCCAAATGTTCGCAGGGTGCACACCGATTCGGCACGCATATTTATCCGCTTGATAGATGTTGAGCGCCGATTCGTTAGGTCGATTACGCCACCTGCAAACTGTGCCTCTGCTAACGCCAAAGATTTGCGCTAACGATAACGCGTCGGTGTCTTTGTTGTAATGATCTAGTAGTCGATGTGCTTCAAATGTTTTCATTATTCTCCCTCGGTTAGATATTTGATTAGTGCTTTTAATTCTGTGATTTCGTCCAGTAGTGCAGCGTTTTCTGTTTTGAGTGCGTCACGCTCACGCGCTACTTTCATTCCGTGTTCGTGACAGTCTCTTAACTGCTCTCGACTGCCGTAGTGGGGGTCATAACTGCGTCTCATAATATGCCTCGTGAAGTTTGATGTGCGATCAGTTCTTTAGTCGCTGGGAGTGTTTGTATATCGTAAAGCATTGATTCGTGCATTCCGTAGCAAGCCGTGTGCCAGTTAGGTTGATCTATCCAGTAGCTCGGTACGTTGCATCGCTTTATACCTGACCAGCCCTTTAATGTTGCAAGCATTGTTGCATGGTTAAGCGATACGCAAATGTAATCGGCGATGAAATACTTTGTGTCGTCCGGGTGAGTTATCAATATCGCGTTAGCGTATTTGACTGTGCGCACTTCGTAGCCGAGCACGTCTGGAATGGTTTTATCAAATGGCGTGAAAACAGTTTCATAATTAAAATACTTTCCAACTGCTCGCTCACCGAGGTAGCCCTGCAAAGAGTGTTGAAACTTTTGCTCTTTACTAAATAGTCCGTACTTTTGTTTGCGATTATTTTCAAAACAACTTCGCTCTAATTCGCTAGCAAAATTTGTGCAGTCTTGCACGTCCTCGGCTGTGAGCTGGATTGTTACTATTTCAGTTTGCACGAGTTAACAACAGTTCAAGTCGACGCGCTTCGGATTCGAGGTCTTTGACTCGTGCTTCAAGTTCGCTAATAATGCCCATCAAATAACGCACTTCAATTTCCAATACTTTTGGTGATGTGTTTGGCATTTTGCTGATTTGTTCGCCAATCAACATAAATTGTTTCATGCGGGACAATGTTTCTTGGTGTTCTTTTTCCATTCGCATATCAAATGTTTCGTCATATTCGTTCTCGGTCATTTTCATTCTCCTTTGTGGTTAATTTAATCTAAAAATATCATGCACAGAAGTCTTATCGCAAGCGTGTAGCACAGTAAGAATATTGCCATTTGTTTGACGGTTGTTATTTGCATGATTTGGTTCGATTGCACATATCCCAGGGTATCCAGCCGTCCCCTGCTGCTTTTTGCCAGTAGTCGTATAACAGTTTGCCCGCTTTTAGATTTGTGTACGGGTCAAAAAGTGGTTCTTGTGTGCAGATTTTCATTTGTAAACAAATTGGCGCTGTGGGGTTGCGTTTAATGTCATAATTCAAACCATTGATTTGCAAAATTGATGTATCACTCAAATGATCTGACCCGTCATGTCCCGTAATTTTGCAGTCTTTGTCAACCGTTTCGCCACCGCGACGAATACAGCACCCTGATTCGCGTAGGGCGATCTGTTTAAGTTTGCCGATCTGGTCAACTTGCCAGCCTGCTTTTAGCGCGAGCGCTGGTAGCCATGAACAGTCACCATGTTTATACACAGGCTGGGGAAGCGTTGTAGTGGTGCTAGGTGGCACATATAGGTAAATGTCGTGCTGCATGTCTCTAAACGAGCTGTAAGCCCCGTATGGCGCTGTCACAGGGTCAGTCTGCCCTAATGGTGGCTCTTGTAACAGGACATTGCCTGAAAACCCAATAGCGAATAACGCAAACGCGATAACTGTTTTAATGATGAATGGCATAAGCCCTCGACTTTCTCGGTCAAGAACTACCCTACACGGGTTTGACGACCACCTGTGGAATTAGCCCAAACACCCTATTCCAAGCCTGTTGAGCAAGTTCTGGACTGTTACAGATAACAGAGTTCACTTCGACATGCCACCAATCACCCTGCTCACAGTCAAACGCTTTCCATGTAGCACGATCACACCGCCACGACCGTCGCATGGCGTAATCAATCACTAACTCAATGCCGAGAGTATCGGCGTGTTCTAAACATTTATTTATAAACGCCATTGATACTTTGCGTCCGTCTTGCCGTCCGCGTTTTTTTTCTGATTGCCACCTGTAAGACAAGTCGACTGCGACGCCTTTTGAATGGTTGGACACGACTCCAGGCTTTCCTCGGACGTCTCGCAGAACCCAGCTGCCGTTATTCCAGAGCGACTTATCAGAATGAAATACTGCACGGGTTAGCCATGCGTCCATTCCCTGCAATGGTTTCGCTACGACTGGAGCAGCGTTAATTGTGTACGGTTTTATTACTTTTTTTTCTTGTCTTTGTCGCTAATGAATAAACACGCTAGATCAGGGTCGCCGATCTTTGTCGATATCCATGCCAACACTGTTGAACTAATCGGCATGAGCATAAATATGAGTTCGCGGTCAAGATTTGATTTCCACAAGAAATAACATATGACACCTTGAATGCCACCTTTGAATGTTTGGTCTGCTATCTGTAATCTGCCCATAACTATCCAATCAGTGTCTTAAATTCGTCGGCTGTTAATCCGAGTCGGTCAAGTATTGTTTGCTGTTTGTCTGCTAATGCTTTTTCCGCTTTTGCTTTTGCCGTAGCATCTTTTTTTATTTGTGCTGTCTCGGCTTCAAATTGTGTTAATTCGGTTTCGTTGAAATCGCGTGTAACGATTTCGCCTGTCACACAATCAATAATTGTTTTTTGTGGTGTTGTCATAATTCCTCTATATTCCAAAACCGTAAATAGCTACCGAACCTGTCATAGTTGCGCCTGTTGAATTGCTGATAGTAAACGAAGTAAACGACGTATTAGCGTTATGTTTACCTGCCGTCTGAAACCATTGAGATTGTTGATAATTGAGACCGCTTGCTATAAGACTTGTTTCATTCGTTAAAAATGGCTGGTCTATTTGTATGTTTGCTGTACTTGGGTCTGTTGAAGCCATGTTATTCATAATGATTTTACTATCAGACGTTGAACCCTGATTAAATGACCACGCCCTAGCCTGATCTACATACATTTGCGAATAAGCGTAATTTGTCGTAGCAGCGCCGAGCGTAAAATACATATCCGGATTACCAGCGCTGCAAGTCATTTCATTTATTGTTATAAAATAGTTACGGTAAGTTGCACTAAAAGCGCTGCTAAAAGTTGTGCTAGCACCCGATAGCGAACCTGTAGCGATAAGTGTTAGACCGCTTGACACTGCTGGAGCTGGCGCAAGAGTAGCCCAGGCTGCACCGTCGTAATATTGGACTACGTTTGTAGATTCGAGATAACAAAGTTGACCCTCTGCAAGCGCTTTTTCTCCTGCACCGCCAAAACCTGCGTCTCGAGTGCCCGTAGTTGCAAAAACTGGAACGCCGGTCGCTGCACTGTTAACTAATTGTGAAGCCTCCAAAACTTGACCTGGAATAAATGTTGGGACTGTTGTCTGTGTATTTGCCATAACTCTCCTTAGATTACCCTAAAACATTGTCGGCGTTAAGTATCCCGTAGATCGCGTCCGAAACGATGAACTGGTAGACGACCGTTGTAGGGCTCGTCCAGTAGGTCACGGAGTGCCCTCTGTTGACGTCTATGCGATGCTCAATGCCCTCTATAGCCAGTTCTTGAGCTAGTTCTGTTGTGGAGTTGCCAGACGTTGTAAACGTTTTTTCTACAGTGATCGTCGTCCCGATATCAAGTGTTGCAAGCAGATCGCGTTGTGGCACGGTCAACATTAAAAACTCTGTTTGTACTGACGTGTATCTGGCTGTAGGTTCAGGCTCTAACAGATACTCCGAAAGCGTGAGAGCCGCGCCTGTGCTGTGCAGCAGGCTATTTGTGATTGAGTCCGTTTGAATGAAATAGATTGCTTGACTTGCTAAATCCTCGGCGACTTGTGGACTGTTACTGCCAAGAATTGTGACACTTGCTCGATTGATTACTTGGTTTGCTTCAAACGATACGCCTACCCCGTTGTACGCAAAATTTGTGCCGTCGTCGTGGAAGTCTGCAACTGGAGCCGAAAGAGTGTTGCCGATTCTTGGCTGAAATGTGATGTAGCCGTCGCGTGCCATAAAGAGTCTGCCCTGCTCTGCGACGTTGATCTGATTGCAATAGGCGAGCGCGTTAGTGCCGTTATCTACCGTGAAAGCAGCTGAACCGCCGAGAGTCTGAGTGCCTGTAGTTATGTCTCGTTCTGCGACTGGAAAATTTATCTCTGGTCGATCAAGTACCGCGCTAAGTCGAGTGCTGGATAATTGCTCGCTGACATTGAATGACGCTAAATCGGTTTGAGATAGTAAATAAAAGTCGTCGGCACAAAATACAATAACTGTGTCTAGACCGCCGAGAGCAAAATTGTAATCATAATTTACAACGCGCCCAACAAATAAATACTCTTGCACGTCGTTCGCGTCGTAACGTGAAAGTCTGACACGCCTTAATGGTGCGAGCCCTGGCTGATCGTTAGCTGTGTCGTAAAATGGTGAGTCTTGATTAAATGGATTAAATACGCCTGTTGTATCCAGCATCGTGAACGACAAAGACCCAGCGCCAAACTGGTCGCCCATATCGCGCCTACCGCGTCGACACGTCAAAGAATTGACTCCGTCTAAAACCTCGGCAAATTCGGTTGTGCCGTTCAAGACGTATTCTGCTCCGTCTAAAATCCCTCTGGTTGCCGAGTCCAAAGTGAAAGCGTCAATTAAAAAACCTGTATCTATCTCTAGCGAATAATTCCCAGAGTCAACTACTGCAACGCCTGGCATTAGATGGCTATCTGTAAATCAAGCGGACCTGATACTCGCTGGTAGGCGAGCAAACTGTTAACGACTGATTCGCCGATCTCTGCAGATGTCGCTAGTCCTCCAGTGACGTTAATTGTGATGTCGCCACGCGCTGCAATGCGTTCAGCGTTGCCACCCATAAAGCCAGGTATTGAGCTAGGTCCCTGATACGGTCCGCCACCGCTAACTACTGGAGTGAAACCACCGCCTCCACCTCCACCGCCTCCACCGCCTCCGCCTGTTACTGCTGGAGACAAAATTGGAATAGTTGCAATGTTCGGCAAAATTGCGCCACCGATAGAACCCGTGCCACCCTCTCGACCAAAACCGCCACCCGATACTGCAGGACTACCTGTACCGCTAATTGTCGGTATTTGTGGCGCGACTTTTGTAGCAATGTTGTCTAGACCTGGTATTACGTTTATAACCATTGCCAGCGCGTTATAAAGCATATACATTGCCGAAATTAAACCGTTCACATAACCGATCACAGCATTCATAATCATATTTACACCCGATCTGAAACTTTCAAATTTTTGATACGCCGCAAAAATCGCAATACCGATCGCTGTCAGACCAGTAGCCCATAACACAAATGGACTTGCATTCATTGCGAAATTCACTGCAAGAATTGCTGTTGCAATTGTGGCTATTGCTGCAGCTGCTCGCGTAAAGTTTTGTGGATTGTTAACCGCCCAAGTAGCAAAGTCTTTGACAACTGGTAACACTGCTTGAACTGCTGGGAGTAATGCTTGACCGATTGAAACTTGCAAGTCCGCCATTTGTGCTTTAAGTATTCGACTACTGTTGGCAAGCCCGTCAGATGTTCGCGCAAAGTCGCCTTGAGCGTCGCCTGTTTGTTTATAGATCAATGATTGCGCTGCAAGTATTTTTGTTTGTGCCGATAATGCACCTGTTGAAACTTCAAGACCCATTGCCAGCGCTTCATTGCGAAGCGCGTTATCACTTAACAAAACACCGTATTGACGCAATGGCTCGGACTCTCCTCGAAGTGCTGCACCGATCGCTTGCACTGCCTGTTCTGGAGTTGTGTTATTAAATGACGCTAGGTCTGATGCAAGGGCGGTAAAGTCATTGCTAAATGTTGCTAATTCTTGACCAGATAGCCCTGCAGCTTTTCCAAATGTTCCGAACGTGCCTGCGGCTTGTAAAACTGCGTTTTGTGATTGCCCTAAAGCGGTTGCTGCACTTTTAGCAAATTCTTCAACTGCTGTAGCGCCCTCGCCAAATACGACGTTTACTTTTGACAAGTTTTCTGCTAGGTCTGATGCTGCCATGATTGCTGGACCAGCTGCAGCTGCTAAACCTGCAAGCGCTGCCGCTGCTGGTAAAGCTGCTTTTCTGATAGCAAATTGTGCTTTTTCTCCAGCTGTTTCTAATTGTTGAAATTCTTTAATTGCTTTGTCAATGCCCTTGCCGTCAAATTCGGCAACGATAGGTATAGATAATCCCATTACAACTCCCTTTGCACTGTGCGCATAGCGTCCATGATCGCAGACTTTAGTTCTTGCTCAACACCTCTACGCGCTTTGTAGACCGCAGGTCCGATAAGTCGAGTGCGTCCTGCGCCAACAAAACCGAGCGAATTGCCTAAACGATTACTGTTGGCACGTCCTGCAGTTTCAAAGATTGCTGCTGCTGGGTCTTTCTGTTCAATCAAAATTACGCCGACTGCGTTGCGTCGAGTGTCAAAACGCATACGCACACCGTTAACTGCTTTAGAAACTGTAAACGGAAACAGTTTGCGACCGCCTTTAGACCAGGCGTATTGCATGCCCGATAGCGGAATTTTTGTATACACGTTTTTTGCAGCTTGAATTGCTGGCTGTGATATCTGTATCGCTTGCGCCTTAAATTCTTTTTGTAACTCTGGGTCAATTTTGCGCAAAGAATTAATAGTGTTTTTAACGCCCACTATTTCTACAGTTGTGCTCACCGACATTATTACCTCTTACGACTATTTAATATCGTAATGACTGTGAACAGGTCGCGAGTGTCAAACTCAATATGGGTTGGATACCACCCTGTAGCCACTAGCAATTCTGCTAGTTGCCGTCGGTAAGTTCCAACCCTGTAGGGTTTGGGTTTTCCTCCGCAACTGCTGTGCATTCAAGATCAGGATTAGCTGAAAGCCATTTGCGCCAAGTGTCTGGCACTTTGTCGCCTGCAAGTTTGCACAATAACCAAGCCCAGCAAACCATATCGCTATATCGAATAGTGTCTTGAACCGACTTATTTTCTAAACGCTCCCATTCGCAAATGACAAACATATTTGTAACAAGTATTCTTTCGGGAGTGCCGTCGCCCATGATTAATTTTATTTTGAATTTCATTGTGTCCTGTTCTCGGTCAGGTATGACCGTCTAATTATGGGGTTATGTCTCTAGCCCAGTCGCCACCATTCGCCGAAAATGTTACCATTGCCAGCTCTCCAGTAGTCGAATTTATTGGTGTAAACGATTCAAGCATTCCGTCACTTAACGTCCAATGTGGATTACTGGCAGACGCAGCACCCGAGATTGGGTGAACCAACATTGAAAAACTACCGTTGTCAAGTAGATCGTAAAGAGTTGCTTCAACAGAGCCCGAGCCATAATCTAAATAAAGTTCTACACTGCACGACCAGAAATTTAATCCTGGAGTTTGCATATCGCCTGTATCGCCGAAAGCTGTGCTAGTGAGCGCGTGTCGTCCCGTTGTAATTGTGCAAGTGTTGCCCTGCGAACTTAGGACAACTGGAGAAGCCGAGCCCGTCACCGTGATTACCGCGTTGCTAAGAAAAGTTGCCATTTGTACTCCTTGTTTGTAGTAATAGTTTTATCAGGTTTTGTTGTGCTTAGTGTGGATATTGTCAAGACGTTCTAGCTTCAAGTCCTATTGCTAGGTCGTAGCACGGAAATTCTTGACCGCCTACTTCGAGCGTGCCGGGTCGCCCAGACATAACTACGATCGTTGAACCGAGCACTGTGGCAACTATTGACATGATTTGTCTGAGCACTGGGAGCCCTGCTGGACCTGAGCCGACTACTTTTATTGGAAAGTCCATGCGAATTATGTTGCCGTTACCAGCTGCCGTTGTAAAACTTGGCGCCAATAGAAAGACGCAGTTAGGGACGATTTTGGTTGGGTCGTTTACAACGCGCAATCCTGAGACTGCTTCAAGCGTTGTCGTGAGATCGTCTAAAGCTTCGTTTAGTAAATCTGTGTACGCCATTAGGCAACCGAGGGACGATTGATACCGAGTAACTGTTTAACTATTGGGGTTAGCGATTGCTGTGGAGCTTGACCCATTGTGTCAAATGACGCGAAAGCGTTCTCTAATGAACCTCGACTACGCCATAACGCTGCACCGTACATCAAAGTCCCCAGCGTCACGTCTCCGCCCGGACTTGTGTCAAGCTGATCAAAATAATTCGATTCCTGCCGTCTGCGATAACAGAAAGCATTACTGGCTAAAACTGATTGCTCTAGCAAAACGTAATCGTCAGACTCTTCGTCTATTTCTACGCCAAGATATGCAAGCAAATTAGCGTCTGTTATCCATGTGCATATTTGAGTGTATGTAACTGTGCCTGTATAGAACGCAACAAATTGAACGTCGCTACCTGTGCACGCATAAAGAATCTGATTTGGTACAGGTACATTTTCATTGAATAACAATTCGCCAGTAGTTGTGTCCGCGCCAATAAATAAATATTGTGGCAACGCAAGCACCGTGAATGAGCCGTTAAATGGTGCACCGATAGATGCAACAGTCACGAATTGACCGACAACTATTTCTGTTGGCTCTAGCGTGCTTATGCACGCATAGTTATTTAATAATTGTTTAGATGCTGTGTTGTAAGTTGTCATGGCGGTTAAGCCGCCTCTCGCTTACAGGTTTGTTACATCGATGTTGCGAATGAGATCAGTGATCGCGGCAAATGTCGCGAAATACCCGTAATAACTGAACTCGCGTGAGATTTTGGTCGGTAAATCCTGTGTCATCACTCCGCGCATATTTTCATACACCTCAAACGAACGAGATGCGTTAGCGACGATCAAAGTATTTTCGTCAATGGCATCAAACTGGCTGTCTACAACAATATTCAGACCCATTGGATTTTGTCCTGACCATGATGCTGCCGAGCCTGCGCCGAGCGTATTCATGCCGAGCAAGCCAGGTGCGCCAATCGCTGGGAACACTGGACGGTTCTGATCGTCTACAAGTTGTCCAAGTAATTGCCACACTTTTACTGATGTGTACATTGTGTCCACAAAGAAATTTGTGCCAACTGATGCGTCATACGCTGCAGTGTAAATTGCTGTCAACAAATTCTCAGGGCTTGTGCCGTCCCATGTGCCAGAGTTAATTGAAGCGGTGCGCAATTCTGTGCAGGCTTCTTTGTCTGTGGCGAGCATATATTGACCCATTAAGTCATTAAGAATTAAAGACATCGCTGCAGGGTCTGTCATGTCGATCAATTGCATTGACATCATTGCTGAGCCGGCGAAAGTTTTTCGATCAACTTGATTTGCGTCAATCACCATTGTGGTCGCTGAGACCACTGAATTTTGTGGTGTCTGCTCTGCGGCTGATGTGTGAGTGCCGATAGTTGGTCTAATGAACGATGTGCCGTTACCGTTCGGTAGTGCGCGTGGTCCGAATGATGTGACTACAGGTCTGATGTAGTTCAGATTTTGTACCAGAGGAGCCAAAACTGGCAACGGTAGCAAACCTGGCGTATCAGTAGTTGCAGTGTCTCCTGCAGCTGCTTGCAATGCTGTCTGATTCTTTTTCACAACTTCTTTGTAAGCCAAATTGACTTTCGCAAATGTGTCGCCTCCAATGTGCATTGCAGCAAGATATTCGCCTGGTGTTGGCATCGCAAATTGTTGTGCAGGTTTTGCCCACAATTTGTCTGCGGCTGCTGCTGCTACTTCGACTGGTGTTTCTACTGATTCGATCATGATTTTCTCCTGTGTAGGTATAACTTCATTTAACTCTATAACTGGTTCTGTTTGTGGGATACTGGCTGCAACGTCAGTAATTATTGCACCGCTAAACGCTCCTTGACTGACCATACTGAGCTCTGTCCAGTCGGCTGCTTCAACGATCATTACACCGTCTGCGTCGTAACTAAACTTTGTCGGGTTGATGCCGACCGATACCGAGTCAATTACTCCGTCGTTTGCGAGTGTCAGATATTCGTCGCCGAGACGAGTGGCGCTAATTTTGGCGGTAAAAAGCATGCCCTGTTGTGTGTCTACACGCTCCGTCAAAATGCCAATAATTTGACCTGAGTCATGCTGTCCGTAGAGTTTTGGTGCGCGACCGTCAACAGGAAGAGCTCCCTGCATAATGCGTACTTGTGTGCCGTCAGCGACTGTTGCTGTTTCGTCGTAAGTTACTGCTATGCCACTGATTGAGCGGCGCGGCAGTTCTCCGACCGCAGCCGCGTCAACCGTGATTAGTGAGGGGACTAATTTTATCATGAGCCTGATGCTACATCAATCGTGTCGTTAATTTGTGGAATGTCATATTCTGATTGCAAGTATTCCTCGCTCAGATATTTTTGGACGTCAAATTCGACATACGTTCCAGCCGGTAGCACATTATTTTGACTGAGTGTTGACGCAATGCATTCTGCGTATGGTTTAACGCCAAAACTGAACAAGTCCAGGCGAGCGCCTTGATTTGAGACGTAAGAATATCCGCCAACAGAAATTCCTGCAAGATAACTTGGGATATTGCAGAGCCTGCACATTTCAAGCGATTGATAATTGCTTGAGTCGATTAGCAACATCTTGTCTGGGCTAGTTTGCGTTTCCGTATAATTTACAAATTCGTTTAGAGCCGCAGTTTGATTTGTTTCACGCGCATGATTAAACGATGCTGCTAGGTCCGCTAATTCTTGACCGCTTAACGGCTCGCCCCCAGTTTGCCGTAACACACCGGCTGGGATTGCACTGCTCGCATTTCTGTAGCGTGCACTTTCAAGTTTTAGCGCTGTAGCGACTGCCTGCACTGACTGATAGACAATGCCCTGAATTGGTGACAAGAATTGCACAACATCATTCGGGTCTAATTCGCCACCTTGAAATACGATCTGTTTAGACGGAGCAAACCACACAGGACCTGCTTGGTCTAATGTTTGCACCATTGCTGCAGGTAGTCGAGTGTACGACGCTGGGAATCCGTCAGCGGTGCGCGAAGTTATAAACCAAAATGCGCGACCGAAAAAAAATAGATCGTCAAATGTCCATGACAAAATAAAATTGTTAGGCAACGCTGGGTCAATTTTGCGTAGCCAAGTTCTTGGTGCTAATGGCATCTTTTCCATTTCGGTGCCATTCCACATTTCGTTATACATCTTTAATGGCATACAACCAATAACGCTTGCCATAAGATCGCGTGCTCGACTGACGGTCGGCACACTCATTGCACGATTGCGTGCTTCGCCCTCAATGTATGAGTAATACTTGCCAATCATGCCAGAACCACCGTTATTTGCTGACTGATAATAACCGCCAGCCGCTGCCGCTTTTGATGCTGGTTGGGCGTTTGCATCAGCAGAAATTTTGCCTGCAATAAATTGAATTAAAGTTTTAGCCATGCTGTAAGTATGCCACTGGACTTAACTTGCGTGGTGTATAGGTGCTGGTCGAGTACAGACCGAGAAAGCAGGTAACGACCAGCCACCCGTACAGATATTAGCGTGAAGCTACAACGATCATCGGTTTGCCACTTGAAGTCGGCTTGCTGGTAAGAGCTGCAGCCCACACCATGCACCGAGCCAATTCGATCGGTCCTGGGGAACGTTGAGAGCTGAGAGCGATACTGTTCTGTGACCTGACCGCTACTGCTCGGGAGACGTGCTCTGCCAACATTGCTTCGCCTGTATGCCACAAGAGTTTTTCGCCAATCATTGCTTTAACTCTTGGAGTGAATTTTAATATCTCCCCGTAGCCGACAATGATGCGCCGACGCTCTAAAGTTGGGAGCCAGTGCAAATCAATCGTCGGAGTTATCGCAAACTTAATGCTCGGATTCTTGGCTAGTTCTTGTGCGCGTAAAATCATTTCGTCGTAAGTGTCCACCACAAATTCGACTGTTGCCACCGTGCGCCGATCAGGTAGCACGACGCAACGTACCGCGAAATATCTGGAGTCGTCAAGACTAGATTCAATGGCGACTGTGCCTCCGTCCGGCATTGTGTCGAGGTAGTGCAGCTCCGACCAGATACCAGGTTGTATCCATGCTTTATCACTAGCCACCCAAAGATTACAACTGGCTCTCAAGAAACTTGCTCGGTCTGGGTTTTCGGATTCTGCGACAATAGTTTTTAGTGTCAAAGTTTTACCGAGTGCAGGGTTTGCGTACGCCCACGCCTCGGGATTATCAAGCGGAGAAAGTTCCGGCGGAGGGCTCCATTCGGCAAAATAAAAACTTGAATTTTGTTTTGTGTCAATGGCTCGAAGTCCCTGCTCTCTCCATTTGAGCATTGCCGTACTTGCCTCCGTCCCAGCTGTCGACCAGAGACTGAGTAGTGGATTCGGTTTAGCGCGTTGAGCTGGGAGAAGTCCTCCGTCAATAACTTCGCGTGAAATATCCCACATCTCGTCCGCCACAATCAGATCGCACGACATACCGTGCCCGACCGAATGATTCGCTGCTCTGAGAAACCATTTGCTACCGTCTGGCATTGTCACCGAGTTACGACCATAAGACCGCATCAAAGTTGCGTTAAATCGTTTCTCTAAAATTGGTGCGAGATTGTCAAACAACATGACTGCAAGATCAAGTCTGTGAGCAGTCGTAAGCACAGTCTGTTTTAATCCGCTGATCTTAGGCATCTCAGCAAGCCACCAACCAACAAGAGCCATTAAAGCAACGGTCTTACCGTTCTGCCTCGCAGTTGAAACAAGAGAAACTCTATTACAAAGATCACCATTTGAGTCGTGAAGCAGCTGCCCCTCCAAAACTCTCAACTGCCAAGCCATTAGCTCAACGTCCAGATACTCCCTAGCAAATTCCCTAACACCGTCAACGTACGACCCAGCGTGCTCCGGCAACACCGTCTCAAGTCTTGGCTGATCTCTGCCAGTTACCGCTAATCCTGGCTGGTTCAGGTCATCGGGGATAATCCTGAC
>Ga0222712_10004499_pt1 | contig 14557 bp, 21 predicted proteins | sample C33_657DmetaG_FD_165043 | JGI IMG/M metagenome (GOLD analysis project Ga0222712, IMG submission 165043) | Estuarine water microbial communities from San Francisco Bay, California, United States - C33_657D | ecosystem: Environmental > Aquatic > Marine > Unclassified | place: USA: California... | reverse complement strand
CTGATGTTGCTTCATCAGTTATTTCAAGACCAACCGCTCCAGCCGATACTTTTGATTTTAGTTTTGCGCCTGCTCCATTACTCGTAGTCCCCACCAACAAATTCCCACTAGCATCCAGCGTCATTGCTTGGGTGTTGGTAACATTCTGACCTGCTGTGCTGGTATTGGTTGTGTACCAATAGTGCTCACCCGTGTCTCCACGAAGCAGGTATCTCGGGGCGTAACCGTCGTTGATAAACTTGGAAGTTCCGGCACTAGTGACGTATTGATTGGTTGCTAGAATCGTAAAGTTTAGAGAGGTCGATGTATGACTGGAAAGAGTGCCCGACGCTCCAAACTGCATTGCCTTGTAGTCAGTTGCCCAGTCTGTTTTAGGCGTCACCCCCAGACCGAGGTTGCCGGAGGAGTCGAGGCGCATACGCTCTGATGCCGCAATGTTGTCATAAATAGCAAACTGGTTTACGCCTTGGGTCGTAAACAATGTGTAGTCAGCAGACCCACCCGCTTTCATTCGGAAGCCAGAACTTGTCCCTGTCCCCGTTGTTTCCGCAAGCGCGTATGTGGTACTGCTTCCTTTTATATGCAGTTTTTGTGTAGGACTTGTTTCTCCAATACCCACATTACCAGCAACAGCCAATCCGTTAGTGCCAACGCCTGCAAAACTGCTGTATCCGATCAGTTGAGCTTGCTTGACCTCCAGACCGGAGGAGTTCAGGCGCATTTGTTCGGTGTTGCTTACGCTCCAAATATGTTTTGCAGGGTCAGACAAATATTGTTGACCATCAACGCCACTAACAAGCAATCCGTTAAAACCAGTTTGGTTACCGTATAGCTGCAACAATCCTGTTGTTGTATCACGGTACAAAACATAGTTAGCACCAGCATTGCCTGAATTCAACTTCAAGCCATTTGAGGTATTACCCGCTGTTCCAACACCCAATTGACTCCCATCAAACGTCAGCGCAGACCCAGTGGTCAGGACTTTGGAGGCATTGAGGTAGGGAACACCGTTGGCGGTGCCGCCGGAGAGGATCGGGTTGGCAGTGAAAGACGCTACGCCAGTGGAATCAGCCAGCGTGATTGACGCAGCACCATCCTTGGCCTTGATGTTCGTGACTTCTAGGGTTGTAGCGTCAAGCGCAGTGCTGATCGTTACCTGCCCAGTACCGTTAGGTGCAAGCGCAATGTTGCCGTTTGCACCGTCTTCGATGGTGATAGAACCAGAGTTCGTTCCTGAGTTGGTGTTCAGGATTAGATCGCCCGCGCCGTTGGACGTGATCGTGACGTTCGCTCCGGAATCGCCTACGCGAATTGTGTCCGCGTCTAGCTGAACGTCGCCCGTCCCGTTTGGAGCCAGCGTGATATTGCCGTTGGTGTCCGTTGACGAAATGGTATTGCCAGAAATCGTGATGTTTGCCGCGATGACCGAAGTTTCGCAGTACAGAGTACGCCATGAGTTACCAGACGAGCCGAGATCCCGTGCGTTATCCGTCGAGGGAAGAAGGTCTGTATTGAACCGCGCGGTAGCGGTAATGGTGTCTGACGTAGCGTCACCTAACGTGGTGTTTCCATCAACCGTCAGGTTTCCAGAGATGTGACCATTTACGATGGTGGTCACGCAAGCGTTGACGTTAGTGCCATCACAAAATACAAACGCCGTATCCCCAGCGGGGATAGCTACGCCAGTCCCTGCGGACGTTTTAACAGTAACCGCGTAAGCTGAACCATTCTTAACGACATACAACTTAGACGCTGCTGGGCAGATTACCTCTCCGGCGGCGGTAAGAGCAGTGCCACCTGCACCGGTGGCAAGAACCAACATCGCACACCGAGCTTCTGAACTTGTACCGTCAGCAGTGGTAAGCGCATGAGCGTTGGCCGTCCATGTATTGATTGTAGACAACCCGGCTACCGCCTGCTCAACCATAGAGGTGATGTTGTCGTTAACAACAGTACCCCAAGTACCGGAAAGCTCCCCGGTGACAGGCAGGGCAAGTTTCAGAATCGGCGTGTATTGGGTCGTCACGTTATTGCTCCGTTTGTTGCCATCCCGGCGTCTGGGTGTTGGTTATATCGCCCCACCCCGGTGATTGTGTGTTCGTTACGCTCCCCCATCCGGGGGTTTGTGCTGTAGTGTTTGCAGTCCAAACTACACCTTGTGTCGATGTCACATTCTGCCAGTTAGGAGTCTGCGTGTCATCCACGGGTTCCCATAAGAATCTGCCACTTATTGCATCCGCGCCTACTGCGGTTTCTTGTATTACCGGGTTTAACTGACCAAGGTTAGAAACTACATCCGCGCCCAGCGCAGATTCAATGATTGAGACGTAAGGCTTGAAGATAGCCGAGATGCTATCTAAACCTGATGCGGCTTCCTGTATGGCTGATTGGAATGTAGTGCCCGTGCTTACCGTATCAGACCCTGTAGAAGTTTCTAATACGATAGAACCAAACTTTGCCAGTGCTGAGACGACATCCGCGCCCGTGGCGGATTCAGCAATGCTTGCGCTGGGCTTGAAGATGGCAGATACAGAATCTGCCCCAGTCGATACCTCGGCAACTGCAACACCAAACGCTACACCTGCCGAGATACTGTCCGTCCCGGAGGACGTTTCTACTACTGATGCTTCAAAAGATACGTCTGCTGCTACGCTGTCTGCACCTGATGATGCTTCTACTACACTAACCGGGAACGTCGCTAACGCTGAAACCTGATCAGCACCTGTAGCGGTTTCAAGGATTGAAGATTGAACTGAATATAGACTCGATACTGTATCTGCGCCCGTGGCGGTATCAGTGGTATCTCGGTCTACAACCGAGCATCCCCATCCGGCTTGGCCCCAAGTGCCAGACCCCCATCCGCCATCGGGCACGGTTCATCCTTAAGCTGAAAGGCTGAATTGGTAAGTTACATTCAACACATCACCGGAAACAACCGACCGATCCCCCGGTGCTTGGAAGTCAGCAGCAGAGAAAAGAGTACCGGTCGTGCCGCTCTTAGTGTTATTTGAGGTCAAGAACGCCCCACCGACCGTCGTTGTCCCGTTGATTGAAAACACCGCTTTGCTGGCCGTGTTTGTAACGACAGAAGGATTGGCGTTGGTAGCAGCGGCGAACGTAGCAGCAGGGCGCGTTGCTTCCGTATAGTCCGTTACTTCCGTCCACCCTGCATGAGAAGACATCGTATCGCCAGCGGCAGGGCTATTGGTAGACCCAGATCCATACAAACCGATGTACCACGTAGTAATCTGTGCAGTAGATGTAAGAGCGGTTCCGGCCATGTATTGAAGACCGCCATTTACCACAAGGTTAGGCGTCTCTGCCGTCCACTTAAGATTACCGTCTTTATCAAAACATTCGACGATGTACTTGCCGGTCGCTTTTGCGCGTTCTTCCATTTCTCACCTCAATTGCTAGACCGGATCAAAGCCGTTGTAGCTGTATTCCCCGGCATTGTGACCGTAAATGTGTTTGTGCAGGTTTTGTCTGACCCAAAGTCTAAAACCGCAATAGACTTATTTCCCCGGGTCACATTGTAAAGAAGCGCACACCGAGTGGTAAAGGCTGCCGGAACCCAGAGCACGTTGTTAAACGTGACAAACGCGGTATAGCCACTGCTACTAATAACAGGCCCGGTCACTACATTTCCACCTGCGCTGTATCCCGTGCCCGTGATCTCGTTGGCCGTCGTGTAGACAGTTGTTGACTCGTCAAGGTTAGCTTCAGCAGTATAAAGCGCAAGCTTCAGCGTGTCCGTTAGCAGGTTGTGAATAGCCTGATACAGCTCTTCTTTAAAGCTTGTGGTTTGCGTTTGGACGATCATTTAACAGGGTTCCTTACCTGACCGTCACGATAAGCATCCATACGCTGTTTACCGTCACCCAGATTCTTAAGAAGCGCCAACGCCTGCGTATACATTTCACCATTAACAGCAAACTGATCCTGCTCTGCTTTCAAGAACCGTACGGCTTCTAACACAGTACCGTTTAAAAGCGCGGAGTCAAAATTATCGCCCAACCACGTAGTTCCGGCAGTGACGATAGATTCCGGATAATAGTAATAGTGAAGCTCAACGTAATACGCGCTATCCGGCGTTGGACCAACGATGAATGACAGTTCCGTTTCTAAATCTGACCGAGGGCCAAAGATGGCGTAATGCTTTGGTACGCCTTTTGAATTAGGCGCCGGGTACGCCTCACGGATAAAGTTAACGTCCTTGTTTAGAAGATAAGCGTATGTGCCGGTGCTGGTATCACCGTTGGTAATAACCGCCAAAGAATAAACAGACAAAAAGTCCGTAGGAGCCGATAGATACTTATTATCAGTGGTCAACTGTCCATAGACGTTCTTACGCAGGTTAGCAATCTGAACAGTGTTATAGATCTTCTGCTCAGCTTGTTTAACAAGCATAGCCATCTGGTCATTGGTGAAAGTATTCTCAACAATGTCCTGAACATTAGCTGACAACTCAGTGTAGTTCACGCCATCGGTCCCCGAGCCATTACACCTTTAGTCGCCGCCCCAGTGCCGCGAATCTTGATGCCGGTAGTCTTGACGTTCTTCTCCGGGTATCCAGAGTTTTTCAAGTCTACCTTTGGGGCAGGTTTGGGCTGATTAGGATCTTTCTTCATTACATCCCCCGAGCGGATTTTTTATACGTGAACGAAGACTTTTTCTGGTTGGCAACCTTCGCCAGACCACGCCCCAGCTGCTTCATTTGAAGATTCGTTTTCCCACCCTTGGCAAACTTGGTGGGCGTTTTACCCGGGTGCATGTTTGCTTCATGCTTATGCACCGCTTTTTTTGCGTCCATGATGACTCCTAAGTTGTCACTATCGTAACAGTACCAACAGACGTAACAGCTACCAAATAGTTTGGTGTCAGTCCCGCATCGTCAGCACTGGCCCCGCCAACAGGATTCCAGCCCCATTGAATGTCTCTTGATCCACCAGTAGGATTGCCGTCAACGTTTACACCCGCGGTGACATACGTCGTGTCTCTGCGCGGATTTCGCAACGCTTGCGGGTCGTCTACAGGATACATACCCAATTGCAACTGCGGTTGATCCGGATCCCAGCACTCATAACAGACCAACAAGTTGATCTGTTTGGTTTTGATAATTAGTTTTTGAAGGTCGCGCAAACGAAAGCGAAACCCACACCTATCGCACATGGCGATAGCAATCTTTCCACTGGCAAACCTGTTACCCATTATGCACCGCTACTGCCAAGGTAGTACCGACGTGGAACAAACCGTACTGCTGCTTTCTCTCGATCCTCGCCAGCTGCTAGGTTGAACTGTTCATCATATTGCGACTTCAACATCTCAACTCGACTTGCTAGTTCAGGCGTCTTGGAAGCAATCCGATATGCAAGCCCTGCGGTCAACGCCGGTAAGAAACGGAAGTTCAAATCTCCAGTCTCAAGACCATTGCCAGCGTCTTGGATTCTGCGCATACGCCAGTACACAAACTGATAGGTTTGAGTATTGTCAGGGATCAACCATACAGTTACTGACGGCAAATTTGGGTTATATACCGCCGCTCCACTAGAGTGAAATGCGGCTGTCGTATTGTTCTGGCCGCGGGCTACGCCCATTAACGTGTTGCCACTTATGTACTGATAGAAAATGTCTTCCGCGCCAACACGGATAAAGCCGTATCCGGGGAGACCAACAACAGTGTTTAACGCTACGCTTGTTGCGTTAGCTAACAAATTGCCACTGAGAGTAGAGGACGTAGGCGATACCGCACCTGACAAACGATTAACCAAAACCTGAATTGGCCGGCCTACCGCAAGTTTGTTGGGAATCGTGGCATACGTTGATACGCTGATCCGCGTAATATTCAAGTCTGCCTGCGTAGACGCCGTATTCTGACCAGTCCTGATAACGTGTTCAAGCAAGTCAATCGTATCTAGTGGCAACGCATACGTACTGAGCCCCGCGGTCAACGTAATGATCCCCGGCTCAATTGTCCACATGTTGATACCACGGTTCTGCCACTCAATAGTAAGCAGATTCATCGATCTCCGAGCAGTACGCAGGTCATAGCCAGAACGCATTTCGCGCCCAGCAAGTTCCCACGCCTCTTCGGCAATATCGGTGAACTCGAGGTTAAATGCCGTGGTACCAGAGGTGGTCATCTAAATCTCGCAGTCTTCTGGGCTATGCCTTTGGGTTGAGCGACAAACTGCTTACCTTTTGCCTTACCTGCTCTTTTTGCTCTCGTCGTTGCCGCGTACTCAGCAGGACTCAAAGATTTAATCGCTGCCTCTGGGAGATACCGCTCACCCGTCTTGGAAGAAGGTTTGCCAGACTTGGTCCGCCACTTTTGCGCGGTCCAGTCAGAGAGCGATTTCTGCGAAGCTTTCAATCTTTATATCCCCCACCAGCTTCCTTGTACTTCTTGGCTAATAGCTGCGCTTTACGGGCCGACCATTCCCCTGCACCTGTACCCTGAACCGCTTGAGCCTTGATCTTGTTGAACAAGGCTTTACGCATTCCGGGTTTCGTATAGTTTCCAGCTTCGTTAACTTTGGACTTTACTTCGCCACCTTCAGCGTACTCATAAAACGAAGTGTCATCCCGACGTTGTTTACGCTTAGGCTTAGGCATCTTATTGGGGTTAATCGCACCCATGCCACGTGAGGCTAGCATCTACAATACCTCCAAGTGTAAACGTTTACGCCTTAGATAAGTTTGCCGCGTGTTTTACCACGCTGGGCAATACCATCGGCCCGCTTAGATGCAGAGCCAACCATTCCACCCTTGGCAAACCCCAACATTTTCCCTTCTTCGTCGTAAAACCGCTGTCGGTCCGGCGTACCTATACTAATTTCTCGCCTCATCTCTGGGCCTTCTTCGGGGGTAATGGTATATCCACCATACACAGGAGACCTTGGGCCTAGTGCTTCAACTGCCGAACGATTACGTTTACGGACGGGAGTACGTTTTACTTCAACTTCTGAAGGTTCACCTTTTATTGGCGGGCGCTCAACAAAAGACATAGCAGGACTTTCTTCGTCCGCTATTTTTTCTAGCTCGGGCGTATCAACACCACGACGCCGCATTTCAGCCAGCGCGCGTTTGTATAGATCGCTTTTGCTAGGCATTTAAATAATCCTTCCTTTGGTTTTACCGCGCTGGGCGCAGCCATCTGCACGACTAGAAGCGGAACTAACAGCGCCACCTTTTGCTAATCCACGCTTCATGCTGCGCGGAGCAGCTTTGTCATATTCCTCGCCCATGCGACGCATCATGCGCTCGTCTTTAAGCTGCTCACGCATACGTGCTTCTTCTTCAAGCGTCGGCGTCATCATGTCTCGAGGCGGCATCGGCTGCGGTTCTGGACCAGCTTCTTTCCCACGTTGAAACTCATCTGCCATTACTGGCGTTCTGGGTTTAGGTGCTGGCGGACGTTTTGTGCCCATAGATAGGTAAGTTGCGTCGTCAAACGCCTTACCCATACGCTTACGCTTGGCCTCGTCTTTCATGTCCTGAAAAGATTCAGCCATGTCAGCACTTCCCGCCGCCCATCATGCGGACTTGAGCGCCTTTAGTCTTGCCTTTCTTGGCAATACCGTCAGCTGCGCGTGTGTATCCGCCGGCAGAATAGGCCATGCCGCCGCCCATCATCTTCTTGGCCATGCCGCCCGCCTTCATTTTTCCTTGACCGTCGGCTGCAAAAGCGGGAACTTTTTTCCCGTCTTTCATAACCATCGGCATACCGCCAGAAGCGTAGCCACCCTTCTTCATGCCCATCTCGGCCATCTCATGCTTGACCATAGCCTTGGGAGCACCCTTCTTTTTCATAAAGGCCACTTCTTTACCCATCATAGCTTTAGATTCTTTCATTTCGCCACCTTGGTTAAATTTACGGCCTTTGTCGGCCTGCATGAATTCCTTGCCAACCTTTTGCGGTATGCCAAGGCGTTTAGAAGCTGCGGGGTCATTAGCTACAAGAGCCATGAGATTGTGTTGAGCTTTGGTCTTAGACGGCATTTAAACACCAAATAGCCGTTTGACGCCAAGCGTCAATGCGCTGCCAAACGCTCCGGCAAAAGCCATTACCATCCAAATGCCACCTTTGGTTTGGTCGATGGTCTCTTTCATCATCTTCATGTCTTGACGAAGCAAATGAATCTCTTTCATAAGGTTCCGGACATCAGCCTCCAGAGCGCCAAACTCTTTAGGATCTACGTCAGACATAGCTAACACTTCCATGCTCTCAGACTTTTATTGATCCGACTATTAGGGTCATTCGCGGTCTTTGCGGAAGTCAGCTTCTTCTTCATCCCCGTCATCCGGGCACAGAATGATTTCTTCCTTGAACCGCCTTCCGGCTGCGGAGGCTTCAACCCCGGTTTCCCGGGATTGGCTTTGTTGTAGCTGGCGCGTCCTTTGGCATTCAAACCACCAGACTCCGCTTTGCCTTCTTTGCGCGTCCATGCTGGCGTCTTCATGGTTATCCGCAAATGATGGTGCAGAAGGTCACGTTAGTCAGCGTTACCACGCAGTAGTCTTGGTTAGATCCTAGCGTTGACAGAATACCTTCTGCTGCCATGTACAAACTGTTTGCAACTATGGCGGAAGCAGGAGTATTGATCTGAAGCCGTAAGGCGCTAGCAAGATCATTGGTGTTGAACTTGACCGAGCCAGCACTACCGGTGCCAACGTAGTACAGACCTTTGATACGCGTGCGCGGAAGCGCAAGGCTTCCAGTCGTACCGATCTTGACGTTACCCGCCGATGCACCGCTAGCCGTGATGGAATCAACACGGGCGTAGTAGTTAGACGAGGTGACGGTAGTGGCATTAGGCCCAGTCAGCGTCTCACTGACAACCGTGTTGGTTAGATCACCAACTTTGATACCGGTAATGGTAAAAGTGATGCCCGAGTCATTACCCGCAGAAGTGATGATTACCTTGTAACCGTACCCATTAGGCCCGGCGGTATTTGCCAGCAGGGGAAGAGAACCTGCGCCTGCAATAGACGCATTTGCCCGATAATAGGCATCGTCCGTCGCAGGCGTTACTGCCCATACGTCATATTGCATGACGGACTCCTATTACTGGTCAGCAAACGTAGGAGCAGTTGCACCAGTGACGCTACCCCACACCTGCCAGTTGGTCCCGTTAATTGCCAAGACGTTAATCTGAGCAGCGGCGGGAACATTGACCTGAAGCTTGCTATTAGAGTTCCCGTCCGAGAACACAACAGACGCAGCACCATCGTCGGTATCGTTAAACGCAACACCACCAATAAAGTAATTGGTGTTAGACCCGGTGTTGATGATGAAGTCCGTAGCGTCAGCAGCACCGCCGCCATACACAAACGTAAACATCAGCCCCGCAACAGGCGTCGGAAGAGTGTAAGTGTTGTCCTGCGTACCGTTGGGGACAATGTTAATCCGGCCAGCGTTAACAGCGGCGGTCAGCGAAGCATTTGCATCAGCCAGCGATACAGGGGCTGCAACTACGCCAGAACTGGAGAATGCCGGACCGACTGTGACAGCACCGGTAGAAGAATTGACAGAGATGGTCTCAAAACCATTCTGCGAACGTACCGGGCCGGAAAAAGAAGTGTTAGCCATCTAATCCTCACATGCGAGTAGCGCGTATCAGTCTGCATGTCGTCAGCCGGGACTGTCTAATACGCGGGATAACCCCGGAATAACTCTTTGTAGCATACCTACGATTAAAAAGAAAGGGGGCCGAAGCCCCCCTTCTTCTGCTGCTTAGCTTGCCCCGGGCGATCCATACACACCCAACGCATCCGACGCTCCGAACGAATAACGCTCACGGCTCTTATACCGTGCGTTACCCGTGTCGAAGTCCGCATCCATCGAGTTCTGAATCGGCGTACGGACAAAGTGCTTCAGTCCGTTGGGCACATCAGTGATCAAGAACCAAGCGTTCGTATCAGTCAGATAGTGATTGACACGATAACCTTCCGGGATCGACCCGTTGTTCTTGAGCGCGTTGATGTCGTTATCAGCCGTGCCAGTACGGAGTTCCGTTTCGAGCAGACGGGTTGCAACGAACATCAGTGCCGGGGGAACAATCAGCTTCCGCGGTTTGGCAGCGATCAGCAGCCCACGCTCATCCGTCCAGCCTGCAATCTGAATGACAGCCGCCTCGAGGGAGGTCTCATTCAGGTCAGCGCCGGTCGTAGGACGGTTGCTGTTGGTACCACCGGAAACCAGCGGGTGAGCAGTCGAGAACAGAGGCTGGCCGTCACCGTAGGTTACGGCGGAGCTAAAGCCATTGTTCAGGATTGCCGCAGCTTTAACCTGCTTGGTATACGCCATTGCCCGAGCAAGGGCTTTGGTGTACCGGGCCGAAAGACTGTCATACAGGTTGTCTTCCATCGCCTCTTCGGTGATGGCAAAACCCATAGCAATCGTTTCGTGGTTATAGCGAGCTGTGAAGGCTTCTTGCGCATTGTCGTACGCAATTGCCTGACCCTCGTTTTTAACCGGCGCGGCGGAGAAACCAGACAGCTTGGTTTCTTCTTCAAACGAACGCTCAGAGGTCTCAGTTTCAAAGATCTCTTTGTGTTCTTCGCCGTACCGCTTGTACTCCAGACCGAACAGTGCGTTAAGCCCGGGCAGGAGTTCTTTCAGTAGTTGTGCGCGTGAAATAGCCATGACTTAACTCCTTTAGGCCGTCGCGGTGGCAGCGTAATACTCGTGCTGACCGAAGTTGAGCTTAACCAACAGCTCGGGATACTGGGTAAACACCAACGTTGCGCTTGCAGCAAACGCCACCAAAGGCGCTTGATTCAGAACAAACGAGGTGGCACCAGCAGCGGCGGCGGTATCTACAAACGAACCGGACGGGATGTACTGCCCGTTTGAAGCAAGACTACCAACATCCGTACCTACGGGCAGTGCAAAAGGCAGAGCCGAGCAAGTAACGGTGGCGGTCGAAATGCTGGTGTAAGTTGCGGTACCAAGCGACACAGCGGTCTCAGGCACAACACCCAGAACACGAATTGGAAGCGCATCCGTGGTTGCGGGGGTGTTGTCTGGCGCCAGCAGTGCGTTCAACGAGTTGCCAGTATTTGAATTGCCGGTGTTGTTCAGGCAAGCAAGGTTTTGACCAATCATGGCCCGAGCGCCAGAGGCAATCGTGGTACCAGACGAGCAAACCGCAGCTTGGAACACCGTATCCGGATCGTCGCAAACATAAGCAACGCAATCACCGGCGGCAGTGCTAGCCACCCAGTTCTGCGAGAACTGCTTTTGTTTGGTCGTAGGATTAGTGTACGAACAACCGAGAAAGACACCAACAAGGGTGCCAACGGTGCCGGTCGTAACGCTGATCCGCTCGAGGTTGCCGCGAACGAGCGCAACGAAGTCACCATAGAAAATGTCCGTGGCGTACGCGTAAGTAATGTTATACATCCGCGTAGAGCCGGCGAACACCTGCCCACCGATCAGATTGATCGGCTTTAGCCCGTAGGGCTTATCAACCGTGGGGTAAGCCATTTAAGACTCCTGAATGGGTTTACCGGGTAGACTTTACCGAAGACGTACGCTCTCTAAAGAGCGGCATTCTTGGATCGCTTTCCCGCATGAAATTGTTGTCCACTGCGCTCATCTGGGCATCGGTCTGCTGTTGATAATAAGCATTCCGATCTTCAACAAGCTCAGTAGGAGTTTTACAGAGCATCAGTCCACCGATGACGATGTTGTCTTTAAACCTTTCGTTCTCGACTACCATCATCTGAACTTCGGGATGATCTGACGCTTTGACGGGCTCCCAACCCTCACGAAGCTTTGAAGAAACATTCATGGGATCTGCAGCACCTAGAGTACTGATACGAATCCACCGATACTCCCAGCCCGGTTGAGGCTCAGGCGAAGGCAACAGATCTGGCCTTTGCCATGACCTGCGGCGCGTAGTCTTCTCGCGGGTTTCAAGTTCTCGGTTTGTACGATTCTCAGCCATTTTGTTTCCTCATTTCTTCAGCAACCTGTTTGGCGTACTGCTCAGGGGTTAGCCCAAGCCGTTTTGCGAGTTTCACTGCTGTTTCCGTCAGCACGATTTTCTTGGGTGCAGTGCTTCGAGATGCCGGTGCTACTACGCTAGATCTACGCGCCTTTTCAGGCGATTTTTCCTCGGAATCAAACTGATCCGGGAACACTTGCCGCATACGAGTATTGATGCGCTCGTAGTATTCATCACTCTGAGGGTCTATTCCCTCTCTGACAAGACGTTGGTGCAATCCCAGCGCGAGGCTTGTCATCTCGTCGTCTGATCCAAACCACGGATTGGCTTTTTGCCACGCTGTAGCTTTTGGATCTGGAACGTTAGCTGAAACGATTGGTTCGGGTTTTACCTCAGTTTTCTGCGGTTGTAAAGCAGGTTTAAAGTTTGCAACTCGTTCTGCTTTGCTTTGTGCAGCATTTAACGCAACTTGCGCTTGGACCAGTTTGTCTGAATCGCCAGACTCATATGCTTCTTTATACGCCCGTTTAGCGGATTCTAAATCTTGGTTAACTCGAACTTTAGCTTGTTCAAGTAGCGCGGATTGTGACTTGCTGGTCTCTTGTTTAAGCTTTTCGTTCTCGTTCAACAAGTGTTGAGCAAGGCGAATTGCCTCTTCTTTCTCTCGAGCTGCAGCTTCTGCACGGCGTCTTTCGTCGTGATACCCCTTGGAGAAGTGCTGAATCCTCTTTCGTACCTTCTCAGAGTAATCAGCTAACTCATCTTCTGTTACCTCCGCGGGCGGTTCAGAAGGTTGTCGGTTACGATCTTGCGGAGGAGTGTCGTCTACTACTTCAATTTGAACGTCACTCTCTTCCTTGACTTCGGATTCCTTGGACTCCGGCTCTTTTGCCTCTACTTTGTCCGGATCCGGAAACTCAAACTCTACTTTTTGCATGGGCATTGTGGGCTCCTTAAGCTCGCGTTACGCCACGGGGGTCAGGGACCACAGCTTCAATACTGTCGTCATTCAAAAGACGGTATTCGTGGTTATTTACCTTAAACCTCGTGCCGGAGTTGGGGCGGAACATTACAAAATCACCCACCTTGCACCACGGGCCATTAGGAAATCTCTCTTTGTCGGCATAGGCTTGTTCGCCCATGTCTATGACAGCGCCCATCATTGAGAGAATTTGTTCAGCGTGTTTCGTCTGGTCTGCTTTAACAAGCCCAGAGTCGTACGTTTCATCCACCTGTGGCAGCACAATCAAGATCCGGTATCCCACCGGTTTTGGAAGTTGTGCGTCAATTTCCGCATCAGTTAGATCAGTCATCGCGTTCATCCATGAAGTTTTGCGCAAGGTCTTGTACATCACGCAATGCAAGGTTTAGACCCCGGATCAACCCGCATTGTTCTTTGTAGACGGAATAATCTTCCGCTCTACCACTTGCAATAAAGTCTGTATGCGACTTTATGTGTTCTTCAAACTTGTCAATCAGCACGTCAAAGACGGTTTTTGCCACGTTTACACCTTTTTATTCAAAGATGATAGAAGTTTCAACATCTCTAACTGTGTCTTTTGCTCTTGAGCTTGAGCTTTACTTTGCATAGAAGACCCTTCTTTCTGAGCTTCAACTATTACTTTTTGCTCTTCAATGCTTAGTTTCTTCTTGCCCAACTCAATGTCGGCCTGATCTTTCTGTGCTTTCCTTTGGATTTCTGCTTGTTTAATTTGCAATTCAGCTTGCTGCATTTGAACCACAGGGTCTTGTGCCATTTGTTGCGCTTGTTTCTGAGCGGCCTGCTGCTGGTGCATCTGTTGAAGCTGAACGCCTGCTTGCGCCACCAGTCTCGAGATTTCTACTTCTAATTCTTCTGGGATGTCTTCATTAGGAGCTGGCAACTGAACGCCAAGACGCTCTTCCAATTGCTTTCTGTACACAAATCCAAGGTGTTCTGCTATGTGCGCTTGTAGAGACGCCATGATTTGCTGAGCCATCGGGTTCTGACCAATAGACTGCATGATCATTGGGTCTTGCATGAACGACTGATGGGTCGCGATATGAGCGTCATGGTCCTGATACATAAACGCTTTCATGGGTTTGCCAATCAATGCACCCATGTTTTCCGACATTGGATCTCGCGGCTTCTGTTCTTCACCCAACGGGATGATCTTGTCTACGTTTCGGATACCTAAAACTTCCAGCATCTGTTTATGCAAATACGGAAGGTCATAGATTTGCGGACTTTGTTGCGCCATCTGAAAGGCAGCTTGGTACTGCACTACCCTTTGTGCCATTGTCGTAGCGTTGGGATCGCTAACAGGAATCACTTCTACAACGGCATAGTCCTCAGCTCGAGCGCGTCTATCTACCCCCTCGGGGATGTAGTCATAAGGCTCATTTGCGTAATCTTTGATGATCTCTTTCAGGAGCTTGAACTCCTGTTTCATCGCAAAATGCACCCGGGCCTGCACCGCGGCCATCGGTTTAAGCGTTCTCTCAAGTAACGCTAACGTAGTTCCTACAGGAGCTTGCGACGACATGTCACTAATATTCATGTCGCTGATCGCCCCAAGTCGCCGGCCTTCTTGAGTGATCTTCTCCAACAGACCAGCCAACAC
>Ga0222712_10004498_pt1 | contig 14557 bp, 13 predicted proteins | sample C33_657DmetaG_FD_165043 | JGI IMG/M metagenome (GOLD analysis project Ga0222712, IMG submission 165043) | Estuarine water microbial communities from San Francisco Bay, California, United States - C33_657D | ecosystem: Environmental > Aquatic > Marine > Unclassified | place: USA: California... | reverse complement strand
TCCGCTGGATTTCATTGGGTAATCCTCTCAGGTCGCCGTAGGTGGTGCGAACAAATTAGAATGAATCCATTAGCCCCCTCCCTTTTGGGAACGGGGCCTAACGGCGTTTATAGGGAGGTGTACTTGTGCGTGGCTTAATCTCTTCGCTGCCAACGCAGTTAGAGGCATCTCATATTGTGGCACCTTCATCGATATATCCATTTCTCTTGGCAGCTCGTGCTGCCGATCACCCTTTACTTGTTATTACAAGTTCTAGCCGCAGCAGTGAAGATCTTGTTAATGAACTTCGCGAGCTACATAACAATGTTTTTGAGTTCCCTGCATGGGAAACCCTGCCACATGAGCGTTTAAGCCCACGAAGTGACACTGTTGCAAAGAGAATTCAAACTCTCTATGAGCTAGAGAAGAAACAATCTGAATTCCCAATAATTGTTACACCAGTGCGTGGTGTTATTCATCGAATTATTGCAACTTTGGGTAAGGACGCACTTTTACAGTTAGAAATTGGTAAAGATCAATCTCTGGATGAACTCGTGCGTCACCTTTCATCTCTTTCCTATACACGCACTGATTTAGTTGAACGCCGTGGCGAATTCGCAGTGCGCGGTGGAATCGTAGATTTGTTCCTACCGCTTGCAGATTATCCAATCCGTATCGATTTCTTTGGTGATGAGATTGAAGATATAAGCTACTTTGAAGTTGCTAATCAACGCACCTTTAAGCCAGTTGTTGGTGCCATACAGATTTATCCTTGCCGAGAACTTCTCATTACGAAAGAAATTCGACACCGCGCCATTGAACTAATCGACTCTTTACCGCCAGCCGTCGCAGAGCTTCTAGAAAAGATTAGCGAAGGCATGAGTTTTGAGGGCATGGAATCTCTCATTCCCTTGCTTATCGATGAGACTGAAACGATTATTTCTAGAATGCCAGCTAATACTCAAATTATCTTCATTGACGAAGAGCGGATTAAATCTAGGGCTTCTGATTTACTAGCAACAAATGAAGAATTCTTAAATGCATCGTGGAGTAATGCAGCACATGGGGCAGTGGCACCTATTCACAATGGCTCTGGAACCTATATGTCGTGGGATGAGTTGAGTGCAGAAATTATTGAGCACAAGGTGGCCACAGGTTCCCTCTCACCATATGGCAGCGATTTAGCCGAAGACACAGAGTTCTTAGATTACAACGCGATAGATCCAATGCGCGGGGACATTGAGCGCACTATTGAACAGTTACGAAATGCTGTGGAATCTCATTTCACAGTGGTCTTTGCAACTCATGGTCACGGAATGCTTGAGAGATATGCAGGCATATTTAGGTCTGCAGATTTACCAGTGCTGATAAATGAGAAGTTACTAGCTACTCCTACAAAAGGTGCTATTCATTTAACAACCTCAATCATTGCTCATGGTTTTGAAAGTGCAGCCCATCAAATCCTGTTCATGACTGAGCGAGATTTAACCGGTAGCAAGGGAAGTGTTAAAGATTCAGGGCGCATGCCCACAAAGCGAAAACAAGCTATTGATCCACTAGAGCTACGTGCTGGGGATTTTGTTGTGCATGAACAACATGGAATTGGACGTTATGTTGAATTACTAGAGCGCACAGTTGCTGGAGTGACCCGCGAATACTTAATCATTGAATACGCGCCAGCTAAACGTGGTCAACCTGGAGATCGTATATTTGTGCCAACAGATGCACTTGAGCAAGTCAGTAAATATGTGGGTGGTGAAACACCTACCGTGCACCGTATTGGTAGCGGTGAATGGCAAAAAGCTAAGGGCCGGGCGCGTAAAGCTGTGCGCCAAATTGCAGGTGAACTCATTCGCCTATACGCAGCCCGCACTAGTTCTCCTGGCTTTGCTTTTTCACCTGATACACCATGGCAGCGCGAATTAGAAGATTCTTTTTCATACATTGAAACTCCCGATCAGTTATCAACCATTAATGATGTCAAGGCAGATATGGAGCGCCCATATCCCATGGATCGCATCATCTGTGGTGATGTGGGTTATGGAAAGACTGAGATTGCAATTCGTGCAGCCTTTAAAGCTGTGCAGGATGGAAAGCAAGTAGCAGTTCTTGTCCCAACAACATTGCTTGTTCAACAACACACAAAGACATTTGCCGAGCGTTATGCAGGTTTTCCATTGAATGTTGCAGGAATGTCTCGCTTCAACAGCGCTAAAGAGAACAAAGAGATTATTGATGGCCTTGCTGCGGGAACTATTGATGTGGTTGTTGGAACCCACCGAATACTTTCCAACGATGTAGCTTTTAAAGATTTGGGTCTTGTTATCGTGGATGAAGAACAACGCTTTGGTGTCGAGCAAAAGGAATCTTTAAAGAAGCTTCGCACCACTGTGGACGTATTAGCTATGTCGGCCACACCTATTCCACGAACTCTTGAGATGGCAGTAACTGGCATTCGCGAAATGTCTACGATTACTACTCCACCTGAAGAGCGCCACCCAATCCTTACTTATGTGGGCCCAGCAGAAGAGGCGCAGATTACTGCAGCTATCCACCGTGAACTCTTACGTGATGGTCAGATTTTCTATTTACATAACCGCGTTGAAAGCATTGATCGCACAGCAGCCAGGTTGCAAGAGTTAGTACCAGAGGCGCGTATTCGCGTGGCACACGGGCAGATGAGTGAAGGCGCACTCGAAGAAGTGATTCTGGCTTTCTGGAACCGTGACTTTGATGTGCTTGTATGCACAACAATTGTTGAGAGTGGCTTAGATATTCAAAATGCCAACACACTTATTGTTGAACGAGCTGACATGTTTGGTCTGTCTCAACTTCACCAACTACGTGGGCGTGTTGGCCGTGGTCGTGAACGTGCTTATGCCTACTTCTTATATCCAGCCGACCAACCACTCTCGGAGTTAGCTCATGATCGTTTAACAACTATTGCAGCCAATACTGAGCTGGGTTCTGGAATGCGCGTAGCACTTAAAGATTTAGAGATTCGCGGAGCCGGAAATCTGTTGGGTGGTGAACAGTCTGGCCACATCGCAGATGTTGGATTTGATTTATACATGCGCATGGTGGGCGAAGCAGTGCAAGATTACAAGCAGGGAATTATTGAAACCGAAGAAAAGGTTTCAGAGTGCAAAGTAGAGCTTCCAATCAATGCGCATTTATCCAGTGAGTATGTGCCAGGGGAGAGATTGCGCCTTGATCTCTATCGACGTTTAGCTGATGTTAAAAACCCATTAGATGTTGAATCAATTCGCGCCGAACTACTTGATCGATTCGGAGAATTACCTGAGGAAGCAGTTGCCCTGTTGGGAGTTGCTCAACTTCGTGCGCAAGCAAAGATCGCCAAGTTAACAGAGGTAGTTATTCAAGGAAAATACCTGCGACTAGCTCCCTTAACTTTGCCTGAGTCACGTCAGTTACGTTTGTCACGTTTGTATCCTGGTTCACTCTATAAACCGGCTACACGCACCGTTTTAGTTGCATTAGCCAAAGGCCCCGCGTGGAATCCGTCCCAGAATGAGCCTGAGATAGTGGATACTTCTCTTCTGGCCTGGGTCGTTGAGGCTGTTAACCAACTAAGCGAAGCACCGAAAGTGAGTTCATAGTGAAGAAGATTCTGGCCCTCGTTGCCGTTGCAACCACGCTCCTACTAACTGGATGTTCCCAAGTTGGTTCTGCAGCAACTTTAGGCAGCACAAAGATTTCACAAGCCACAGTGCAAAGTAGTATCGATGCAATTCTTGCGGCTCGCCAAGGTGTTGATACCTCACAGATGCAAATTGAAACTGGTGAAGTGCTAAATCGCGGTCAGCTACGTTTTCACTTATTAACAGCCCTTCTTCGTGAAGTTGGAAAAGAAATCAAACTTTCAGTCTCAAAGGCAGAGATTGATACTCGCCGCCAGAGCATCATTGATCAAGTTGGTGGAGAAGAAGCACTTCCAAACGCACTTGTTGGTGCAGGAATTGCTCCAAAGGATTTTAATCAATACATCGAAGCGATTTCACTTTCGGACAAGATCAGCCAAGCATTAACTGCTGCAGGAGTAACTGAGGCCGATATGGGAGCACAGATTCAAAAGCTTGTAGTTGCAAAAGCCAAAGAACTGGGCGTGACTGTTAACCCACGTTATGGCAAATGGGATCCAACAGTGGCTGATATTGTTGCCTCAGATGCAGCAGGTAATGCTGTAACCCCAACAGAGTAAAGATTTAGTCGATGACGCAGGGTTCACAGCTTCAACGCTTAGTTGAGGTTATGAACCAACTGCGCTCTCCTGGGGGTTGTCCTTGGGATGCAGAACAAACGCATGAGTCACTTCTTAAGTATCTTTTAGAAGAGTCCTATGAATTTGTCGATGCTGTAGCAGGTGGCGATCGCCTTGAAATGCGCGAAGAACTCGGCGATGTATTACTACAGGTTTATTTCCATGCACGTATCGCCCAAGAACATCCAAGTGATCCATTTTCAATTGAAGATGTGGCTCAAGGCATCGCTGATAAGTTGATTAGGCGCCATCCCCACGTCTTTGCTGGAGTTGAAGTCAAAACTTCAGAAGATGTTTTGCAAAACTGGGAAGATATTAAAAAGAAAGAAAAGGGCCGCACGTCAGCCCTTGATGGGATCGCTATGGCGCAGCCAGCGTTACCTTTAATTGAAAAGCTTTTATATCGCGCCGAAAAATACAATGTTGATCTACACACCCCATCGTTTGCTGACATGAGTGGGGATGCTGATGAAGGTGCCGTGGGAGCGGCGTTACTGGCCGTTATTGCATGGGCCCACGCCAATGGAATAGATGCTGAGGCGGCGCTACGCAAAGAGGCGTTGAAGTTAAGCGAACAAGTGAGCGCTATCGAGGCACGGTAGGATTAGTCCAGAAAAGATTGTGCGATTTCAGCGTTGAGGTCTACGGCACAAATTGTGTAAGTGACGAAGGAGAAACTCAATGGCAATAATCGAAGCTCTCGGAGCTCGTGAAATTCTAGACTCCCGTGGAAATCCAACGGTTGAAGTCGAAATCCAATTAGAAGATGGAACACAAGCACGGGCTGCAGTTCCAAGTGGTGCATCAACAGGTGCATTTGAAGCCGCAGAACTTCGAGATGGTGGAAAGCGCTATCTAGGTAAAGGTGTTGAAAAGGCAATCGCATTTGTTAATGATGAAATTGGACCAGAGATTATTGGCTTTGATGCCCAAGATCAGCGCTTAATTGATGAGGCAATGATTATTTTAGATGGAACTAAGAACAAATCACGCATGGGTGCAAACGCAATCCTTGGTGCTTCACTAGCAGTTGCTAAAGCATCTGCTGAATCTGCCGATCTTTCACTCTTTCGCTACTTAGGTGGACCAAATGCACATGTACTTCCTGTACCAATGATGAACATTCTCAATGGCGGTGCACATGCTGATACAAACGTAGATATTCAAGAGTTCATGATTGCTCCAATTGGTGCACCCACATTCCGCGAATCACTTCGCTGGGGTGCTGAGATTTACCACGCACTCAAATCAGTTCTAAAGAAGCGTGGCCTAGCAACATCAGTTGGTGATGAAGGTGGGTTTGCTCCAAATCTTGAGAGTAACCGCGCAGCGCTAGATTTGATTCTTGAAGCAATTGAAATCGCAGGATTCAAGGCAGGCAAAGAGATTGCACTTGCAATGGATGTTGCTGCAACTGAGTTCCACGACAACGGCAAATACACATTTGAAGGTGCCTCAAAGACTTCTGCAGAGATGATTGCCTATTACACCTCACTCGTTGATGCCTACCCAATCGTTTCAATTGAAGATCCACTCAATGAAGAAGACTGGGCTGGCTGGCGCGATATGACTAAGAGCCTGGGTTCACGCATTCAAATCGTTGGAGATGACCTCTTTGTAACTAATCCAGAGCGTCTTGCCCACGGGATCGCTGGCGGAACAGCAAATGCTCTACTTGTTAAGGTCAACCAGATCGGAACGCTCACAGAAACTATTGATGCAGTTGAGATGGCACACCGTGCTAACTACCGCTCAATGATGAGCCATCGTTCAGGTGAAACTGAAGACACAACAATTGCAGATCTAGCTGTGGCACTTAACTGTGGACAGATAAAGACTGGTGCACCCGCACGTACTGAGCGCGTTGCTAAGTACAACCAACTACTACGCATTGAAGAAGAGCTTGCTGAAGGCGCACGTTATGCCGGCAGAGATGCTTTTCCACGCTTTAAGGCATAAGTGATTTTGTGGCGCGTCGACAATTAAATTTTAGACGTCGACGTACTTCGGGGCGTGCATTGGCGTTATGGACAATATTTCTTGTATTGGCTCTAGCCATTGCACCTCCTGTAAAGAACTACTTCACCCAGCGGGCCCAAATCAGTGCGCTGAAATCACAATTGGCTTCAGATAACAAAGCGCTAGAAACCGCACGCCAAGAACTTCTGTTGTGGCAAGATCCTGAATACATTAAGTCTCAAGCCCGTGAGCGTTTGCACTTTGTTTTACCAGGTGAGCGTCAATACATAGTGACAGAAAATGGAACTGCATCAAATACAGATGAGGGCACTAAGGTGGCTAACTCCCTAACAGATGGACAACCTTGGTATTCAAGGCTTATTGCATCCATCACAGAAGCGGGCTAATCCTTTGCGCGAAGTAACACAAGCAGATTTAGATTGCATTGAAATTCAATTAGGTCGCACACCTCGTGACGTTCATGCAATTGCTTACCGCTGTCCATGTGGCAAACCTGCAGTAGTTGAAACACCACCGCGCCTTGCCGATGGCACACCTTTCCCAACTTTCTATTACGCAACCTGCCCGCGTTTAACTGCAGCAATTTCAACCCTTGAAACAACAGGCTTAATGGGTGAGATGAATGATCGATTAGAAATTGATGCAGAGTTAGCAGGTGCCTATCACGCAGCTCATGATGACTACATTGCAGCGCGATCAGCACTTGGCATTGATGTTGCTGAGGTAGAAAATGTCTCTGCAGGCGGAATGCCAACGCGCGTTAAATGCCTGCATTCACTTATTGCCCACTCACTTTCAGCAGGTCCAGATGTGAACCCATTAGGCGATGAAGCCCTAGCCAAACTACCCAAGTGGTGGGAGGGCAATCCATGCGAGTAGCAGCCATTGATTGCGGCACCAACTCAATTCGCTTGCTGATTGCAGATATTGAGGGCGAGAGCTTTCGTGAAGTTCTGCGCACGATGGAGATTGTCCGCTTGGGTCAAGGTGTTGATGAGACCGGGCAGTTCCACCCAGATGCAATTACTCGCACATTAGCCGCCGTTGATAAATTCGCTGGAGAGATCGCAAAGCGCGGAGTTGAAAAGATTCGTTTTTGTGCAACTAGTGCAACACGCGATGCAACAAATCGTCACCTCTTTGTTGATGGAGTGCGCGAGCGACTAGGGATTGAACCTGAAGTCATTAGTGGGGATGAAGAAGCAACACTTTCTTTTGTTGGAGCAATCCAAGACTTTCAAACATCTGATGGCCCCTTTCTTGTCGTTGATATTGGCGGCGGATCAACTGAGTTTGTCTTTGGCACAACAAGTGTTGAATCTGCCAAGTCAGTCAACATTGGATGCGTGAGAATGACTGAGCGTCACTTTGAACATGATCCTGCGCAACAATCACAAGTAGATGCAGCACGGGCTGATATTGTTGAAGCAATAGCCAAAGCGGCAAACATTGTTCCTATTACAAAAGCAAAAACGTTAATCGCTGTTGCTGGCACAGCAACCACAGTTGCAGCTGCCGCATTGAACTTATCTGAATATGATCGCTACGCAATTCACTTATCTCGAATCAGTGCCGAGCAAGTTCATGAAACATCACAAATGTTTTTAACCAAAACCCGAGTCGAACGTTCAAACCTTGGTTATATGCACCCAGGTCGAGTGGATGTAATTCCTGCAGGTGCATTAGTTCTTTCAGAGATCATGCGCGCAACAGGGGCAAGTGAATTCGTGGCATCTGAATCAGATATCTTGGATGGAATTGCCCGTTCATTAGCTGGAAAGAGCGATTAGAAAAGCAGGGTAGATTTACCCCTTGCACGTGGCCCCGATAGCCCAATGGCAGAGGCAGAGGACTTAAAATCCTCCCAGTGTGGGTTCGACCCCCACTCGGGGCACCACCTTCGCATAGCCCGGGAATCTTCTAGGCCCTAAACTTGTTATGCACGACAACCACCAGAGGTTCTGGTGGCACTACAAAAGGAGAGAAAAGATATGCGCAGTTCAAACCCTGTTTTAGGACGGGCGTTTAATCAGCGTGGATACGCTGCATTTGATCCGAGCACAATTAACTCAGACCCAGCAGCGATGGAAGAACTTTATAACGCACCAGCTGCATCATCGATGCGCACAGGTCGTATGACGATTGACGATGTAGTCACTCGCACAGGAATTTTATTTGCAGTCCTAGTTGCAGTTGGGGCAGTTGCATGGACACTTAACCTTGGCGGCGGGGCAATGTTGCTCGGTGTCCTTGGTGGTTTCGCACTTGCCATGGTCAATACCTTTAGCAAAACCGTTAAGCCTGCTCTAGCAATTGCATATGCAGCTTTTCAAGGTTTAGCACTTGGAACAATTAGCAACATCTACAACTCTGCATATGCAGGAATTGTTAGCCAAGCAATCATCGTAACTATCTGTGCATTCACAGGAATGCTCTTTGCATATAAGAGCGGACGCATCCGTGTGACACCTAAGTTCACTAAGGTGCTCATGACTGCATTAATCGGTTACTTAGTACTGGCACTGATTTCATTAGTTGGTTCATTCTTTGGTGCAAGTATCTATAACATCGGTGGCCTTGGTTTGATTATGGCTGCAGGTGGAATGGTTCTTGCAAGCTTCTTCTTGATTCTAGATTTTGATCAAATTCAAAAGGGAATCAATGCCGGTGCTCCAGAATCAGAGTCATGGAGAGCTGCCTTTGGTTTGATGGTCACAATTGTGTGGCTATATCTTGAAGTTCTGCGTCTGCTTTCAATCTTGCGCGGCAACGACTAATTACAGATCTTCATCGAGGGGCCTCAGGTTTTTAACCTGGGGCTCTTCGACATTTCTAGTCTCTGGTATTTGATAAACCAAGACAAGTGCAATAACAAAGATGGCAGCCGACATGCCAAATGCTGCGCGATAAGAAAAGAGATCTGAAACTGCGCCAATAATGATTGGTCCAACCATCATTCCAGCATCACCTGCCATCTGGAAAATAGCAATTACCTTGCCGCCTTTGCCCTTAATAACATCGCCCACAATGCTAGCTGGAGTGATTGAGATAAAAGCACCGCCAAATCCAAGGACTGCCATTGCCAGCAAATACATCCAGACGTTAACTGAGAATGTAAGTAAGAGAACTCCGAGTAAAACTACTTGCGCACCGATTATTGAAGCAGCACGCCGCCCCTTCTCATCTGAATATCTACCAGCTCGCAGCAGTATTGCACCCTGAATAACTGCTGATACTGCAAGACCATAACCAACTATTGCTGTCGTGGAGTTCAACTCTTCTGTAACAAAGACTGGCAATATTGATGCACGAAGACCAAAAAACACCCAAGTACCAATAAAAGTAAGCACAAGTGCGATTCGATAGGGTTTCATCGCTAAGGCTTCACGCACAGTTGTGTGATCTGATGTACCCACACTTTTATCAACTTTGCCGATTTTATCGCCCTTGAGGAAAAAGTGTGCAACTGTTCCAGAACAGATAAGCATTCCTGAATAAACAAAGAATGGTGCACGAAGTGAAATAACTGAGAGTAAGCCACCAATTGCAGGACCTGCGATACCACCTAAAAGAAATGAACCTTGATAGACCGATTGTGCTCGACCACGATTAGCATCATCTACAGATCGCATGATCACGGATCCTGCGGCCACTGAAAACATTGATGAACCAAGGCCTCCAGCAGCACGGAAAATAAGAAGCTGTTCATAGCTTTGTGCAAGACCTGCTAAGAATGTGAAGAGTGCAACCATGAATACGCCAGAGGAGAACACTGCTCTCTCACCGAATTTATCTACCAAAGTGCCAGAGATTAATCCAGAGGCAAAGCGAGTAATTGCAAAAGCAGAAACCATTAGGCCAATTGCTGCGTTGTTTACCCCAAAAGATTTAGCAAAAACTGGGATTGCCGGTAATACGATGCCAAACCCAACGGCAACAAAAAAGGATGCAGCAATAAGTATGGATACTTCTCTCGGCAGATCTTTAAATGGAGATTGCATTAACCCAGTGATTCTCCAGCTGCATCTTCACGTGCTGCGGCATAATCCTGTGATGTGCGAAGGGGTGTCTCGCGCAACATAAATGCCAGCAATAATCCCAGGGCCGTTATAGGAGCTGCTGCATAGAAGACGATGTGAAACGAGTTCACGAAGGCCTCAAGTGCAGTCTGTTTAATTACTGGTGGGAATGTTTCTAACACTGCTGTATTAGTTGTTAGTACTTCTAGCTGAGCTGTATCAAAGCCAGCAAGTGCGCTTGGATTTGTTTTAGCTAACTCTCCAAAACCTGAAGACATATAGTGCACAACGCGGTTAGTCAAGATACTTCCAAAGATTGCAGTTCCAAATACCGATCCGAGTGAGCGGAAGAAAGTATTAGAACTAGTTGCAATACCCATATCTTTGAATTCAACTGCATTTTGCAGCGCAATAACAATGGTCTGCATTGAAAGGCCAAGGCCCGCACCAACCAAAATCGCATAAATTGAAATCTGCCAGTAAGGCGTATCAATCTGCAATCGTGTCATAAGCAAGATACCAACGGTCATAATCGCTGTTCCCATAATTGGGAAGCGCTTGTAGTGACCATGCTTTGAAATCATTTTGCCTGAGACTATTGAAGTTGAAACTATGCCAAGCATAAGCGGAATCAGTTTTAGCCCAGCTTCAGTTGCGCTATATCCCTTAACCACCTGGAAATAGAGGGGCAACATCACGATTGCGCCAAACATTCCAGCACCAATTACTGCACCTAAGAGTGAAGTGATAGAGAAAGTGTGATTTTTAAAGAGATACAGAGGCAGGATCGGCTCTTTAGCCTTGCCTTCCCACATCAGAAAGAGCACAGCAAGGATTACACCAATGACTGCATACATGATTGTGCGGCTATCACCCCAACCATATTGAGGGCCATAGATAGAGGCTGAAAGCAGAATCAAACAAACTGATGACACCATTAATACTGCACCCAAATAATCAATGGAATGCTCACGCTTTATTTTGGGAATATGTAGAACAGCTGAAGTTACAATAAGAGAGATAATTCCGATTGGTAGGTTGATGTAGAAAATCCAACGCCACCCAGCTATGCCGAGAATAGTTTCGTTATCTGCAAAAAAGCCACCAAGAAGTGGGCCGGCTACAGATGACAAGCCCCAAACAGCTCCAAAATAGCCCTGATATTTACCACGCTCACGTGGGGGAACAATGTCACCAATTATGACGAAAGTAAGTGCCATCAAACCGCCAGCACCAACACCCTGAAGTGCACGAGTTGCAATCAACTGCTCCATGTTTTGTGATGCACCGGCTAGGAAAGATCCGATTAAAAATGTGACTATCGCAAACTGGAAGACAATACGACGGCCATAGATATCTGAAATTTTGCCGTATAGGGGAGTTGAAGCAGTAGAAGTTAACAGGTAAGCGGTAACAACCCATGTGTAGTGGTTGAGACCATTAAACTCCTCAACAATATTCTTAAGCGCCGTTGAAACGATTGTTTGGTCAAGGGCTGCAAGGAGCATTCCTGTCATAAGGCCGCCCAGGATGATCATGATTTCCTTGTGGGTGTGGGCCTTAGCTGATGCATTTATTGGGGAGTTTTTGGACATAAGGGTAAGATTAGTGGGTGAAGTCAGTAATAGCCGAACATCTAGTCAAGACCTATCGAAATGGTGAGGTCAAAGCATTAGATGATCTCTCTCTTGATGTTGAAGAAGGCACAGTTTTAGGCGTATTAGGCCCAAATGGTGCAGGTAAAACAACAACTGTGAGAATTCTCGCAACGTTGTTAAAACCTGATTCAGGTATTGCAACTGTTGCAGGAATCGATGTAGCCAAGCATCCTGACAAAGTACGTGAATTAATTGGTTTATCAGGTCAATATGCAGCTGTTGATGAGACATTAACTGGCTGGGATAACTTAGTGATGTTTGGTCGTCTCTACCATTTAGGCAAATCAGCCTCCATTAAACGTGCTGATGAATTACTTGAGAGGTTCTCACTCACTGATAGCGCTCGCCGTCCCATCAAGACTTATTCAGGTGGAATGCGCCGCCGTTTAGATTTAGCAGCATCTTTGATTGTGCAACCAAAAGTTCTCTTCCTTGATGAACCAACTACAGGCCTTGATCCACGTGGTCGCCAAGAGATGTGGGGAGTTATTCAAGAGCTAGTTAAAGGTGGCGTAACGCTATTGCTCACAACTCAATACCTAGAAGAAGCAGATCAGTTAGCTGATGAGATTGCTGTGATTGATCATGGAAAAGTAATTGCCCGTGGAACTTCAGATGCTTTGAAAAAGCAGGTGGGTGGAGAACGCCTAGAGATTACTGTTGAAAATACTGACATCGCTAAAACGCAAGAGATTGTCTCTCGAATCAGCACAAATGCAATTCATACTGATGTGCGCACAATTTCAGCACCAGTTTCAACTGGCTCTCTTGCTCTCATGGAGGCGTTGCGCGCTCTGGATGAGGCGAAAATTCATCCCCTTGATATTGCTCTCAAGCGCCCTTCACTAGATGATGTGTTCTTATCTCTTACCGGCCACGTGGCAGAAGAGGAAGTAATTGCCCAGCCCGTAAAGAAAAAGAGAGGGGGCAAGAAATGAAATACGTCATCAGCGATGTCATGACAATAACTAAGCGACAACTGCTCCAGTTAGCCCGAATCCCTGAACTTCTAGTTTTCTCAACGATTCAGCCAGTGATGTTTGTACTTCTTTTTCGCTTTGTATTTGGTGGCTCTATTGAAACCGGTCAACCCGGTGGTTATGTCCAACTTCTGATGCCTGGAATCTTTGTTCAGACCGTTGCATTCACCTTAGCTGCAACAGCAGTTGGTTTAGCTGAAGATATGAAAAAAGGCCTCATCGATCGTTTTAGATCTTTGCCAATTTCAAGAGGCGCAGTAGTTATTGGTCGCACCTTTGGCGATGCACTTCTTAACATTCTTGTCTTAACTGTTATGGCAGCTGCTGGATATGCCGTTGGCTGGCGTCCAACATCAGGAGGGTTTTCTATCTTTGCAGCTTTCTTATTCCTATTTATGTTTGGTTATGCCCTTTCATGGATTGGCATCTATGTTGGACTAGCCGTTAAAGAGGCTCGAACTGTGCAAAGCGTGGGCTTCTTAGTTACTTTCCCACTGACATTTCTTTCAAATGCTTTTGCACCAACTACTGGGATGCCTAAAGCTCTGCAGTACTTTGCGGAATGGAACCCTGTTTCAACAATGGTGGCAGCTTGCCGTCAGCTATTTGGTCTGAAAAATGAGTTTGGGGCAACAGCTAGCTCTTGGCCAAGCCAGCACCCACTAGAGACATCATTGCTCTATATGTTTTTACTGATGGTGGTATTTATTCCACTCAGTATTAGAAAGTATAAAAATACTTCTAATTAAGAGTAAAACTCGGCAGCTTTAATTAATACCTTAATCTCACGTCCGTTGGGTGCGGTGTAAGAAACACTCGCACCGATCTCTGCGCCCATCACTGCAGCACCAAGTGGAGATTTCTCGCTATAAACATCGAGATCTCCGGATGCAATCTCACGTGAGCCCAAAAGAAACTTCATTTCATCTCCAGCAATCTCTGCTGTAACAACCATACCCGCTCCAACTTTGCCATCGGCAGCAGCAGGTGGAGTTCCAATGTGAGCATTTTCTAACATCTGCTTGAGCTGGCGGATACGCGCTTCCATCTTGCCCTGCTCATCGCGGGCTGCGTGGTAACCACCGTTTTCTTTTAAATCACCTTCAGCACGCGCTGCTTCAATCTTTGCTGTCACATCTTTGCGGCCATGTTGTTCTAGGTATTCTAATTCGGCGCGCAAACGATCTGCAGCTTCTTGCGTTAACCATGTTTGTGCGCTCATAAGGCGTAAAGGTACTAGGTAGGTGTAGTTGCCTACAACTTATTTAATACGGCAGGCAACCACATCAGCATTAACGCCTTGGCTACGCGTAGGAATTTCAGTGTTTTTCTGCACTACTGCAAGGCCAGGCCCAATTTCATCCTCAATCTGTCCAACGACTGTTTTATCGTAATCTCTGGCAACCAATGTGCATGTTAAAACCTGGTCTTTATCTTTTCTGACTACTTCATATCTAATAGACATTGCACGATCTGTTGTGGCAGTAAATGAAATAACTGAGGAACGGATATCTGGGTTTGAATGGTGAAGTCCCACCCACACCAGCCAGCTGATTCCGATAACAGCGATAAATATGGCCGGGGCTACCCACCCCTTGGTTGGGCGCACGCCATAGCGATCCTCGTAGGAGAACTGCGAGCCTGATTGCATGACATGAT
>Ga0222712_10004497_pt1 | contig 14561 bp, 19 predicted proteins | sample C33_657DmetaG_FD_165043 | JGI IMG/M metagenome (GOLD analysis project Ga0222712, IMG submission 165043) | Estuarine water microbial communities from San Francisco Bay, California, United States - C33_657D | ecosystem: Environmental > Aquatic > Marine > Unclassified | place: USA: California... | reverse complement strand
CAACAACTATTTAGAACCATCTTGCAATGGTGTGTCATTAGAATTGTCTACCATTCGGTAACCTTGTTGCCAAAGAACCTTACATAAAGTTACGCTTTTCTGTATAATTGCATCTTCGTCATCCATTGGATTCAGTATGTGTAAGCACTCGTGTAACAGGATTTCAAGCTGCTTCTTGCCTTTTAGCCGTGAGTCTATATACACAACACCATCGCTTTCGGCAATGCCGTGAGCTTGTTCCCTTCCAAGTTTACGATATATTACTTTAATCTTCATCTTTCATTAAAGCTAAATCTGGTCTATCAACCTCTTTAAATATTAGTTTCTCGCCACCTCTTATTTTACCTAATGTTAACTTGATCTCTTGTTCTAAGTTGTGGATTTCAATTAGTTTAGCAACTAACCATTGCTCTTGTTGTAGTGATGTCAATTTTGCAAAGTTTTTAGGGTATCTCATATTATTTATCAGTCTTTGAATGAAATTTATTACAAGTTTTACATTTATATTGTATCCTTGTCAAACCAGTAGCCGTTACAACCTTATTATTCTTAATTAAATCATCCGAACCACACTCTGGACAACTACCTCTGTCCTCTCCAAATATTACCCCATAATGAGTTTTAGGCTCTATGTGATTTGAAAGCATTTTAAATACCTTTTCTAATAAAACCACATCTTTTTTACAATACTTAATCATAGACTCCATTGCAGATTTGTCTTTATGCAATAGAATATTTTTCCAAAGACTATATTCTGTTTTAATCTTTTGTCCTATGCCTAAAAAATCAGCTATATAATTAAGCCTGTTAGAGTTAAACCTAAACTTTTGCCTTGCAACCTTTAATGTATCAATTGTTGTGTATTTTGGGAACATTTCTATTTTATGAAATAAGCATCTTGTTCTAATCCAAGCTAAATCAAACTTATCTCCATTATGCCCTACTAATTCATTAGCTACGTTTGCAACCTCAATAAATTGCTCAAGCATCCTTTTATCATTTTGCTTTGCATCCCATTGTAACGCATATACCTCCTTATCATCTTCCCATTTATAACAAATACAAATAATCGCCCTTTCTTGTATTATGTTTGAATAGTCAATGTTTTTCTTATACCCAGCTTCCCAAAATAAACCGATGTTTGGACTTGTTTCAATGTCGAAGAATAATCTTCTGCGTTTTGTTTTTGTTGTTGTCATAGGTTTATTTTAGGTTAGTGAGTTTAGTATTAAATCTGCTTCTTCTTCCCTTCGCTTGACCAAGCCATCGAGTCCGACATTTTCCCAAAGCCTTTTAGACCTTTCTATCTGGTCGGCTATCCCTTCGTAGTCAGCTTTTGCCACAAGATCAACTATTGCCCTCATTTCCTTTCTCCTATCGCCTTCTAATTTGTTACCTCTGTTATAGATCATTGAAACCAAAGCACCTCTTGTGTCCTCGTTTAACGTGTCTAACTCTGGATAAATTGCTTTAGTCAAAGCGTAATACTTAGGTAGCGACTTATTAACGAATACATCGTATGCAAAATTGTATGGTATTCTAACTTGTAGAATTTCGCCTCGCATCATCGTTTTAACCGCTTCACCTTTAATTCCTATTACTTTCCTTAAAGCATTAAGATAGTTCAAATTTAAGCCATCCCAATCGCTAAAGAACTGCTTCTCGGTTACATAACCAACATCATATCCAAGCCCTATCGTAACCCCCGAATCACCACCAGCCCAAATAGGCTTTTGGTAGCGTTTCTCGTAAACGGCTCTACCTCCGACCTCGTGCTTGATAATCATTTCAATAGCTTTGCGACTAATCATAAAACTACATTTATAAAGTAAACCAATCCAATTACCCAAAACCCTATTCCGATTGCAAATGCTCTTTTTTCGTTGTTTCTCATTTGTTGGTATATTTATCTATTGAGGCAAACCCCATACAGGCACAAACTAACCAAAAAACAAGGTCAGCTAAATGCTCGTTTATATTCGCCTTAAATACAAAGCACCCAAATAAACACAAAGCACCAATTGAGGCAATTACCCTCTTATGGCTTATTGCTCCGTTCTCCCCAGCTAACATATTATTTATAAAGTCCTTCATTAGAATTTTTTATAGTAACCGAAAGAATATCCGTTCATAGTTGCCGTTGCCGTATATAAGGTGTTTTTAGCCGTTTTAAGGGCAATTGAACCGCCAATGCCTATTTGACCATTTGAGTGCTTTAAATCGCCTATAAATCCCAAATAAAGCTCATTCTTAGATTTCTTCTCTATTAACTTGGTAATTGTTATGGTTGGCAGGTTAAAATTAGCACTAAAACCCCTTCCTTGTATCTTATTTTGTGAGATTGTGTCTTGTATGTATGCGTAGCCAATAGAGTCTATTCGCATAGTATCGGAATAAACCTTTACTTGGTTATAATCCTTAACGATTGTAATTGTGTCAATTTTATAATAAGTTGTTGTATCAATATTATAAATTGTGTCTAAAACGACAAAAGGGATTGATTTCCCTTTGATAAACTTAGTGAAAGTTTTCTGTTGGTAAACTGTGTCCGACTTAACTATCGGCTCTACTTTAGTATATCGTGCATCACTACCGATGAAAAAGATTAGAACCGCCACTAATAGAACGATTACTACCTCTTTCATTATTCTCTATCTTGTTTTTTCTCTAATGAAACAAAAATCTTATTCAAGCTAAGTTGAATATTGTCAAGTTTCTTGGCTATCACATCCTCTTGCTTCTCAACCATATTAACACGCACCTCTAATTCTTTCAGTTTTAAACTTACTTTAACATAGATACTAATTAATCCAATGATTATAGCAAGAGCCTGTCCAGCCAAGAAAATTGCAATACTTTCCATTACGCTTCAGTTGATTCTGTTGGTTGATTTTGTTCTTGAGCAATCTTACCTAAAAACTGCAATAATGGTAAACCATAAGCAGTTGGGATAGTGTTGATAAACGCTTCTAATTCCTTGATTTGATCTTGATTAATTGTTATCATAGTTTTTATTTTATATACAAATATAGTTAAATACTTTAAATTTCCTATGGGTTAACAAAAGGTAGCGGAAGTACCACAATCGGTGGGTTAACTTGATTCTCTATTTGTTGGTCTAAATTAAGGTCTAAAGCCTCTACATTTAAAGAAGCATCTAACCAGCCGCAAACAATGTCATAGGTTAAGTCCTCGTAAGGGATAAAGTTAGTAACATCATCCTTTGAGAATGATTGAGAACCATAGACACTTGTGGTGTATTCTTTCTCGTTGATTGTTTCTTTTGCGAATCTCGACCAATGTACATTTATGACAAAATCAGTAAGCGTTCCGTCAGTTGGGATTGAATCAAGTTGATTGATGTACCAGTATTTCATATTATTTGTTTTTAATTAATTCTTTTAATTCTTCTATTTGTGCTTGTTGTTCTTGGATTGCTTTTACAAGCACTGGGATTAATTCAGTATATCTAACTCCTAAAATTTCTTTGTCATCAAATATTTGCTTATCAATTAATTCAGGATATGATTTTTGAACATCTTGAGCAATTAATCCTATGTTTTCTTTTTTACTTTCATCACCTTTCCAATAAAATTTAACTGCTCTAAAATTTATTATTGATTCTAAAGCGTTAGGTATTATTTCAATTATATCTTTAATGTTTTCATCCGAATTTGATGTCCAAGATGAACCACCATAAGATAAGTAAACTCCAGTATTCCCACCTTGATTATGATAAACAACATAATCACCAGAACTATTTGGTCCGAAAGACCAGTTCCTACCTGTAAAAGATGGATTGGTAGCACCTAAAACTGCTGATGTTATTGTAGTAAATGTAGTTCCACCAAATAAAGTAACACCCCCCGATGTGATTCTCATTCTATTTGCACCTGAAACTAAATCATAGAAATCAAATGCTCTATCAGTACTACCAGTTGCAACTTCTGTACCTATTGCCCACAAATCAGTATTTGAATGATTCCCAAAAAATCTTAATTGTGTATTATTTGTAGCACCAGCACCAACAGAACCCATCAATTTAGCAGCAACTGCACTATTAGTTGATACAACAAATCTTTCACTTGGACTACTCGTTCCGATTCCTACGTTTCCACCGCCAGTAATAGTCATAAGTCTTGTACCTAATTGGTTTGCCCAAAAAGATATTTCACCACCACTTGAATTTGAACTTAAATACAAATGGTTTGAATTATTACCAATAATACCAACATTAGTTGTTACACTACTTGAGAATGTAGCAGCACCAGTAGAAGCTATTGTAAGTGCGTTTGTATAAGTTACATTATTTCCAGCCGTACCACTTGGTGCAACTCTCAATAAAATATTACCACCGCCTATTTGAATTTGACCAGCAAAATCGGTATTTATGTATTTATAATTAGTGCCATCAAAATAGTTATTATTACCCATAACAGTACCACCACCAGTTGTTCCTCCAAAGTAACTACCATAATATGATTGCATTACTCCAAAATTTCCACCCCAAGCAGAAAGTGTTTGACCAGCTATTGCTAAATTCCCACTAAACCTTCCTGTACCATTAACATCTAACTTATATCCTGCATCGGTGGTTGTGCCTACTGCTAAGTTACCATTAGCAAACAAGGTCATTGCTTGGGTAAATGATATAGCGTTACCTGCCGTTCCTGAAGGGGCGGTGTACCAAGCGTGTTGTCCTACATAAGAATTTGCACTATATCTTGTTGCAAATCCACTTCCAGTATATTTCCAAGAAGCATTAAAATACGCATTAGATGTTATATTGTTTTCTGCTTTACCAACAAATAAACCATAATCACTTTCAATAGTAGGTAAACTTGACGCACTCGGTGTAACTCCTAATCCTAAATTGCCTGAAGAATCAAGTGTCATTTTAGTTGAGTTGTTAGTAGTAAACGTAATTGGGTTATTGCTCTCTGTTCCAAATATTAATTTACTACTTTCAAAATACATCAATGCATTAAGTGTATTATCATTTGATGATAAACGTATGCCACCTGAGCGTGTATTATTCGCAGAAGTTCCTTTTATTTCAAGAGTTGTTATTGCACCACCAATAGCTGTAATAGTACTTGTATTAATACCAACATTAGTACCATTATCAAATATCTGACTATTCCCTATTGTACTTGCACCTGTAAACTTAGGTAGGTAGTTAGTTGTACCTGTGCCTCCAACTGGATTAGCAGGGATTTGACTTGTTAAGGCTAAAGTTCCTGTTGCACTTGGTAAAGTATAAGAATACGTTCCGTTACCTATTGTAGAATTAAAGTTTACGTTAGAATGGAAATAAAAATTACTTGCATAAAAAGATAAAGGAATATATGCTGAACCAGCACTATTTTCTGCATTTATTCTTGCTCCAATACTTGGATTCCATAAAGGGAAAAACTTTAAATTACCTGTTGAACCAATTAATTGTGTTGCAACTCCACCATCGTATGTTGTAAAAGTACCTGCATTATTTACACCTGCCCCACCTGCTATTACTTGATTTGCCGTAAGGCTATAAACACCTAAATTAACATTTGTAGTTGCACCAGTATAAGGAACATAAGTTGACAAGTTTGATGTCAATGCTATTGTACCACTTGATGATGGGAATGTGTAGGTATTAGAACTTGCAGTTGTAAAATTTAAAGAATTTAAGGCACCTCCACCATTGTAAAAACCAAATCCATATTGACCACCTCCCTCTGTTGAGAATAATGTAGTATAACCACTGCTTGTTGAATATGAAGCTAAATTTTGTTTTAATCTTATTACATTATCAAAGTTACTTAAAGCACTAAATGTCTTTGCTCCGCTAAATGTTTGCGTACCTTCTAATAAAGCTAATGTACCCGATAAGTCAGGTAAAGTAAATGTTCTTTCTGTATTATTAGTTAATGAACCTAATTGAAAACTTGCTGATTTATAATTTGTTGAACCTACATCTGATGTTAATATAAATTTTGTTGCATTTGCATTAATACTATTATATCCACTAATATTACCAAGAAATGTAGTTCCTTGTTTTATACCAATGAAACCACTTTGTGTACCACTACCAACTGAAAATATACCAACTCCATTAACTGTATCTGCACTCAAGCTATATACTCCTAAGTCAACTGAATTATTCGCACCTGTATATGGAACGTATGCACTCAAGTTGCTCGTCAAAGCAATTGTTCCTGAAGCATCAGGTAGGGTATATGTTCTTGTTGTATTGTTTGTTAAACCGCTTAAATCAATATTTGCTAGTTTGCTATTAGCAATTCCTGTTGTAGTTTTTAATTCAAAGAAATTACCAGAAGATGAAATTAATGAAAAACCTGTCGCTGGAACTCCTGACCCTGTTCCTTGTTGAATACCAAGAGTACCAGAAGCAATACCATCTTTAGTAGCCACAATATTATGTGCATAAATACCATCTGCAGTTAAATCATTATTGCCTAAATCAACACTTCCTGTCGCACCTGTATAAGGAACTTTGTTATTAAACGTACTCCAATCGGTATTACTTAATTTACCTGTATTTGTAGCCGAAGCCACAGGTAGGTTAAAAGTATGTGTATCGCCACTTGAAACTATGTTAAAGTCCGTTCCGCTTGTTCCTGTTGTTATGAATTGAGATTGGTCGGTTAAGTTATTCAAAGAAACCATCCCCTTAGAGAAAGTAGTTACAACTTGACATAAATGGCTATTCTCGGTATGTAAAGTAACAACTCTACCATCAACGCTTACATAGATTCTAATTGCCAACCTATCCGTTAAAGCTAAAGCAGCAGTAGCCACAGGAATAGCAAAGTAATAAGGTGCTATCGTTGTGCCTTGATTTAAAGATTCAGGAACTGCTTGACTACTTCCTAATAAAGTAAAAGTTGTACCATCGTACTTATAAAGTTCTGCGTAAGTTGTAGGGTTACCTGTGTTGTTATTTACACTAAAATAGAACTCACAATTAAAGTTACCGCCCGGCACTGATAAGACATCGGGGTCGTTAGCATCGGTAATATAACTTGCTACATATCCATTAGCAGAAATAGTAATGTCAGTTCCAGCACCTATGATTGGTTCTTTGCTTAGTTCTCTATAAGCTACCCCACCGATAGTGCCTTGTGAAACACTTGAGTTAAGATAGTAACTAACCGAACTACCACCACCTGTTGATGTTGGGAAGTCAGCTAACGTACCATCACCCCTTACATATTGTGAAGCAGCACCATCTAAAGCGGTTATAACACCACTATTAGCCACTACTGGACCTTGTATATCCCTAATCTTTGCTTCGCCTGTAACTTGTAATTGACTCATAATATTTTATTGAAATAATCCTCTAATATATTCCCCAGCTTCTAATGGTCTACCAAAAGTAAGCACCCCAGTTGAACTTACAAATCTAACATCATCACCTGTTGGAGTACCAGTTGTTAAAATGTTTTGTGCATCCACACCACCTCTTGAAACGTATAAACAAGCATAACCGATTGTGTCCGCAAATGTAATTGATGTTTCTCCACCACTTGCCGTGTAACCTTTTGTTTTTACAGGGTTAGCACCTACGATAATCACTCCCTCTGGGTTTACCTCTGTTCCTGTTGTGTTGTATGCGCCTGTACCTTGTAGGCTCACGTTGTAAGTAGCAACATCCTTATATGGTGCGTTTATTGCTAAACTTGATATATTACAAATTCCGTTAATGATAGTCAAACCATCAACTCCGTTATCCACTACGAACTTAATCTCTATTGGTTCTCTTGTCAATTGCTTGTCTAACATAAACAAATAAGAAAAGCCACTCAAAGTAATCAACCCATCGCAGGTTACATTCCAAGTAGCTACATCGTTTTTATATTCCCTAAACCAAGCACTCGTTTGACTTGTTACTTCTTTTTGGTCTACGCTTACATTAAACGTACAATTTGTACTACAAGCAAATGCAACATCTTCTTCAGGGTCTACATCTGTTCTATGCCAATAAAGCATTACGTTATTTCCTATTACTGCTGCCATATTACAAATTTAATCAATTATCCGTATGTTTCTAATATTTCCCCAGCACCACTTATTCTATATGCTTGTGAGTAAGTATCTGTAACCAAAACCTTCCACCAAATATTCGCACCATTAAATCCAACAGTTAAGTATTCACTTTCGTAGAAGAAATCCCCAACCGAAGGAACACCAATATCCGCCAAGTAAACAACATTACCAGTTAAAGGCGCAGCTAAAGCAGCTTCTTTAGTCAAATATCCATTAGACCTAAAATGAGAATATCCAGTAACTTCCGTTGGTAAATTATTACTATCGTAAATAGTAGTCATTGTTGTTTCTACATTATCAGGGTTAATATCTAATAAAGTAGCCGTAATAACATCATTAGGTAAATCCATACTTGAATTACCTATTATGTAACTTTTATTTTGAACAGTTATTTGTTCTGGGTCAGTATCACTTGCCGTTATTCTCATTGCACCGCTAAATCTGCCATCGGTTGTTTCCATACCCATAAAAGAAGCATCCAAGTTAATAATATTCTTGTTTAAGCAGTTTGAATATTGCTTAACTACTAACTCACTTAGGCTTCTATAAATATCGGTAGGGTATTCTTGTCTGTACCAATTCTTTAGGTTTAAACCATTCACATCGCTTAAAAATCCTCTATATGTAAAGAATCCATCATTAATATCATTAAATCCCAAAGGTAAGTCAATATCTAAAACATATTCGTTTGAATCAGTTATAAAACTTTCTGTTGTTACTTGCTTAAAGTATGTTTCTATCGATAGTTGAAAGTTACTTGCTTCAATAGATGCAACAGTTGATTTCCAATAAGGAGCAGCAGTATCACATAAAATTAACTCAATAGTTAAATCACCGCCAATTGGTAATAAAGGCATAACCAAATCTAAATTAACCTTTGGATTTGTTGAATCAAAAGGAAAATAATAATAATGGTCATTAAAACCTGTATCAACCCATTGCTTTTCGTTATCTAAAAATACTGAACCAGCAACTCCACCATCAACTAATATTTTAAGAATAAATAATGCATCTGGTCCACTTGCAGGTACTCCTAATCCAGCTACATCCATCTTTAATGTTAATACATCGCTTGTATTTACTTTTGGTAAGTTTATTGGTCTTACTAATGATACAACTGGATTTGTATTTGGATATTCTATAATAAAAGAATTAGTAGTTTTTTCAGGATATGACTTTACAAATATAATACCAGCATTTCTAACTTCATCCCAAGAATAAGCATTACCCTCTGTTGGACTAACAACTGTATAATTCTTTAAATCCCAGTTTGTAATGTAGTTATTAGGATATTCAATTACTTTATCAAATCTAATCTTATTATACCCCTTTCTAATTAGCTTAAATTGACTATTGTCAACAAAGTATAAACCGCTTGTGTTAGCAGCAAAACCTTCAATATTTCCTGTTGATTCATAAATAGCATCATCAAATACACTTCCGTCACTATTATAAATAGTAACATAATAAGAATCTTGTGCAAATTGCGTTAAAGGAACTATGTAAAAATTTCCTTTTGCTTGGAATAATCTTGAACCAAATGACCTTGCAATCTTAGTTAAAACATCAAGACAATTTACTGCAACTTGGTTATCATCAATAAAAGTTGCATAATTTATATAAGATTGACCTAATGTGTCAGCAGCTGGGTCGTCAGTTCTATTATCCATATTTTCCGAATAGAAACTTACCCCACTTACAATATCGTATTCTAAAGGATATTCTAACTTTAATAAAGCAGTCTTTATGTAAAATATAGCCGTAAAAATATCAACTAAGGTTGTATCATCTGCAATAAAAAAAGGTATCTTTTCTAACATACCTAATCCATCAATTGCATTAAAGGCTAATTGCTTTCTACCTGTTGAAAACGTATATAGAACATTTTCACTCAATATCCATCCTTGCCAATCTATATTAGCACCACTCATTAATCTTACAAAGTACTTCCTATCGTTCAAAGTAGTAAAGTCAGGCATATTAGCCACATCATCTGTTACATCAATTGATAAAGATAAAGCACTAACATAAATAGGTTCAAACGTATCATCTGAACGTGGTATGTATTGTATTTGTAAACTTATACAAGGATATTCTATTATTTCGCCATCGTAGCCATCCTCATAAATATTTACTACACTTGTAACATCCGATTTAGTTGCTGCGGTAATTCTATATTTTATTTCGTATGCCATTAACCCCTAATTATATTTAATGAAGAATTAGACCTTTGCATTGCTAAAACTAAGTCTTGACCTCTTAATACAAATTGACCATTAGAATTAACACTATTAGTCATATTGCCTGCATTAAATGTAGTAGGCTTTGATTGACCTAAATTAGTTGGTGCTAAATTTCTTGCTGCACCAAAAGCAGAACTTAAAGCACCTGAAGCAGCAAATAGTCCTTTTAAAGCTGGGAACGCTTCTAATAACGCTTGAAATATAATTGCTTGTAAAACCGCAGCAGCTATTTGTTTAGCTATATTAGCAAACATATCCCCAATTGCTTCTAAAGGGCTTTGACCAGCTTGTATTGCTTCATACATTCCCATTAAAGAATTTGTTACAGTACCAGATATTGTATCAGCAAAATTTATATAAGATTCTCTTAAATCATCTATTCTTTTTTTCTCTGCTTCTTCTGCATCAATTTTTGCTTTATCCTTTTTAAATACACCTTGCATATAAGCACCAAAACCTCCTTCTTTTTGTGTGCTTTCTAATAATTCCTTAGATTGTTTTTGAAAGTATCCTGTTCTTTTATCTTCTGCTGCTCTTGTTTCAGATGGCAACTCAAATAATTTTAATGGCTCTAAACCTATTTTTTTCATTTGCTCTCTTAGAGCCTTCATCTTAGCTAACTCTAAAGTAAGCTGCTTATTTTCTTCTCTTGCATAGTTTACAACAGGGGAAGGAGTTTCATTAACATCTACAACACCAAAAATCTTTTTAAACTGTTCTTGTAATTTATTAGCTTCTTCTTCATATTTTTTTCTAATACTTTCAAATATGCTTACATCTTTTTCAGCTTCTGAAATTACTGTTTTTTGCCTTGATTTTGATATATCTTTAATTGATTCAAAAGTTCCACCATAAAAAATTGTAGTAAAATCAAATGCTTCTTTAAATGCTGCTTGTGGTTTATTTTTAGCAACTTCTGCTTCAAATTGTTTTTTAGCAGCTTGAGCAGCAGCTTCATTAGCAACTGCTTTTTTAAATGTCATTTGAACATACTCATCTGCATAATCAGTTAAAAACTTTTCAGCCGTAGCTAAATCTTTAGTTTCACTTATAGTATCTCCTAAAGTTGAATTAAATTGCTTTAAAAACTTTTCTTTAGTTATAAATCCATTTTGAAAGTCTGAATAACTATCTTTTAATTCATTAATATCTGTACTTGCTTTTACATAAGCATCACCAGCTTTAGTAATTAAATCACTTTCAATTTTAAAAGCCTGTCCTAATCCATTTGCTTGTTCATTTATAAACTTTTGAATATCATCTCCAAATGCAACAACAATAGATGAAACAACACCTAATGCAATACCAAGACCTGCTGGACCAGTTAATCCAGCAACCATTGCTTTTAAAGCATTACTACTACTACCACTTTCTTTTTGTAGTCTTTGAAATGATTCAAGTAAAGGGTTTAAGTTATTCGCAATACCTATAAATCCATAAGGAGCATCTTGTGCTACTCTTGATAAATTTGATAAAGCAGTTGTAGCATCTCCAGCAGGTCTACCAACTCTATTCATTTGATTACCTAATGTAGTAATCTGTGCATTAAGAGTTTTGATTGAATTATTTAAATAATTAATCTCACCTACGTTTGTAGCTTTCTTTAAGGCAGCTTCAAATTGTTTTAATAGATTTTGTGCTTTTGTTAAAGAACCTTCAAAGTCAGTAGTGTTAGCACCAATATTAATATTTAAATCTATAATTTCTGCCATCTTTATTAGTTTGCTCCGTACAATTTAAGTGTCCTTGCCAGTTGTTCTTCTGTTATCATTACTCTATCTTCATCAATATCAACTTCGTCTAATTCTGGAATACTCCAAAATGCTTTCATTGATTTTGGTGTTTTCTCGGTAGTAGAACTTAAGTATACAATATAGGCAAGGTTTCTTGTCCTTGCCCATTCGTTTAACTCGTTTCTTTCCTTACCTAAAACGATAATGGAAAAGTCCTTCCAAGTCATATCCCAAAATTCATTTGGTCGTATTCCGCACTCCGCAGCTTTAACTAAGACATCATCCCAGCTTAGCTTTGTTAGGCTTTTTTTTTTCTTCTTCCTTCTTTACACCTGTAATGGTGTGGACTGTACTTTCAACGATATATTTTAAATAGTCAATAATTTGACCATCTTCGCTAAAAATAGAACCCACTTCATCAATCCATTCGCAAGCATCATCAATTGTATATGTTACTTCATCTTTCTTGCTTACACAAGCAGATTTGTAACCAATGTAAACAAGTTGGACTATTACATCTAAACTTGTTTGAGCCGTTGAAAGAACTTTAAAGTACTCATCAATACCGATATTGTTTTGTTTAGTAAACTCACGCATTGCCCAAGTACCCCACTTTAGGTGGATTGTGTTGTTGTTAGTCTTTAATTGGAACATAGTTTTTTTTATTTATTATACAGTTTCAGTTTGTGTAATAGGAGGTACACTTACTACGAAAGTTGCAGTAAATTTAACATCATCCTTATCAGCAGCGTTAACACCAAAGTTGCTAATAAATACTAATTGACCTGCACCACCATAAGTAATATCACCTGCGCTTGGACTTGCTTTACCCATCTTAATAGCGAATAAAGTTTGAGCAGCGTGAGCAGCATACAATTGTTGGTAAGAATCTTTACTTGGAGTTCCTGTTTCGTCAATCGCAAAACCTTCACACTCAAAAGATTGATTGAATGAAGGACTTGGAGTGTATTGGTCTCCACATTTAGAAGTTGCATCAATTGTACCTAAAGTTGATGTCAAAGAGTTAGAAGTCAAACAAGCTACTGGCTTGAATGTTCCATCATTGTTAATGTCAGCTAAGAGGATATAATCTCTACCGCTTACTTTTGTTTCTGCCATTTTATTTAATTTTAATTTTGAGTTATGGTTATGTTATATGTTATTAATACTCTAAAAACGTTATCCAAAGGGTTTAAGCCATCTAAATTTCTTATACTTTCTACACTTAAACTTGAAGCAGTAAACCCATTTGATAGGGTTATTACTGTGTCCGAGTTTATATCATCCAACACTAAATCGCTTATCTGCTCTGCACGTTTATAACCAAAGTTAGCATTTTTTGTAATAATATCAACAACGATGCTAATACTATTTGTATATCCAGCTTTGCCTTGTTCTTGACTTGATGTTCTACCTGTCATTACAATATACTCATTACCTGCACCCTCTGGAGCAAATCCATCGTAAACAACTAACCCACTTGCACTTGCCAAGTTGGTATAAAACCATTTTTTTATCTCTATATTAGGATTTAACATTTTTCATAACGTTTAATATGTTCTTAATCAATTTTGGCTTTTCCGTTTCAAATGCTGGTATTAAAAATGGTTGTGGTCTTAATCCGTTTTTTAATATTTTAAGAGCCATATAAAATGCGTGTTGTCTTGCACCTTTACCAGATTGAATATACCCTTTTGCTAAACCCCATTTCATTAAAGCCTCAACCATATCTTCAAACTTGCCACCTTTTCTACCTTTGAAAGAACCAGCTAACTCCTCAAATCCTGCTGGAATACTTACTTTACCACCTGTACCGAACTCAATATAAGGTGCATAAGATGCCTTTGCACCAACAGTAAAAACAATACCTTTTTCGACCTTTTGCTCTTTTAAGTAAATACTATTTCTTAATTGACCAAAATTTACAGGTGCTAATTTCTTTGCTCCACTTTGAATATTTAAAGCAGATGCGCTTATTTCATCCTTAACCCCTTGTTGAACCTTAGCATCTAATGTTTCAAGTTTCTTAAGAACATCCGACAAATTACCTATGTCAAAAGTAAACCCAGCCATTACTTGTAAATTATTAACTCCAAGAACCTATTTTGGTTCTCTACGTTTTTAATAGAATGTATCGTATATCTATCCCCTTCTATCTCTACCTCATACGAATCGTTGATAGTAACCCCATAACGAATATAAAGCCTATTCCTTTGGTCAAACTGCAATTCTGACTCGCCTACCTCACGAACTTGATTATCTGGTCTTAAATCGCCCCATACTGTTGTTTGTAGGGCAAAGGTCGTAGTGTACCCACCTTGACCATCACTTACCCTTGTGGATGCCCAAATACCGACTTGTCTTGTCATAGTATTTGCGTCAACGTAGTTTGCTTTTGCTTTACCTAATTTCATATTATAATATTGGGCTTATTCTTGTCCATCTTTGACACGCCTTCCAAGATTTCTCACAAATACCTGAATCGCCATCTAAACCTCTATTCTCGTAGTCATAGCTGATTTGGTCTAATATC
>Ga0222712_10004496_pt1 | contig 14562 bp, 16 predicted proteins | sample C33_657DmetaG_FD_165043 | JGI IMG/M metagenome (GOLD analysis project Ga0222712, IMG submission 165043) | Estuarine water microbial communities from San Francisco Bay, California, United States - C33_657D | ecosystem: Environmental > Aquatic > Marine > Unclassified | place: USA: California... | reverse complement strand
GGGAGGGCCCGTCGGGGCTCTTTTTTTTTTGGTGATGTAGGGGTGACGTCGGTGGGAGGTCAAGGTGCCGGCAAGGTGCTATAAACCTGCCAGTATATTTCACTATACGGTTTTCTCGACGGTTTTCTCGAGCTACACTAGGTAATGACTCTCTGATCAAATTTTAGGGTATAGGATTATATAAATATATATTCATGAAATGCTATGAGACTTTCCCTACCCCTTTTTACAAGCCCCTAAGAAAATTTTTCGGCAAATTTTTCGCTATATAGTTGTTTATATAGATATATCTTTATATATTTAATAATATAGGAGGAATCCTATTTATATTCAAAAACATGAAACTCATTCAAGCCCTCATTTCGGAAACATCCAATGGTATTTTTGATGAAAAGACCTACATTGATGATGATAGAGAGGCTATGGAGTTTGAGAAAGGCTACGAGAGATTAGCTAGAATGGTATATCCAAGAGTACAGATCAAGAAAGGATATGATCCCGAGCTTAAAATGGATCTTACCATTGCCTACGAGGATCCTTCAGACCTACACTTTCGTTATATTGAGTCTACGGGCGAATTCTTCTACGATAGAAAGATCTTCATGAAAATCTTAAATGATCCTCAAGTAAAAGAGGCTTTAGGTAAGCTTTGGGGTATCTCACCCGATCCTATACAGGTCTTCCGCCGGTACGGTGATACGATCACAAAACTAACAGCATGAAACCGCTACCTCCTTCTTTTTTTAACTTATTCGATTATTCGGATGAGAGTGACTTGCAGAAGGAAGGATTCGCTCAAGCTGTCATTGATTATACCCAGCACCCGTACATCATCTTTGGTACCTTTCTAAGATCGGTAGAGAACTTCTACATCGTGTGTGAGAGATACCGCAATTCTTATGGGGATAAATTTGAGAGAATTGAGCAGCAGCTTAAACATACTTACTTTGACCGTCTGTATAGATTCCTAGATCGCTTTGATGAGAATAAATTAGAACATATTCTTGAAGCGCGTCAATTCGATGATAGCGAGATAGCTTTTGCTGTTGACTCTCTGCTTGAATTCTACGAAGAGATCGAAGACTACGAAAAATGTGCCCGTCTTTGGAAAATATTAAAACTAACTTTAGGAGAAAAAGTTGGATCCTAAAAGGATCGTTCCTATCTTTAAGTATCAATAAAAAATAAAGGTTATGCTTAGTGCGATTATTTGGTACTTGTTTGCAGGAGTTGCTTACAACTTCTTTTGGGATCTGTTGACTACCCGGGTAGGAAGTCAAGAGAACCGTTTTACTATGATGGAGCGTTTGCTTGTAGTTCTTATCTGGCCTCTTGTTACCGTCTTCTTTTTCGGTATGCTCTTAAAGAATCTCTTCTCTAACAAGGATTAATATATGTCTCTTAAGAAGCTTTCCTTCGAAGAGGCTTTAGAACTTGAATCTGAGTCTCTCATTACCATCTACGATCTCACCCCAGATCCCTCTGATAGCTCTTACTACCCTCTGGCAGAGAACTGGATTCGCAACTATACTGAGATTAGGTATAAGTTCCGGCAGTTCAATCCTGCCCAGGTAACTTCTATGCTCAACTGTAACTACCGTATAGAGCTTGAGCTTCCTTATGAATCCGAGACCAATACCTTTACCTGGAAGTACCTCTACGCTAAGACTACTGATGATCTAAAGAAGTTCGAACAGTACCATTCCAAGGGGCGCTTTGTATACGTCTTAACCAATGAAGCTTACCCGGGGTTTGTCAAGATTGGGAAGGCGGTTAATCCCATGCGGAGAGTTGAGCAGATTAACGGAGCCGGTGTTGTTTCCGAATGGAAGCTTCGGTATTCACTCCCGGTAGAAAATGATTATATCATTGAGAATTCCGTTCACAAGTACCTAGCCGAGTTCCGTCGGGGTACCGACCAAGGTTCCTCTCGGGAATTCTTTCAAGTAACCTTAGAGCATGCCATCGAGATTATTGAGATGCTTGCTAAGGAAGTTAGACGTGGTGATGCTATCTACTACTAGATTTTGCGGGTCGACTTGCGCGCGGCGCGGCGCGTGTGGAAAACTTTTTTATAAAACAGTTGTTTCGTATTGATCTAGTTCGTATATTTGAAACGAAGGGGAGGGAGAAAAAGGGGAGAGTAAAAAGATATATTATATATTATTAATTAATATTATATATAAAGAATAATAATTATTAAGTACTTATGAAAAACAAAAATTTATACCAAGAAAAAATTAATCGTCTTGAATCTCAAATCAAGAAGATTGAACACAGTGTTGCAACTCTTAATAGAGATCAAGCTTATGTAGAGCTAGATAAAGCTCGAGAGATCCTTCGAGATATGCAAACTATGATTAACCGAGAAGAAGAATACTTTAAAGTTTAAGTATGGAACTTACACCCGAACAGGTAGAAGCTAATTGGAGTCGTCATCTTCAATATATCGACGATTATATCACCGGAGAGCGTAAGGATAAGCTTAGAGCTACTTACGAATCTCTTGCCGAATACATGGTCCTTGCTCCGGCTTCCTCAAAAACATGGTATCACAATGCATTTCCCGGAGGATATGTAGAGCATGTCAATAGAGTGGTAGAGCTTGCACTCCGTACTATGAAATTCTGGGCGGTATCCGGTGCAACTATCGATTTTACCGAGGAAGAACTTGTTTTTGCTGCTCTTAACCACGATCTAGGTAAGATTGGCGATGGAGAACAGGAGGGTTACCTTCCTCAAACTGATAATTGGCGTCGAGACAAGCTAAAAGAGGAGTACACTATCAATACTAACCTTGATTTTATGCTTATCCAAGACCGCTCCCTATTTCTCCTTCAGAAATACGGTATCTCCATGTCTCAGAAGGAGTATTTAGGGATTCGCCTACACGATGGCATCTTCGATGATGCAAATAAAGCGTATTTCTTCAACCATAACCCAGATTCTCGGTTTAAAACCAACATCGTCTTTGTCCTACATCAGGCTGACTTCATGGCTTCCAAGATTGAGTACGATCGTTGGTTGAATCAGGGTGGAAAAACCACTCCGAACACCGAAAAAACTAAATCTTCTACAGGAAAAACAGTAAAATCCTCAGAAGGTCTTAATAATTTACTAAAAAATATCTAAAAATGTTGGTTTCACTTGTAATTTTAGCTATATTAGTGATTGTCCTAGGGTTTACTACATGGAATACCTTGAGAAAACTCGAAAAATACGAGGACACCGTTCAAAATCAACAAATTTACGTCGAGCGAATTGCAAGCTTGATAGAGGATTCATCAAAAAGGTTACGCGAGGTCGATGCAAATGGTCATTTTTCTAGTGACGATGAGGTCGGTTTCTTTTTCTCTAACTTAAAAGCCATACAAGACACGCTCGATGAGTACAACTTAAGATAAACTCATGGGGAGAAAGAAAAGCGATACAAACTATTTTACACAAGGTACCGAGGATGCGATCGTAGCTTATAATAATTCTAAAGATACAGCATTTAGACAGAAGATCTTTACAGAACAGATCTACTACCCTTTTTACAAACTAGTAGAAAACATCATTCACACCTTCAGATTTTACTACACAGACGTTGATGACCTCGAAGATTTAAAACACGAGGTCATTTCCCTATTGGTAGAAGAGAAGATCCATATGTTTGATCCCACTAGAGGTGCTAAAGCCTACTCATACTTTGGTACGATTGTTAAAAGGCACCTTATCAACTACAACAACAAGAACTACAAGCGTTTAAAATCACTAGCTCCGGTTGAAGAGTTCAACGGAACTTACGAAATCGAAACAAATGCCCTTCATCCTAACGCTCTGACCCTTCGTCAAATCTTTGACATATATATTGAGCGTACTTACGACCGTCTGGACGTACTGTTTCCTAAAGAAGCTGATAAAAAAGTAGCAGGGGCTGTTTTAACACTGTTTGAAAAGCGTTACGATCTTGATATCTTCAAGAAGAAGGCTTTATATATCTATATACGGGAAATGACCGGTACTGAAACTCCGTATCTTACCAAAGTCATTAATGTGCTTAGGGATGAATTCTACGATATCTACAATGCTCTAGAGCAGCAGGGTATGGTAGACCTAAAAAACTAACCTTTCTATTTATAAAGAAAGAGTATGGCACTGGATAAGGAGCTATTTAACGGCAAGACTGTTTCTAATGTATTAGAGGAGATTTATAATAACTCTAAGAAGAAGGATAAGCAGATTAATGCTCTCATCGGAGAGCTTAAACCCCTTATTGAAAATATCGGGGACGCTACTCTAGTTGTTCCTATGATCGCTAACTACCTAGAGATTGGCGTTAAGAACGATGAGATGTTAGTAAAAATGCTAACTATCGTTCAGAGAATGGACAACGCCAAGTCAACAGGAGATACAGCCGGGTTTGAACTAGGAGCAGAAGAACTAGCTCAAATCCTAGAGCAAGCTAATGCAGTAGGAGAGCAGAAGTAATGGTAGATACTAGAAACAGTCTTGGGGGATTCGTACGATCAGCAGCTACTGCAGCAAAGCAGTCTAAAAAGTTAGCTTTTCGTGCTGCAAGAGTTGTGAAAGTAAATCTAGATCCAAACTCACCTAGCACCGTAGGTAGCATACATTACAAACCTCTAGGAAAAGTATCCGACGAATTACCTGCAGAGAACTATCCTATAGCTTTTCCTCTACAGTCCCACATCAGGCACGTGCCTTTAGTTAATGAGATAGTACTACTGCTACCTGCCCCGTCCAAAAACCTAGACACACTAGTATCCAGTACTACCGTATACTTTCTTGATGTCGTTAATATTTGGAACTCTCCACACTTTACAGGCTACCCGGAAGATACATCTACAGACCCTAAATTAGGAGAATACTTTGAAGAGAGAACGGATATAAATCCGATGCTACCTTTTGAAGGAGATGTGATAATGGAAGGCAGGAACGGACAGTCATTAAGATTCTCTCAAACAGTTCCTAATCTCACACCCTGGGAAGGCAACACCAAAGGAGATCCTATCATCGTACTTAGCAACGGACAGGTACAGGTTGCTAACGGATATGAATTTATAGTAGAGGATGTTAATGAGGATTTTTCATCTATCTATCTTACATCTACTCAAGCAATCCCTCTACAGGAAAGCAACACTAATAGGGCCTCCTATACTGAAATTCCTACTCAGACTCAAGCCTATCAAGGTAATCAAGTACTATTAAACAGCGGAAGACTTTATTTTAACGCTACCACAGACCACATACTGCTATCTTCTCCTCTATCTATAGGACTTTCTGCAAAAGATATTAACATCGATGCAAACAGTAAAGTAGTAGTTGAATCCCCTAAAATCGAATTAGGCAAGTCTGCTACAGAACCAGTACTGCTAGGTAACCGAACAGTTAGCCTTCTTGAAGACCTGCTTAACCAGCTTATCTCATTATCTGTAGACCTTCAAGCTGCTATATCTCTACCAACCGGAGGACCTATCGTGCAGCTTCAAAAAGCTGGAATAGACCTAAGCAGCAAAGCGGTGACTTTAAAAACAGAGTTGCAAGCTTTAAAATCTAAAAAGACATTCACTAAGTAATGGCATTTCAGGGACTATATAATATACTCTTGCAGAACCGAGCTAAGATTGAAGCTACAGCTATTCCTCAGCTCAGAACAGCCCTTGGACCGCTGGCGGAAATAATTGAAAATCCGGACCTTAAAGAACTATGCCCCTCCCCGGAGGCTTTACAAAGATTGATCCTACTAAAAGATAATACGGAGAATAGCATAATTACTCTTCAACGCAGAACTGTACCCCTACAAGACGCTTTGACAAAAATACAAGTCGCTCTCACATTTATACCGCCTATAATTACCTTACTTAAGACCTTTCCAGTCCCTAACCAGTTTACAACATCAGGATTTGTTGTAACATTAAGTGACAGGCTGGAGAATCTTAAACTATTTTCTCAAAGGCTTAAAGGAGGTGTGGTAGCAGGACAGTACGTAGTTACAAATGTAAACACTACTCTCTCTATAGCATTACAGCTTCTATCTCAAATAGACCAGGCTATTGCTATATGCGCTCCTGATCAATTGCAGGAAAATGAACAGATAAGGAGACTATCTCAATCCTTTAATACCCCTATTACTCAGTTTGACAACTCCTATAAAGGATTTACTCTGGAACTGAGAACGATCAATCAAGATACAGTCGCCCCGCTAAGATATGCAGTTGCTATAGATAAGTCGGGAGTTGTAGTGTTAGAAGGTAGACCTTCCTATAGTTCTTCTACAGAGGTACTTCTAAACGAAATTAAATTTAGGATAGATCAACTATCTAGTTAAGTCTATTTATTATTATGAAAGCTAGTGAATTTAAGCAATTAATTAAAGAAGCTGTTAGAGAAGCTATTAGAGAGGAACTTACCGAAGTAAGAACTCCAGCACCTGTCCAAGCTCAACCAGCAACTCCAACCCCAGCACCCGTGCAATTCGCAGGAAGCAATCCTCTTATGGAAGCTCTGAACATGACAAGCAGAGCCATGACTTCGGAAGATTACCGAAGCATGGGAACAGGTACATCTAACATGGCTCAAATGTTCGACAGAAGCATGTTCATGCCCAAGCAAGCAATCAAGCCAGTCTCTGACGATCCTAGAGCAGTAGCACAGGCTGTAGCAGCAGCACCAAAAGCAGGTATCGATCTCTCACAGCTAAGTTTTGTAAACAAAGCAGCAGCTATTGTAAATACAGCAGATAAGAAGCAGAAAGCACAGTATGGCGTATAATGTTGTAAAGATCAACCCACTAGACCTACAGCCAAGGAAAGCTGTTGGGGTTGCTTTACCTTTTGATGGAAGAGCAGTCTTCCATTCTACCTATACCTCTAAAGACGCTACTCGCAATAATCTTATTAACTTCTTCTTAACCGGACAGAACGAAAGAGTATTCAATACAAGATTCGGATCAGGAATCAGAAACCTTTTATTTGAAAATATTACTGTAGAATCTATAGATACTACTAGAGAGATTATCCTACAGGGTCTTCAAATCTACTTCCCTCAAGTTGAAGTAAGAAGCCTTCAACTGATACCTGAATATGACCAGAATTTGGTTAATTTTGAACTAAAGTATGCTGTAAGAGAGACTAATATTTCTGATGAGCTGACTATAAACTTTGAACTATAATGGCAGAAGAAAGAGACATAAAGTATATTAATAAGTCCTTTAGCAACTTTAGACAGCAGCTGATCGACTATACTAAGAATTACTTCCCAGATACCTACAACGACTTCTCTCCTACATCTCCAGGTATGATGTTTGTGGAGATGGCTGCATACGTAGGAGACGTACTAGCTTTCTACCAGGACACTCAACTACAAGAAACCTTCCTGCAGTACGCACAGGAAAGTAAGAACCTCTATACGTTAGCTTATATGATGGGCTACCGCCCTAAAGTAAGCACAGCTGCCCAAGTAATCTTAGACGCCTACCAAAGAGTACCTTCTAAGCTCGCAGGCGGTCAGTACATACCTGATTATGCTTACGCCGTAACTGTTGCAGAAAATACACAGTTACAATCAACAACAGGTACTCCTGTTAAATTTCTGATTCAGGATAAAATTAATTTTGGCTTCTCTAGTTCATACGATCCTACAGAAGTAAGCGTATACTCAACATCAGGTAATACAATCACCCAGTTCCTGCTTAAAAAACAGACGAAAGCTATCTCTGCAGAAGTAAAAACACTGACCGTACAGGTTACCTCTCCTGAGAGATTCAAGACAATCAATATTACTGATACCGATATCTTAGGTATTTTAGATATTCAAGACAGTAGCACTAACAGATGGTACGAAGTACCTTACCTAGCTCAAGACACTATCTTCTTAGAGCAAACAAATGCAGCTAGTGATGCAGGCCTAGCCCCATACACGCTACAGCTTCAAAAAGTTCCTCGTAGATTTGTTACCAGATTTACTTCAACAGGTACTCTACAAGTACAGTTCGGAGCCGGTACCACTGGACAGAGTGATAACATCATTACCCCAGACCCTACCAACGTAGGATTAGGAGATCAGATCGTGGGAATCTCTAGAATAGATACTGCCTATGATCCTTCTAATTTTATGTATACAGGCACATATGGACTTGCTCCAGCTAACACTACACTAACAATTCGTTACTTAATAGGTGGAGGTGTAGAATCTAACGTACCTTCTGATACTATAACTACGATCCTAGCTTCAACCGCTACTGCTACTACACCTGGATTTGAAAATACATTAGCATTTAATAACCCAGGACCAGCTGACGGAGGTAAGGATGGAGATACTTCTGAAGAGATCAGACAAAATGCATTGAGAAGCTTTGCTGAGCAATCTAGAGCTATCACAAGAGAGGATTATGCAGTCCGTGCTCTAGGAATGCCTGCAAGATTTGGTACTATCGCAAAGACGTACGTAACACAGGATCAGCTAACCAGTACTCAATCTACAGTTGACAGTATTGTAGATAGCAATCCGCTATCTTTATCTCTTTACGTACTAGCCTACGACAGTACAAAGAAGCTTACAACTACAACCTCTACTCTTAAGTCAAATTTAAGCACATACCTGTCTCAATACAAAATGTTAACAGATGCACTTAATATTAAAGACGCATTTATAGTTAATATTGGGGTAAAGTATGAGGTACTAATACTACCTAATTACACCGGTAGAGATGTTCTTCTAGCATGTACTAAAGCTCTGCAAGACTACTTTAAGATAGAAAACTGGAGCATAAACCAGACTATAAACCTATCCACACTATATACTATCCTAGATAGAGTCAAAGGAGTACAGACAGTTCAGAGTATAGAGATCGAAAATAAAGTAGGCGGGAACTACTCACAGTACGGATATGACATCAAAGGAGCAACTCGCAACAATATCGTTTACCCTTCTTATGACCCTTGTATCTTTGAAGTAAAATATCCTAATACAGATATAGTAGGTCGCGTAACCTCTATGTAAAATATTTATTAAAGATCATGGCAGTCTACAAGATTTTCCCCGAAAAAACAGCTACACTATACTCCCAGTATCCGGATATGAACACCGGTCGGGATGAAATATTGGAAATTGCTTCATACTACGTCGGGCAAACCACATACGTTAACCGAGCACTCATACAGTTTGATCTTAATGAAATCTCAGACGTTTTAGAGACTCATGTATCTTCTTCAACTAGACCCGCTACCGCCTTTAGTGCATCTCTAAGATTATTCTTAGCTAGCGCAAACGAAGTACCAGATTCTTACACTATCCAAGCTTCTCCAGTGTATGTACCAGGAGTATACACAACCTGGGCAGCCGGAAACGGCAAGTACGGAGATCTTCCTAGAAACTCTACCGGAGCATCCTGGACATATACTCAAAGCTCAGGCTCAGGTACCTGGACATCAGATAGCGTGATAGGAGAGACAACCTTCTACTACTCAAGCAGTACACCAGGCGGTGGTGCATGGTACACAGATACTACTGGATATGTGTTTGATATGTACCAGACACACACAGTTACCTCTACTCACGATCTAGATATCAACGTAACTCCAGGAGTACTTGCTCACTATAATCAAGCTATTCCTAACGCAGGGTTTATACTAAAACTATCAGGTAGTGTAGAATTTGGAGCCTATCAGAACAGCCGTCAGCTCAACCTTAGATACTTCTCAGCACAGACACACACAATTTACCCTGCTTGCTTGGAGATCAAATGGGACGATTCATCTTACAGTACCTCTTTACCGGTAATTTCTGACTCTAATGCAGTTATTAAGATTAAAAATAACAGAGGAGAATATACTGATGAAGGTAAGCAGAGATTCGAACTTGCAGTTCGCCCTAAGTATCCTACCCGTACTTTTGCTACCTCTTCAACTTATCTTACTAACTATAGACTTCCGGCAGATTCGTACTGGGGATTACGAGATGAGAATACCGAAGAGATGGTAATCGACTTCGATACAGTATTCACAAAGATTAGTGCCAATACAACCAGTAGCTACTTTGATATGTACATGGGAGGATTAGAGCCAGAAAGATACTACCGCGTGTTAGTTAAGACTAATATCAACGGATCTACTAATATTATCGATGAGAACCTCGTCTTTAAAGTTGTAAGAAATGGCTGAAGAAGTACGCCTTAGTAAAACTGTTCTAGATCGTAGAAAGTTTAACACAGTAGTAGATACTTCCTTTAAGACATTTACTACTCCGGTACAAGAAGCAGATCCGGATACTGTAGAAGAACTTTTTAGATTATATGACAAGTTATTTTTTAGTATCCCGGTAACAGGAGAGACCAACTCCCACCAATACCTAGTAACTAGAAGCTCAGAAGTATATTCCGCAGAAGATAAAACAGCAGAAATTCAACCTCTGCTTGATGAAATTGCACAATTAAGAGAGGAGCTACTAGCCGCTAACCAGGAGATAGTAACACTTTCTATTCAGTCCGTACAACAGTCTACACAATAATGGCAGAAACTACATACATACTCACTCAAGAGACCGCTGAAGTACAGGGAATAAATAACTATTCTACAGAAGATACTGCTTTAGTAGACCAGTATATTATAAACTCTGAATTCAACTCAGAAACGGATATCATAGAGTTATATGTATACGCTGAAGACGGTACTCTTCTACAAGTTATAAGTAACTACACAGGGTATAAAGAATTACAAAACTCAGCTAGTGCAGGAAAAGACGGAGCTAGCGTACTCTACATAGACCCTGTTCAAGATAGCCAGACCCTAGGATATACCCAGGGAGGAGTTAGATTGGTATACAACTTTTTAAGAAATGTATCCGATGTTACTCCTTACATCTCTGAGATCTCTACAGATAGAACAGAGTTAAAAGCTAAAACACTCGAGGAAACACCTGCACTACTAAGTGCGGTAAGAGACCTGCAGAACCGCCTCAATACAGTACCTTACTTCAATGAATTCCGGTTAAATTTTTTAAACGGAACATTACTAATCGGAGTAAACGTAGCAATAGATGCTGACGGAAGCATCCTACTTAAGCTGTACGAACCACTGCCGGGCAATATCGCACCAAAGACCAGCTTTAGACTAGTAGAAAACGTAAGCGATACCCTAAGCTACACTATAGACGCAGAAACAACCCCAGACGTAGTAAACTACAATACTCTTCGAGGACCTAATTTTAATGTAGAGATCCAAGAACAGTCAGTACAACCTACCGGGTTTTTAACCTACAACGACCTATACCTATATCCGGTAACAAGCAGCTACTACCAGCTACTTAATCAAGTTAGCCAAAGCGGAGCTCAAATCAGTATTGATTATAGCGACTACACTAACTTCGTACATTTTTCTTCTGCACAGGAGAGACTTGATAACTTCGTCTACAAGCTAGGGCTAGTACAGACTTACGAAAGCGCTTCATCTGCTATATCAAGTCAGTTAACTGTAAGTGCTTCTCTAGCTACCTCTCAAAGCCTGACCTACTATCAGAATCTTATTGAGGGTATAGTAGGTAAATTTGACGGATATGAAAGCTACTTGTACTTCCAAAGCTCAAGCTACGCCTGGCCTAAAACCAATACAGTTAAGCCGTACCTAAACGCTGCCACTGGAAGTGCAGCAGCCATAAGCTGGTATGCCTCTCAATCTCTATCTGCCTCTCTGTACGATGAACTAAACCAGAGTAGCCTAGTTTACACGATCCCAGAATTCATACGTCAAGATTCATTAAACGCCCCGTATTCACTCTTTGTGAATATGGTTGGACAGCACTTTGACACCTTATGGGTCTACGCTAAAGCAGTAACAGATAAGTACAGTGCTGACAATAGGTTAGATTACGGCATCTCTAAGGATTTAGTCGGAGAAGCTCTTAGAAGCTTTGGAGTTAAACTATACTCTTCTAACTTCTCAGTAGCAAATCTTAACTCATTATTCTTAGGAGAGTTTTACAATACTGGGTCTGAGCAGATTAGTAGCTTTGTTACAGCTTCAAATCAGCCTACACCGGATAAAGATATCCTAGCAGAGACTTACAAGAGAATCTACCACAACCTCTCTTACCTTATGAAGACAAAAGGTACAGAAAGAGGAGTTAGAGCACTAGTCAACTGCTTTGGTATACCTTCTGGATCTCTTTCTATTAGAACATACGGCGGCATTAATACCGCACAAAGCAATCCATACTTCGGAACCGCAGTAACATCTTCTTTAAAGATCCGCACCGATAACACAGGGAGTGTAGTATCTGGAAATACTCTATCCCAATATGCTTCTATTCAAAAAGATGATAAGAAGTACACCCAGGATACTCACGCTGTAGAGGTAGCTTTTTCTCCTACATATAACCTAGATAACTACATCAAATCTAAAATTACTGCAAGCTTTGATATAGACGATTATATAGGAGACCCAAGATACATCTACTCTTCTAGCTATAATAATACAGAAGCTAATCTATACAGAGTAGCAGAAACTATTCTATCAGGCTCTTCAGCCTACGACGTGTTTGATTTTGTAAGGTTGATCAAATTCTTCGATAACCAGTTATTTAAGATGGTGAAAGATTTTCTACCGGCTAGAGACACAGTAACTAGCGGGATAGTAATTAAGCCGCACCTGCTTAATAGAAGCAAGATTAAACAAGCCCAGCCTACAGGTACTCGTCCGGAATACAGCGGGTCGATCGACACCCTGACAGTAGTCGGTAGCGACGGAGGAGTGATTGACGGATACTCTACTGCACATACAGCAAGTGTACTAACCCCTCAAGGAGAAGTTACTGTAATAAGAAACACCGAGGTTGAAAAAATAAATGGAGAGCTAGGAGGGTCTGTTATAGATCTATACACAGGTACTTTAAATGCAGCTAACACCTTAAAAGACTTCGATGTACCTGAACTCGTATATGATACCACCGGATCGAACGGCAACTCTCCCGCAGCAGGAGCTATCTTCTGGAGAAGTATTAGCTTGACAAACAGCACAGGTGCAATCACCGGATATGGAGTAGGATCCATACACATTAACGAAATAAGTAAGAATGGTGTAAATACACGCACCGCTTTATCCAATCTCTCCCCAGGAGACTCGATTACTTTTACCATAACTTACGACGGTATAGAGGGAGGTTCTCCCTGTGGTATACCTGCTACTACTATACTTACACAAATTATAGAATCTATTACATTTAGAGGCAACTCTATTTGGCAGATACAGTTTAGAAGAAGTTCTATTAAGGTACTATTTCAAGCTAATACCGGGTTCTGTGATCAGGGAATTACCTACTACAACTATGCAGACTCCACAGTCCTTATTAGTCCCTACATAGATCTTAATAACTTCTATAACTCAGACTATAATGCACTTATCAATAACGCTACCGCTATTGCTAATTCTTCAAATGTACAGAAAGTAGATTACTCAATTACCCCTCTTGTACCTGTTAATATTGAAGCATTGAGAAGCGGTAGTGCTCAAAGAGCTGAAGTACAGGAATACCTTTACAATAGTGCAGGAATGGTTAGAGGTAGGTACACCGGCAAGCAACTTAGAGGGCAGGAAATTAACTTCTGGCAGAGCGGAGATATTTCCTACGGTAGAACACCGGTAGTAGAATCTAAAACTCCGTACTTCTGTATCTTTGACTACATCTCTGGATTCTCTCCAGAACACAACCAGGCTAATGCCATTGTTATTTCCTACATTGTTGATGAGCTAGGAAACCTAATAACACCGGATTCACCGGAAGCTCTACCTATCCTCAAGCAATCTTTTCCACAAGAGAGTAAAGCAGAGATAACAATTCAATCTCCAAGCATCGGAGGATCAGAAGCCACGCTACTGGGAGAACAGGTAATTTTGAAAGGTGGCGCTAGACTAGAACCTATTGTATACTCTTATACTGCAGCTACTTACTTATTCCCATCCTATAGTAAAGATTCTAGATTAGAGTTTGACGTAGATGACACCCTACCGACTTACGATATGGTCGCTCAAGGATCTGGTACTCAATCTCCTACCACCACTGTTAACGCAATCACTACTATTACGTTCTCAAACGAGAGCAGAGATGACCAGAGCTACTACAACACCGGTACCTCTAGGTATACCTTTGCAGCAGATACCGAACAGCCAGTTAAGTTTACTGCTACCATTGAAACGCAAGGCTCTGGAATTGTAGGAGACTCTTATATTGAACCCGCTGCAGTACAGTATAGAATTGAAAGAAGTACCGACGGTACATTCAACCTGGGTACAGTATCTACGCTCGCTAGTAAGACTGTTATATATGATGCTGCTAGCCTAGAGGAAGTAAAACTAACTACCGGATACGTTAACTACGATTCTGGGAGTAGCATTAGAGTAATTGTAACACCGCTAGATACCTACTTAGACAGCTTACTAGTTACCTCCAGGGTGTTTCAAGCTGCCAGCTTTGAATCAGGATCAAGCTACATAGCACAGTCAGATAATACACAGAACTACTTCTTTGTAACTGCTAGCGCTGCCACTAACACAGTTCTTACTGCTA
>Ga0222712_10004495_pt1 | contig 14562 bp, 27 predicted proteins | sample C33_657DmetaG_FD_165043 | JGI IMG/M metagenome (GOLD analysis project Ga0222712, IMG submission 165043) | Estuarine water microbial communities from San Francisco Bay, California, United States - C33_657D | ecosystem: Environmental > Aquatic > Marine > Unclassified | place: USA: California... | reverse complement strand
GAGATGACTGTTGAGTTGATCCACCCGATCGCGATGGAAGAGGGCTTGCGCTTCGCCATTCGTGAAGGTGGCCGTACCGTCGGCGCCGGCCGCGTCACCAAGATCCTTAAGTGATCGGTCGAAACTGAACATGGCTGACAAGCAGAAAATCCGCATTCGCCTGAAGGCGTATGACCACGAGATCGTCGACCAGTCGACGAAGAAGATCGTGGAAACCGTCGTTCGCACGAGCGCAACGGTTCGTGGCCCGGTGCCGCTTCCTACCGAGAAGCACCGCTACACGGTCATCCGTTCACCGTTCAAGGACAAAGATTCCCGCGAACACTTCGAGATGCGCATTCACAAGCGTCTCCTCGACATCGTTGATCCGACCCCGAAGACCGTCGATTCGCTTCAGCGCCTCGATCTTCCGGCCGGTGTCGATATCGAGATCAAGATTCAGCAGGTCTGAGCTACTCAGAACTGAAATTTGGAAAGGGCCCTCGCTTCGGCGGGGGCCCTTTGCGTTGTGCCGCTAAGTTTCGCTCAGTCGAGATCGCAGTCCGCGGTCTGATCGCAGTTCGCGGTCGTTCACTCTCAAGGGGATGTCATGGGTCGGTTCGATGGCAAGGTCGTGTTGGTCACTGGTTCGTCCTCGGGACTTGGTGCTGCGACGGTTGAACGCTTCCTCGCCGAAGGCGCGATTGTCGCGGGTTCCGATGTGCAGCCGCCGGTCGAAGGCGCCGCGCAGCCGACAACGTTCACTCATGTAGATGTCACCGATGAAGCCGCACTCGTCGCGTGGGTTGAGGAAGCATCAAAGTTGACCGGTCGTATCGATGCGGTGTGCACGTTTGCAGGAATCCCTGCTGGCGGTCCGGTGCACCTTGTTGATGTTGAAACCTTTACGCGCACGCTTGATATCAATCTCACGGGAACGTTCACGACCTGCAAACACGTCATCATCAAAATGCTTGCGCAGGATCCGATTGATGGTGAGCGGGGGAGTGTCATCACAGTCGCGAGTGTTGAAGGTCTCGAGGGAACCGCAGGCGGAAGTTCGTACAACGCCTCAAAGGGTGGCGTTGCAATTCTCACGAAGAACATGGCAATCGATTACGGCCGCCAAGGCATTCGAGTGAATTCGATTTGTCCTGGTTTCATCGACACGCCGATGCTGCGTGGTCTTGGTGATCCCGAGATGAACGAAATGCTCATGGAAATTGCCGAAGAACACAAGCTTCGTCGTCTGGGCCGTCCGTCAGAAATCGCAGCAGTTGCAGCATTCCTTGCATCGCCCGACGCGTCGTTCGTGACCGGACAAACAATTGCTGTCGATGGCGGGTACACCGCCGGACGCGATCACGGCGTCACGAAGCGCATGGGTCTGTAACTGCTCACAACCAGAGAATGGTGCCCGAAAGGGAATCATCATCGTGATGAGTCTCCATGAGTTTCATGAGCGCGTTGACAAATTGACCGGTCATGTCCTTCGTGCGCGGCCATTGACGGTCAGACGAGAAGATCAAACCGCTGTGTCGCTCTCGGTCGAGTTGCCACTCTCGTGTGAGCACCATGAAATCCGCGACGTTATTCGTAAGGAGTGCACGCTTGTTGTTCGCGCAATACCGCAAGAGTTCTGTGTCGGTGAGTCGGTCCCAGCCCTGTTCGTGAGCGCTGACAGCATCGAGTCCATTCGCTCGGAGAGCGGGAGCGATTGTGGCGGGGTAGTGATGATCGAGGGCCAATCTCATGCGAAGGCGGATTGCTCTCGCTGCCAGCGTTTGTGCTCCTCGTCGGCCTCGCTTTCGGCCCAAGCGATATCGGCGTCGATCTCGCTCGCGAATTCGGCGTAGTACGAGCTAGCAGCCTCAACATCAGAAATGGGCAGCTCAAAGAGTTCGGCGGTCTCTCTGAGATTCCCGCCGTTGGCCTGGAGCGACGCGACAATCTGCCGAATCTTGAGGCGGCTCACCCCGAGGTAGGGCTCCCGACGGCCGGCAGCTCCGGTGCGGAACGTGATGAGGGGGTGGAGTTCGCGCCGCAGGCCTTCGGAGAGGAGTCGGTCGGCCAGGGCATTCCGAGAGTCGTTTGCGCGGGCGGCCTGGCGGTCAAGGAGGTCTGCAGTGGCTGCAGAGAGACGAAACGAACGCTGCATGGACTTTGGTGCCGAAGTTTCCGTCATGTAGGACATTGTATCCCATTGTGATTCGAGGGCGGGGTCGTCAGAGAGTCTGCCAAGTTCGCTCCGCCATCGAATGGGTCGAAAAACCGGGATTTGGTCTGAGCCGGCCGAACCCCTAGAGTTTCACCTCCGTGCAACAGGGGTCTTCTTCGGAAGATCACCGACCGCACCTCTACGTCGATCGAACCGACGTCTGCGACGGTCTACTTCGGTAGATACCCCGCAGCACAACCGACAGGCGCTCGGCCGGGTTTTCCCGTGCCGAGCGTTGGCATGAAGGGCCGGTCCCCGCATGTCCGACTCGACGCAAACCACAACAGAAAGATCGTTGCCGTTATGGCGAACAAAGCAGTAGTCGGCGAAAAAGTCGGCATGACACAGGTATGGGATGACGCAAACCGCGTTGTACCCGTGACCGTGCTGCACGTCGCTCCAATGCGCGTGGTGCAGATCAAAACAATCGAACGCGATGGCTACAACGCATTGCAGGTCACCTTCGGTGAGAAGAAGGCCAGCAAGCTGAACAGTCCTGATCGCGGTCACTTCGAAAAGGCTGGCGTCGCTGCCGGTGTCCGCGTTCTTGAGCTTCGTCTCGACAACGTCGATGAATTCGAAGTTGGACAAGAAATCAAAGTCGACACGCTCGCCGCTGGCGAGTTCGTTGACGTCACTGCCGTGAGCAAGGGTAAAGGTTTCGCCGGAACGATGAAGCGCCACAACTTCAGTGGTCAGCGCGCATCGCACGGTGCTCACCGAGTCCATCGTGCTCCCGGCTCGATCGGCGCCTGCGCCACACCAGCTCGCGTGTTCAAGGGCACGCGCATGGCTGGTCGTATGGGTGCAGAGAAAGTCACAACGCTCAACCTGCGTGTTGTGTCGGCCGATCCCGAAAAGAACTTGCTGCTCGTGCGCGGCGCGGTGCCTGGCCCCAAGGGCGGCATCGTGGTCATCCGCGACGCAGTGAAGATTCACTCGAAGGGTGATGCGTGATGGCAACTGTGACCGTCAAGACCCCGGCCGGCGCTGACGCCGGTTCGATCGAGCTCGATGCCACCACCTTCGGCATCGAACCCAACGTTCCGGTGATGCACCAGGTCGTGACCGCGCAGCTTGCGGCACGTCGTGCTGGTACGCAGAGCACCAAGACCCGCGCCGAGGTTTCGGGCGGCGGTGCGAAGCCGTTCAAGCAAAAGGGCACCGGCCGTGCACGTGCTGGTTCGACCCGTTCGCCGAACTGGATCGGTGGTGGCGTTGCGCTCGGCCCGAAGCCACGCAGCTACGCCCAGAAGACACCGAAGAAGATGATCAAGCTCGCGCTTCGTTCGGCTCTGTCCGATCGTGCGTCCGAGGACAAGGTCATCGTTGTCGATGAATGGAAGTTCGACGCACCTTCAACAAAGGGTGCGATTGCGGCACTTGCTGCGCTCGGCGTCGAAGGCAAGGTGCTGTTGGTTCTTGATCGTGGCGATGTCGCTGCGTGGAAGAGCTTCCGCAACCTCGGCCATGTCCACATCATCGAGACCGCCGAACTCAACACCTACGACGTTCTCGTTTCCGACTTCGTTGTGTTCACGAAGTCGACCCTGCCGAACGTGGAGGAATCAAAGTGAAAGATCCCCGCGACGTCATCATTCGTCCCGTTGTGAGCGAGAAGAGCTACGCGCTTCTCGACACCAACGTGTACACGTTCGTTGTTCACCCCGACGCTTCCAAGCCCGAGATCCACGACGCAATCGAGTCGATCTTTGGCGTGAAGGTTCTCAAGGTGAACACGCTCAACCGCAATGGCAAGCGCAAGCGCAACCGTCGTACCGGAACCTTCGGTACCCAGACGGGCCAGAAGCGTGCATTCGTCACTCTCGCCGCCGGCGACCGCATCGAATTGTTCGAGGGGTAAGGAACCATGGCTCTTCGTAAACGCAAGCCGACCAGCCCCGGTCGTCGTTTCCAGACGGTCTCCGATTTCGCGGAGATCACAAAGGATTCGCCGGAACGTTCGCTGGTCGTTCCCAAGAACCGCACTGGCGGTCGTAACTCCTACGGTCGTAAGACTGCTCGTCACAAGGGTGGCGGTCATAAGCAGCGGTACCGTCTTGTCGACTTCCGTCGCGTCAAGGACGGCGTTCCCGCCTCCGTTGCTGCGATCGAATATGACCCGAATCGCACCTGCCGCATCGCACTGCTGCACTACCACGACGGCGCGAAGAGCTACATCCTCGCCCCGAAGGGTGTGCAGGTTGGCGACATTCTCCAGAGCGGCCAGGGCTCAGACATCCGTCCCGGTAATGCACTTCCGCTGCGTTACATCCCGGTCGGTACCGTCGTGCACAACGTTGAACTCAAGCCCGGTGGCGGCGGAAAGATGGCGCGTAGCGCTGGCATGAGCATTCAGCTCGTCGCCAAAGAGGGCGATTACGCCACTCTTCGTCTCCCCAGCACCGAAATGCGTCGCGTTCCGATCGACTGTCGCGCCACTGTTGGCGAGGTTGGCAACTCAGAACACGAACTCATCAAGATCGGTAAGGCCGGTCGTAACCGCTGGAAGGGCGTCAAGCCTCAGACCCGCGGTGTGGCCATGAACCCGGTCGACCATCCACACGGTGGTGGTGAAGGCAAGACCTCCGGTGGTCGTCATCCGGTGTCGCCTTGGGGCAAGCCCGAAGGTCGTACCCGTGACAAGACCAAGCCGTCTCAGAAACTCATTGTCCGTCGTCGCCGCACCCGCGGTTCACGGCGTTAGGAGAGGACGAAATGCCTCGCAGCCTCAAAAAGGGTCCGTTTGTCGACGACCATCTTCTCAAGAAGGTCGACGCACTCAACGAACTGAACGAAAAGAAGGTCATCAAGACCTGGTCACGTCGTTCGACGATCATCCCCGAGATGGTTGGTCACACGATGGCCGTCCACGATGGTCGCAAGCACGTCCCGGTGTATGTCACCGAGGCAATGGTTGGCCACAAGCTTGGTGAGTTCGCCCCGACGCGAACCTTCAAGTTCCACGCCGGTCAAGAGAAGAAGGGACGCCGCTAATGGCCTTCGGTGCGAAGACCAACGAGCGTCCGGGCGTGCGCGCCGAGGTCAAGTACGTCCGTTCATCGGCGTACAAGGCCCGTGAGATTCTCGATCTCATTCGCGGACTTCCGGTTGCCCGAGCACTTGAGGTGCTCGAAATGGCGGAACGTGACATCGCCCGCGTTGTCCTGAAGTGCCTCGAGTCGGCAATCGCCAACGCTGAGCACAACAACCAGATCCCCGCCGACGAACTGTTCGTCTCGGCGTGTTTCGCTGACGAAGGCCCGACGCTCAAGCGCTGGCGCCCCCGTGCTCGTGGCCGCGCCACTCGCATTCGTAAGCGCACCTGTCACATCACGATCATCGTGAGCCGTTTGTCGGCTGACGATCTTGAGAAGCTCCGTGAGCGCGAAGCAGCAAGCGGTCGTGTGTCTGGTGGACGCGCTGCAGCAGAAGCTCGTCGTGAACGCGTTGCCCGCAGCCGTCAGGCCAAGGCCGAGCGCAAGGTTGAAGAAGAGCATGATCACGATCACGATCACGATCACGATCACGATCACGATCACGATCATGATCATGACCACGATCACGAACATGATCACGCGGAGCACGACGAAGACGTCGCCGTTGAAGCAGTAGCCGACGAAGCCGTCGAGACCGACGGGAAGGAAGACTGATGGGTCAGAAGGTCAACCCGTACGGGTTCCGCCTCGGCGTGACCACCGACTGGAAGTCGCGTTGGTTTGCCGATCGTCGCGAGTACTCCGACAATCTCATTCAGGATTGGAAGATCCGCGATTACCTCATGACGCAGCTGCCGCACGCCGCGATCAGCCGTGTCGAAATCGAGCGCACACGCGATCGTCTTCGTGTCGACGTGCATACCGCTCGTCCCGGCATCGTCATCGGTCGTCGTGGTGCTGAAGCCGATCGCCTTCGTGCTGGTCTCACCAAGATCTCCGGCAACAACAAGGTGCAACTCAACATCCAGGAGATCAAGCAGCCCGAACTCGACGCTGCTCTGATCGCTCAGGGTGTTGCCGATCAGCTTGCTGGTCGTGTCGCATTCCGTCGTGCCATGAAGCGCGCCGTGCAGAACGCACAAAAGGCTGGTGCCCTCGGCATCCGCGTGCAGTGCTCGGGTCGTCTCGGTGGCGCGGAAATGTCACGCACCGAGTGGTACCGCGAAGGTCGCGTGCCGTTGCACACACTTCGTGCCGACATTGACTACGGCTTCCGTGAAGCAAAGACCACCTATGGCCGTATTGGCGTGAAGGTGTGGCTCTACAAGGGCGACATTCTTCCGTACAAGAGCGTGCTTGATGACAAGGCCACTCGCGAAGCAGCAATGGCTGTTGGCGAAACCTCCGGTGACGCTCGTCCCCGCAAGGTTGTGTCGTCAGCTGCAGGTCGTAAGCGCGATGCCGATTCGGAACTTGTTGAAGACATCGAAGCAACCCCGCTGGTGAAGGAAGCCGATCCCGAGCTCGAGCGCCTGCTCGCCGAGGAAGAAGAGATCGAGCGTTCAACTCGCCAGCACCACGAAACCCCGCACTTCCGTCCCGGGGATGGTGACTGAACATGTTGATGCCTAAGAAGGTCAAGCACCGCAAGCAACAGCGCGGTCGTATGAAGGGTCAAGCCAAGGGTGGTACCGAAGTCACGTTTGGTGACTACGGCATCCAGGCACTCGAGCCGGGTTGGATTACTGCCCGTCAGATCGAGGCCGCTCGTATCGCGATGACTCGTCACATCAAGCGTGGCGGCAAGGTCTGGATCAACGTGTTCCCAGACAAGCCTGTCACCCAGAAGCCCGCTGAAACCCGCATGGGTTCCGGTAAGGGAAATCCCGAACGTTGGGTCGCCGTGGTCAAGCCCGGTCGCATCATGTTCGAACTGTCCTACAACGACCCCGAGATTGCCCGCGCGGCAATCGACCGGGCCATCCAGAAGCTGCCGATCAAGGCTCGCTTCGTTGCTCGTGAGGAGTCCTTCTGATGGCAAAGACCAAAGAATCACTCCGCGACATCAGCGACGGCGAACTGCTCGACAAGCTGGCTTCGGCAAAGGAAGAACTTTTCAACCTTCGCTTCCAGCACGTCACCGGTCAGCTCGACAACACCGCACGTCTTGGTGTGGTCCGCAAGCAGGTTGCTCAGCTCAACACTGAAATGCGTACCCGCGAGATCGCCGCAGCCGAAGCGCTGTCGAAGAACGAGGAGAACGCCTGATGGCTGAGGAAACCACGGCCACCGAGCGCGCCAATCCGCGCAAGATCCGTGAGGGAACGGTCGTTTCGACGGCCATGGACAAGACCGCAGTCGTCGCAGTGACCGACCGCGTGCGTCACCCTCGCTACAACAAGACCGTTCAGCGCACGAACAAGTTGTACGTCCACGACGAGACCAACGATCTCAACGTCGGCGACAAGGTTCGCGTGCAGGAAACCCGCCCGCTTTCAAAGACGAAGCGCTGGCGTGTCCTCGATGTTCTGGAGCGTGCACGATGATCCAGCAGGAATCCCGACTTCGGGTTGCCGACAACAGTGGTGCGAAGGAAGTTCTTTGCATCAAGGTTCTCGGTGGCACGCGTCGCCGTTACGCCTCGATTGGTGACATCTTCGTCGCCACGGTCAAGGACGCCATCCCTGGCGCCGGCGTCAAGAAGGGCGACGTCGTCAAGTGCGTCGTCGTTCGCGTCAAGAAGGAAAAGCGTCGTCCAGACGGTTCCTACATCAAGTTCGACGAGAACGCTGCAGTTCTCATCAATGACAACTTGCAGCCGCGTGGCACGCGCATCTTCGGCCCAGTGGGTCGCGAGCTGCGTGACAAGAAGTTCATGCGAATCGTCTCACTCGCCCCGGAGGTGTTGTGATGAAAATCCGCAAGGGCGACCGCGTTCAGGTGCTGTCCGGTAAGGACCGCGGCAAGACCGGTACCGTCACTCGATCCATTCCCGAAAAGGGAAAGGTCATCGTCGATGGTGTCAACATCGCCAAGAAGCATCAGAAGCCCGTTAGTCAGACCAACACCGGCGGCATCATCGACAAAGAGATGCCCATTCCGGCTTCCAACGTCGCCATCGTTTGTAACTCGTGCAGCAAGCCGACTCGCATCGGTTACCGCTTCGAGCCAGATGGCACCAAGGTCCGGATCTGCCGCAAGTGCGAAGGAGACCTCGCATGAGCACCGCTACTACAACCGTTCCTCGTCTCAAGACCCGCTACAACGATGAGATCCGTGCCCAACTGAAGGACACGCTCGAACTCGGCAACATCATGCAGGTCCCGCGTTTCGAGAAGATCGTGATCAACTCGGGTGTCGGTAAGGCACTCGCTCAGTCTTCGCTGATCGATGGCGCCGTGCGCGACCTCGAACTGATCACCGGCCAGAAGGTCATCGTGACCAAGGCCAAGAAGTCCATCGCCGGTTTCAAACTGCGTGAGGGCAATGCCATTGGTGTGAAGGTCACTCTTCGTGGCGATCGCATGTGGGAATTCTTCGACCGGCTCATCAGTCTGGCGATTCCCCGCATCCGCGATTTCCGTGGATTGTCGCCGAAGTCCTTCGACGGACACGGCAACTACACCTTTGGTCTTCCCGAACAGCTCATGTTCCCGGAGATCGATTACGACAAGGTCGACGTCCCCCGCGGCTTCGACATCACCATCGTGACCACTGCCAAGACCAATGCCGAGGGCAAAGCCCTACTCGATGCTTTCGGCTTCCCGTTCAAGCGTGAGGGGCAGCAGTAATGGCCAAAAAGGCGCTCGTTAATAAGCAACGTGAGACCCCGAAGTTCAAGGTCCGTGGCTACACCCGTTGCCAGAAGTGCGGACGGCCTCGTGCTGTGTACCGCAAGTTCCAGCTCTGCCGTATTTGCTTGCGCGAACTCGGACACGCTGGCGAAATTCCTGGTCTCAAAAAGGCCAGCTGGTAAGGGAGGCGACGACATGACAATGACAGATCCCATCGCCGACATGCTCACCCGCATCCGCAACGCGAACACCGCGATGCACGATGAGGTACGCATGCCCTCCTCCAAGGTGAAAGAAGCACTCGCACAACTCCTCCTTGCCGAGGGATACATCGAGAGCTTCACCATCGCTGACGACCCGAACCGTCCTGGTTCCGTTCTCACCGTCACCATGAAGTACTCGCCCGAACGCAAGCGCGTCATCTCCGGTGTCAAGCGCGTGTCGAAGCCGGGCCTCCGTGTGTACACCAAGGCCGACAAGATCCCACGGGTTCTTGGCGGATTGGGTGTCGCTGTCCTGTCCACCAGTCAGGGTCTGATGACCGACCGTGAGGCGCGTAAGCGTCGCATGGGCGGCGAGATCCTGTGCTTCGTTTGGTAAGGGGCTGACATGTCACGAGTAGGACGCGCTCCTATCGCGGTTCCGGCTGGCGTCGAGGTTTCGATCGCTGGTCAGCACATCTCCGTGAAGGGTTCCAAGGGAACACTTGAACGCGACATTCCCGGTGAGATCACCATCCGTCATGAAGGTACTGAACTCATCGTCGAACGTCCCAACGACGAACGCCAGAACCGTGCGCTGCACGGCCTGGTTCGCTCGCTCGTTAACAACATGGTCATTGGCGTAAGCACCGGCTTCACCAAGGAACTTGAAATCATCGGCGTCGGTTACCGCGCCACAGCGAAGGGCGACACTGCGCTCGATCTCGCACTTGGTTTCAGTCACCCGGTAAGCGTTGTTGCTCCGGCCGGCATCACCTTCGAGGTTCCCGCACCGACCCAGATTCTGGTCAAGGGCACCGACAAGGAAACTGTTGGTCAGGTCGCCGCTGACATCCGTGCAATCCGTAAGCCCGAGCCTTATAAGGGCAAGGGTGTCCGGTACAAGGGCGAATATGTCGCCCGCAAGGCCGGCAAGGCAGGTAAGTAGAGATGAGCGACAAAGCACAGCAAAAGCGCGATGCGCGAATCCGTCGTCACCGTCGAGTGCGCAAGCAGGTGCGTGGCACCGCCGAGCGTCCTCGCATGGCCGTCTACCGATCCAATCGTCACATCAACGCACAGATCATCGACGACATCAGCGGTCGCACCATCGCCGCTGCATCGTCAGTCGAAACCGGTGTCGCCTCTGGTGGCACCAGCAACATCGCTGCAGCAACCGCGGTTGGCAAGCTTCTTGCTGAGCGCGCAAAGGCTGCGGGTATCGGCAAGGTCGTGTTCGACCGCGGTGGATTCCTCTACCACGGTCGTGTTGCAGCCGTAGCCGATGCCGCCCGAGAAGCTGGACTGGAGTTCTGATGGCCCTCAACGCTGACGCTCTCGCACTTCGCGAGTCACGCGTGATCAACATCAACCGAGTTGCCAAGGTCGTCAAGGGCGGTCGTCGTTTCTCGTTCACCGCTCTCGTGGTGATCGGTGACGGTGCAGGCCATGTCGGTCTGGGCTACGGCAAGGCCAAGGAAGTTCCACTGGCCATTCAGAAGGGCACCGAAGAGGCTCGTAAGAACCTGTTTAAGGTGCCGTTGGCCGGTTCAACCGTCACCCACCCAATCGTCGGACGCATGGGCGCCGGACGCGTGCTGATTCAGCCCGCTGCTCCTGGTACCGGTGTGATCGCCGGTGGTGCTGCTCGTGCCATCCTCGAAGAGGCCGGTATCCACGACGTTCTTTGTAAGTCACTTGGCTCCTCGAACCACATCAACGTGGCTCGTGCAACCATCGCTGGCCTGCAGGGCCTCAAGGATCCCAACGAGGTCGCTCGACTTCGTGGACTTTCACCCGAGGAATTCGTTCCCAAGGGCATGCTCGAAGCATTCAAGCTTTCCGAGCGTGGACCGCACGTCCCCAATGAGGTCGCGTGATGGCTGAACTGAAGGTCACTCAAATCAAGTCGTCGATCGGCACAAAGCCCAAGCACCGCGGAACACTGCGTGCACTTGGTCTTCGTGGTATCGGTAAGACCAACATCCTTCCCGACCGTCCCGAGATCCGCGGCATGATCGCTCGTGTCCCGCATCTCATTTCGGTCGAAGAGGTCGAGCTCGGCTCGACCAGCAAGTGAGGACATCGTGAAGATTCATGATCTCAAGCCCGCTGAGGGCTCAAACCGTCGCCGCAAGCGCGTCGGCCGCGGTATTGGTGGCAAGGGCGGCAAGACCGCAGGCCGCGGTACCAAGGGCCAGGGCGCACGTACGACCATCCCCGCTCGTTTCGAGGGTGGTCAGATGCCTCTGCACATGCGTGTGCCGAAGCTTCGTGGCTTCAACAACCCCTTCCGCGTCGAATACCAGGCCATCAATCTCGACTCCATCAACGATTCAGGTCTCGACATCGTCGATCCCGTTTCGCTGTTGGGCAAGAGCCTCGTTGGCAAGGGTGCACTTGTGAAGGTGCTCGGCCGCGGTGAAATCACCCGAGCTGTCACCGTTCGTGCGCACTCCTTCTCGAAGTCAGCTGAAGCGGCAATCACCGCTGCAGGTGGCACTGTCGAAATCATCCCGTTGCCGTGGGGCGAGCGTCGTCCTCCCGCACAGGGCAACCAGTTCACAAACCGCTGATGCACTGCTGGCGTCGTAGCCAGCGGTAGGAGTGACCTCGGTGCTCGCAAACCTGAAGAACATCTTCAAGGTCCAGGACCTTCGCAACAAGGTTCTGTTCACGTTCCTGATGATCGCCCTGTATCGACTGGGCGCTCATCTTCCCGTTCCTGGAATCGACACCGCTGCACTGAAGCAGCTGAAGGCGTCGGCCGACTCGGGTGGCGTTCTCGCATTCTTGAAGTTGTTCTCTGGTGGCGGTCTCACCAACTTCGCGATCTTTGCGCTCGGCATCATGCCGTACATCACCGCTTCGATCATCATGCAGATCCTCGGTGTTGTCATCCCAAAACTTGAGGAATGGCAGAACATGGGCGCGGTTGGTCAGCGAAAGATCACCCAGTGGACTCGATACGTCACCATCGGTATCGCCATTTTGCAGGCGACCGGTTTGGCCTATCTCTTCCATAACGGTGGCGGCGGTCTGACCAGTGGAAATAACACTGGAATCGACCTCATTCCTGATTTCACCGTTGGGCGCGTACTGCTCATCGTTCTGACGCTTACCACTGGTACGGCGTTGCTGATGTGGATGGGTGAACTCATCACTCAACGCGGCATTGGCAACGGCATGTCGTTGTTGATCTTTGCGTCGGTTGTTTCCTTGCTCCCAAGCCAGATGGCGACGATCAAAGCCAATGGTGGCTGGGTCGCCGTGATCATGGTGCTCGCTGGTTACGCACTTATCACTGTTGCGATCGTGTACGTCGAACAAGGCCAACGTCGTATTCCGGTTCAGTTCGCGAAACGCGTGGTGGGTCGTCGTCAGTACGGCGGCCAGAGCACGTACATTCCGCTCAAGGTGAATCAGTCGGGCGTTATTCCGATCATCTTTGCCAGCTCGGTGTTGTACCTCCCGCAGTTGCTGAGCTTCGTGCTTCCCGCCGATGGTTGGGGCAAGAGCGTGCAGGACTGGGTGAACTCAAACCTGGTTACCCCGAATGCTCCGATCCACATGATCATCTTTGGTCTTCTGATCATTGGCTTTGCGTACTTCTATACCGCCATCACCTTTGATCCGGTGAAGCAAGCTGATCAGCTTCGTAAGCAGGGTGGTTTCATCCCCGGTATTCGTCCCGGCCCCCAGACCGAGCGTTACCTGGCCAAGGTGCTTTCTCGCATCACGCTTCCGGGCGCGTTGTTCATCGCCGCCGTTGCTCTCGTTCCTTCGTACATCCTCACCACGTACCTTCCGGGCACGCAGGTGTCGTTCACTGGTATCTCGATCCTCATCGCCGTGGGTGTTGCCCTCGAGACGATGAAGCAGATTGACAGCCAGTTGATGATGCGTAATTACGAAGGATTCCTGAAGTAATGACCGCTCGTCTGCTTATCTTCGGACGGCAGGGAGCAGGCAAGGGCACACAGTCCGAGCGGCTTTCCGCGCATTACGGCACACCGCATATCTCTACCGGAGACATGCTGCGGGCTGCAGTCGCAGCGGGCACGCCACTTGGAGTCGAAGCCAAAGCAGTGATGGATGCCGGCGGTCTCGTATCGGACGAAATCATTCTCGGCGTTGTCGAAGAACGCCTCGCCGAAAGCGATGTTCAGGCAAACGGTTTCCTTCTCGACGGCTTTCCGCGCACAGTTGTGCAAGCAGAAGGTATGTCGAAGTTTGCAACGATCGATGTTGCGATTGATCTTGTTGTTCCCGAAGAGGTTGTGCTTGAGCGCATTTCTTCGCGTCGCGTGTGTCCAAAGTGCGGAGCAATTTATTCTGTCGCAGCACCTCCGGCCACCGAATGGGTGTGCGATAAGTGCGGTGGTGAGGTTGTGCAACGCGCCGATGACACGCCTGAATCAATTGCCAAGCGCCTTTCTGCGTACAACACAGAAACTCAGCCAACCATTGACTTTTATGAGTCTGCAGGTTTGTTGGTTAAGGTTGACGGTCTTGGTACCCCCGACGAGGTTTTTGCTCGTCTATTGAGCGCGATCGACGCTCGTCTTCCGCGCTGACATTCGCATGAAAGCGCGTTCGAAAGACGAACTTCGCCACATGCGTGCTGCAGGTCGCGTTGTCGCTGAAATGCACGAAAAGATTCGTGCTGCGATTCGTCCGGGCATCACAACTGCTGATCTCGACGCAATTGGCCGTCAGGTCATCGACAACAGGGGAGCGACGTCGAACTTTCTCGGCTACCACGGCTTCCCCGCGGTGATTTGTGCGTCACCCAACGACGTCATCGTTCACGGCATCCCCGGCCAGGTCGTGCTCAATGAGGGCGACATCATTTCTGTCGACTGCGGTGCGGTGGTCGAGGGTTGGCATGGCGACGCGGCCTTCACTGTCGGCGTCGGAGAAATCTCTCCCGAGGCGGCTCGACTCATTTCTGTGACCGAGGCCTCGCTCGCCGCCGGCATCGCCGCAATGGTTGAGGGCAACACCCTTGGCGATATCGGCGCAGCCGTGCAGTCCGTGGTCGAAGCCGCTGGGTTCTCTGTGGTTCGCGAGTACGTGGGCCACGGTATTGGCCGGGCCATGCACGAATCCCCAGAAGTGCCGAATTACGGGGTGCCGGGCAAGGGCGGAAAGCTCAAGAAGGGCATGACCCTTGCGGTGGAGCCAATGGTGACCATCGGCGAGGCGGACACCTTCCTTACCGAGGACGGCTGGACCGTCCTTTCGGCCGATGGATCCTGGGCGGCTCACGCTGAACACACCATCGCCATCGGTCCCAACGGCCCCGAGATTTTGACGCTGCCCTAGCCGAGTCCGAACCACAAGATTCGGCGCATTTGGAGCCAGCGGGCCGGACCGGTAGGGTCTTCAGTCCGCCCTCGTCCGGGTTCCCGCCTTTGCGCGGTCCTGAG
>Ga0222712_10004493_pt1 | contig 14571 bp, 20 predicted proteins | sample C33_657DmetaG_FD_165043 | JGI IMG/M metagenome (GOLD analysis project Ga0222712, IMG submission 165043) | Estuarine water microbial communities from San Francisco Bay, California, United States - C33_657D | ecosystem: Environmental > Aquatic > Marine > Unclassified | place: USA: California... | reverse complement strand
CCCACAGACCCCTGAACCGGTTCCAGAACGAGGGCCCCTTTGGCTTCTTGGTCGCGGTCTCACCGGGTTTATTATTAGGCTTGCGGCTCTTACCGAATATTCTATTCCAAACACTCGCGGGCCGCTGCGTCTGGTTCGCCTGACGTTGCGTCTGGTTCGCCTGACGTTGCGTCTGGTTCGCCTGACGTTGCGTCTGGGCCGCTACAGCGGAACGACGCCGGAGCCAATTAAACCGGCTAGATCCGTTGGCCCGAGTAAACAGGCCTGGAATCTTGAACCACGAGGGCGTCGTGGGAGCCGCCGCCGCCTCGGCCGCGGCCTGGTTGCCGGCCCCCGTACGGCGGAACCATGACGGCCATGAAAATCCGGGGAACTTCCATGGCGATTTGAGAACCTCGGCTTGCTGGGTCGCTGGGAGCGCCGCGAGTTGCTGACGCTGATTCGTGGGGAGACCCGCCACGGCCTGACGGGCCCCCACAGCCCCTACGACGATTTGCGTCATATTGCGTCCAAGATTACTCACGCGCGCCTTCATCGCATTTGGGGACGTGTTCGTCACGATCTGTTGGGCGTTTTGAGGGTTCACCGCACCCATAATGATGGCGAGTAGACCAGCGGCCACGTCAGGTGGGGCGTTCTGAACAATGGCTTGTTGGATGTCACCTCCACCAGTCCCCGTGTATTTTTTCAAAACGAATTCGAAACGGGGAACGTTTCCGGGTCCAGGACGGGGCTCGAGGACCCATCCCTTGTACGAAGAGTTGAGATTCGTTTGGCCCCTACGTTTGAACTTGGGCTCGAGGGCCGTACCAAACACATAGCCTAAACGCCGTCCGGCATAATACGCATTACCTATGGCGTTCGAAGGCCTCTGGTTCGCGTTGGTGGCCGTGGCGGGCGGGCCTGGGAGCTTGGCAAGGGCTCCAGAAACCCCTGCATTTCCCTGATTTTGCTGAGAAAGAATACTGACTACAATATCAGTAATATTCGACGGGACTCGGTTGACGCCCTGAACGGCCTGTGCTACGGCCGCGGGCGGGGCCGCGGCCAGAATAGGCGCGGCCGCCGTGGGTTCTACGGCCCCTTTAATCACGGCCGCAAGGGCCGCCGCAAGTCCTTGACTCGACATTGTACTACTAGGTTCTAAGATAAAAAACGTGTCCTGTCCGGGTCATGCGGATCGAGCGACATACAAAAACCATCTGAATGCAAAGCTCTCTCAAGATGCTGAAGACCCGCCTTATAGCGCCTTACCAACATGAGGGTGTTCGCTGGCTCGTGAACCGCGAACTCGACCCGAGCAAGCCGGGCGGTTTCTTGTGTGACGAGATGGGCCTTGGCAAGACGGTCCAGATGCTCGCCACGATGCTCGTGAACCCCCTGCCCCACACGCTCATCGTGGTCCCCAAGTCGATCGTGGGCCAGTGGTGCGCCGAGCTCAAGCGCTTTGCGCCGAGCCTCACGGTCCACGCGTTCGATGGGGCCAAGCGCAGTCTGCCCGAGGCGCTCCCGAACGTGGTCGTGGCGCCCTACTCGGTCCTGGCCCATCGGCCGGGCGCGCCGCCGTGCCCGCTCCTGGCCCGTGACTGGAGCCGCGTGATCCTGGATGAGGGCCACGAGATCCGCAACCGCAAGAGCAAGGTCCACGTCGCGTGCCGCGCGATCCAGGCGCCGATTCGCTGGATCGTGACCGGCACGCCCGTCTTCAACTCGATGTCGGACTTTGTGGCCCTGTGCGGCTTCGTCGGTCTGCCCCGTGAGGTGGTCCAGGGCTACACTGATCGGATCCGCGAGCGCTTCGTGCTTCGCCGGACCAAGGAGGACGTGGCCCGCCACAACGCACGGCTCGCGCTTCCGCCCTGTGACTTTGAGAACGTCGAGCTCGAGATGTACCCGGAGGAGCGCGAGCTGTACCGGAGCGTCTTTGCGCGCGGTCAGGAGATCGTTCGGCACGTTTTCAAGACGGGCACGCAGCACCTGCACCAGATGGAGCTGCTCGAGTGCCTCCTCCGGGTCCGCCAGGTGATGACGTGGCCCCAGCTGTACCTGGACGGCATCGCCATCAAGGAGGAGTCGGACCCGGAGCCCTGGCTCGGGCGCTCCAAGAAGCTCGAGACGCTCGTGGAGTCGATCGAGGCGCACCCAAAGGAGAAGGCACTGGTCTTCACCCAGTGGATGGGTGAGATGGACCGGATCCAGGAGCTGCTGACGGCCAAGGGCCTCGAGGTCTACCGCATCGACGGCTCGGTACCCAAGGAGCAGCGCGAGGAGCGGATCGCGGCCTTCAAGAAGGGTGCCCCAAACGCCGTGTTCCTGATCCAGATCAAGGCGGGCGGCGTCGGTCTCAATCTCCAAGAGGCGACTCGGGTCTACATCATGACACCCGCGTGGAACCCGGCGACCGAGCTCCAGGCCATCGGTCGGGCCCATCGTACGGGCCAGACGCGCAAGGTGGTCGTGCGGCGGTTCGTGTATGTGGGCGAAGATGGCGTCGAGCCCCTCCCGAGTGTCGAGCAGTCGATCATGCAGCTCCAAGAGGGTAAGGCGCGGGTATGCGCGGAGGTCCTCAACGACCAGAGGCTCGCGACGCAGGTGCCGAATGTGACGCGGACCAAGATCACTATTCACGCCCTGAAGAAGATTTTCGCCGTGTAATGTAATATGGCCGAAAGCGCCGTGGTCGTGGGTCCGGTCGTACGGCGGGCCGAATATGGAGGAGGAGCCCATCTCGGCCTTGTGTTTCGAGAACCGGCGAATCCACTCGTGAACGAAAACCGCGTCAAAAAAAATTCGCGCCTCGGCCGGATGTTCGCGACCAGTCGCAATAGCAGCTCGCCCCTTTCTAACGCGAATCGTCGTGAACTCCATGCCGTGTATGAGTCTCTGGGACTCACGAAGCGGCAATGCCACCGTTTGGCCCGAACAATTATCGATAAAGAAATTGACTTGATGAAACAAGGCTTCCACAATGCTCGCCGGCGCGAAACCCTCCTCTTCTGGGTCTGGCTCTGGGAGGTCACGGCCGAACCACCCCAGAGCCTCAAGCCCGCAGATAAACTCAAGCAGTTTCAGCAGCGCGCCGCGGTAATTAGTCCGGGCAAGGCCACAGGGCGGAGCCCTCTCAAAGTTGAATTCACGCGAACGCCCCGGGGAGTCAGGGGGCGCGCACAGCTTAAACTCGGCAAGGCCTCGCCGACCTATCTCGCCGCTAATAACGTGCGAAAACTCCTGATTAATAACAGACTGTTTACATCGAGCATGAACGCCAACGCGCCTTCGAACACTGGTCGCGAAGCCCTTCAGACGGTCTTCGATGACCTCGGCACGACGACGACCCGTCTCCACCGTCTGGCCCGTGCCGTCTTGGATTCGCGCCTCAAAGACGCGCGGAAGTGGTGGCCGGGCGGCCCCATCCGAAGTGCCGAAACCGTCCAAACGGCCCAAATCACAAAACCCAACAAGTCGCACTATAAGGAACTTCTCTTCTGGGCCTGGTTATGGAACGCGACGAAACGCGCCGGTGCGACCCTCCAGGCGCCCAGGGCGATCATCATCGATGAAATGAAGAAGCTCGGCGTGTCGAACGCTGACGCATCTGGATGGGTCCGGCGCCTTGGCGGAGACGCCCGTCAGGCCCCTGGTCCGGTCAGGACCCTAGCCAATGTCATGGCGAAACCGACGGGTCGGGCGAACTCCGCTTGGAACAATTAAAATGTTCGCCAAAATTAAATGACTATCGGTTCCCGCGCTCAGGTCTACCATGGCAACGCCGATCAGACCGCAGGCGGCCTTACGAAAAAGGACCTCAAGATGGACAAGAAGGGCGAAATCGTGTCCAAGACCAAGTCCAAGGGTGAGAAGAAGAACCCGTGGATCAAGGCGGTCGCCAAGGCCAAGAAGGAGCTCGGCATCAAGGGCTTTGCCCTCGTCCAGGGCCCGCTGCTGACTAAGGCTCGTGAAATTTATTCCAAGTGAATAGTATAAAATGCCGGGTAAACTGCTTCTATATTCGTGCCTCCTCCTATCGACCGGTACTTTTCTGATTGCTTCGACGGCCATAGGCATCGAGGCCTACAACAAGAACACCGGCTTCAAGGCCGCGAAGAAGAACAACTTCAATTTCCTGGTCTTTTTGCTCGTGTGCGCGATTCTGTGTACCCTGATATCATTTGGAGGTTTGTATATGGGGGCCCAGGGTGCCTGAAAAATTTTGATCGCCTAAATTAAGATGAAGACCCTCAGGCTCTCGGACACCAACTACCGGTTTCTGAGACGGATTCTCGAGCGTCGGAACAATAACAATAACAACAGCCCGTCACCCCGTCGCTCCAGTGGTGGACGGACCGAAAAAACCAAGTACCTGAATCGCAATCTGCGGCGGGTATACAGAAACACGGATCGTAATCGTCATTTTGTATACACGGGACCGGAAGGCCGCAAGATCCGTACGTACACGGAGATTTTCGCCTTCAAAAATGATTGGAATCAGATCCGTCGTTTACGGAATGGGGGACGCCGGGCTCCACCCGAGACGTCGTACCGCCGTCCTGCGCGGCGTGGAAATTATCGCGGTAGATACTAAATGGCCCACTCCTCTCTGGCCCTCATGGGTCTGGCCCGTAAGACGAACCGGGTCCTGCTTAATCGTCTGCTGGCAAAAAAGCGCACACCCCGGGCGTCAAACCGCCGGCCGGCGGTGCGCCCACGGACGGCTCGTCGGGTGACTCGGCGCAAATCGGCCCCGAGGTTTTGAGTTGGTAGACCCGAACCGTCAGGCCCCAATTTCCATTAAAAAAATAGGTCGAGTCGACATCAATAATACAGGTCACGTCCTGACCCCGAAACAAACCTTCCCGAATGTCCGGGCAGATTTGCTTCGAATTTTCATCGAAAATATAGGCCCCCTCATCAATCTTGAGTCTCAGAGAGGGGCCCGGACCCATGTTTGATTTGAAAGGTTCTTGAGGGCACAGATGCGTCTCGAGGTTCGCCCACCACTGCGCAAAGTCCGGGTGACCCAGGTCTACAATCATACTTTTGAATTGTGAAACACCCCATGTGGTCCGCCCCCTGGGGATCTGGAATCTAAGGGGGCCATTTTGGTACCGAAATTTCATCCGATCCCGAGCGCTCGAAACGGTCTCGATTTGACCCAACACAATTTCGTTCCAAAATACCATATAAAATAAAATGTCCGGCTTTTTTAACTATTCATGGGTCACACGATAAAGGGTCAGAAACCCCGTCAGTACCGCCCGAGCGCGACTCGACGCGCGTCGGGTCTGTCGCCCATCAACGAACTGTCGAACGCTCAGAAACGCTGGGCCCGGCTAAGACAGGCCGTGAAGCGCCGCTCCCAAATCCAGCGCAATATTCGACGCAAGGGCTTCGCAAAGCGCGGCCGCTTCACCGTGCGTCAGTCTCCCCCACCCAAGAAAACCAAGAGCCCGCCGCGCGTATCCCTTTGGCGTAATACGGCCCCTGGTATTTACTTCGTGAGTCAGCCGTACAGCCGCGGCCGTTTCGTCGTCGAGAATATCCATGGATTCGTGCCCCTCAAGCAGTCGAACGTTCTCAAAACGTCGTCCCTGAGACGTTAATCATTCGGGCCAGACCCGAACCACGGAGCAGGACCTTGAGCTCGGTATAAAACGGCTCGTGATGATTTGGTTCGACGATGTACTTTCCATCCGGGCATGTGATTTCGACCTCGTGGTCGAGGGCGTCCTCATTGAAACACGTCATCCATTTGTCAATGTAATTCAGTTTGATTGGTCGGCGGACCACATGATGACCTGGGATTCTAAAAATGTGGAGTGATTCCGTTTCTAAATTGTAAACGAGTCCGTCGTGAGACTTGAGGAGGTACCAGAGTCGCCAGGCCCGAGCCTCTGATAATTTATCGGGTCGAATTTTGAATGCTAATTGGGTGTCGATTGACGGCTCGGAGTGCTCCACGATCCATCGAATAAGTTCGGTCGGTAATCGCGACCATATTTTAGGGTCCATGACTTAAACAAATTTTACCCTTTTATTTAGGACTATATGATTTCGACACTTGGTCGGCCCGAGCTGAAGGTCACCCGAAAACATAGTCATGTCGTAGTCTTCCCAACCTATATTGAAAACATAGAGCCCGGGACTACGGTACTGTGAAAACTTGATGCCCTTTCGGATGATCCAATAGGGCTGCTCGGGTTCGGTCAGACCCGTGAAGTCCCACATGGTCCGAGAGAGGTGATCGTACACAATTTCATTCCTAAATTCAAAATTCCTGACGGGTCTCAGTTTCCTGGGAGGAATTTTGAAGTGGATCCGGGTCTCAATTTCGTCCGAAAATTCGAGGATCCTGTGGACAAGGTCATTAGGCAATGACCGCCAAATGGGGTCCATCTACTTGGAGCGTCTACAATTTTTATAGGCCGCACAACTCGCCCTCATAGTGAACCCCTTTATAGTACCCAGGATGCACTGAAGCTTTGAGAATTTACGGGGCAAATTGAAAACCTTTTTGTTCGAGGACCTCACACACTTTTTGTTCTTGGGTCCGGACCGACAACAGGGTTTCATCCTGAATTTAGTTCGGAAATTAACCCGAACACATGGCACAGCCCTCCGGGTTATCCCGGCGGCACGCCTCGGCCGCGGCATTCGAGGACACTGGGACCCTCGGTCCCACTGGGACTGTTACCTGGATCGCCCGGGCCTTTGGACGGGTCCGCAGATAGTACATGCCGGTCTTGAGCCCCTTCTTCCAACCGTACATATGCATCGAGCTCAGCTTCGCCAGGGTCGGATCCTCCATGAAGATATTCAGACTCTGGGACTGGTCGATGAATGGACCGCGGTCCGCGGCCATATCGATCATGGACCGTTGAGGGATCTCCCATACGGTCCGGTAGATCGACTTGAGATTGTCCGGAATGCCCTGGATGTTCTGGATCGACCCACCTTGACGGATAATCTCGGTCTTCAGTTGGGGCGTCCACAAGTTGAGCTTCTGGAGATCCCTGACGAGGTGGCGATTCACAACCACAAACTCACCGGCCAGGGTCCGGCGCAGGTAGATATTGGTCGTATACGGCTCGAAGCACTCGTTGTTCCCCATGATCTGGGCCGTCGAGGCGGTCGGCATCGGTGCCACGAGCAAGGAGTTCCGGAGGCCATGGGTCCGGACCTCCTCTCGAATTTCATTCCAAAAATCGTTCGACTCGAGACCCCACAGGTCAACTTGGAGCTGACCCTCGGACGCGGGTGACCCCTTGAAGGTCTCGTAGGGCCCCTCCTCCTTGGCGAGTTCACAAGACTCCTTCAGGGCCGCATGGTACATGGCCTCGAAGATGCCCTTGTTGAGTTGCCGGGCCTTGGGGTCGTCGAACGAGAGCCCCATCATCATGAAGACATCGGCCAGCCCCTGAACGCCCAGGGCGATCGGGCGGTGTCGGAGGTTAGACTTGCGGGCCGTTTCGGTCGGGTAAAAGTTCCGATCGATGACCCGGTTCAGATTACGGGTCAGGACCCGCGTGACCTCGTAGAGCTTCTGGAAATCGAAGAAAGGCGAGGATCCGGAACTCGAGACGAACGCCGGAAGGCAGATCGAGCCCAGATTACACACGGCCGTCTCGTCCGGAGTCGAGACCTCCATAATCTCGGTACAGAGGTTCGATGACTTGATGATCCCGATGTTCTTCTGGTTCGAACGGGCGTTGACCGTGTCCTTGTAGCACATGTAGGGCGTACCGGTCTCGACTTGGGACTTGAGGATCCGGTCCCAGACGTCCCGGGCCCGGACCTGCTTCTTGAACCGGCCCTGGGCGACATACATCCGGTACAACTCGTTGAACTCCTCACCCCAGACGTCCGTCAGGCCCGGGGACTCGTTGGGGCACATGAGGTGCCAATCCTGGTCCTTCTCGACCTTCTCCATGAAAAGGTCCGGGATCCACAGGGCCGTGAAAAGGTCACGACACCGGGCCTCCTCGTCACCCTGGTTCAGGCGGAGCTCCAGAAACTCCATGACGTCGGCGTGCCACGGCTCGAGGTACACGGCGATTGAGCCCTTGCGCTTCCCGCCCCCTTGATTGACGTACCGGGCCGTGTTATTGTAGACGCGAAGCATGGGGACGATGCCGTCCGCGACGCCGTTTGTGCCCTTGATGGGCGATCCATTCGCCCGAATGTTCGAGCAGTGGATCCCGATACCTCCGGACCACTTGGAGATGTGGGCGCACTCCTTGAGAGTCTCGAAGATACCGTCGATCGAGTCGTCCTTCATGGCGACCAGGAAACAGCTCGACATCTGAGGGTGATTCGTGCCGGCGTTGAAAAGAGTCGGCGTGGCGTGCGTAAAGTATCGCTGGGACATGAGGTCGTAAGTCTCGCGGACCCGACGGAGGTCCTCGGCCGTCTCGGCCCCGTGGATTCCGACAGCCACACGCATGAAGAGGTACTGGGGCGTCTCTCCGACGTTCAGATAGCCCTTTTGGAGCGTCTTGATGCCAAAATACCCAAAGGCGTAATCGCGCTTCGGGACGATCCACGAGTCCATCTCGAGGCTCACGCACTTCATGAAATAGTCGCTAACGATCCCCCGGGCGTGCAGGGCCAGCATGGCGTCCGAAAAGGTCTTGGGGCAGGTCTTTTGCAGGTTACTGACGACGATACGGGTCGCCAGGGTCTCATAGTCGGGGTGCTCGGTCGCCATGTGGATCGCGACCTCGGCTGAAAGGTTGTCGATTTCTGAGGTGGAAATACCATCATACATGGATGTGAAGACCTTCTGGGCCACACGGTCCGGCTGTACCTGGAGGACCTCGAACTCTGGGGCCTGATTGAGTTTTGATATGCGTTTCGTGACCTTGTCGAACAGCATTTCGACTTCGTCCCCGGACCGCTTGTGGACCTTCATTGTATTTTTAGGGCCCGTTTTTTTTATCGGTCCATCTTAATGGCTTCCAAGTATTTGCCTTCGCCCCTCGTGGATGCTTTCTTTTCCGACTTTAACAAGGAGGCCCTCCAGGATCAGATCATCGCGGCCATCAAGGACAAGACCGGTTACGAAATTCAGAGACAAAATTACTCGGACCTCGATGCTCTCATGCAGCGGGTCTTCACGAATCTGCGCCGGGACCCATACTCGAATGTCCGGGAGCAGGTCGACGAGATGAACGCCCGGGTCGTGAAGGAGGCCTCGGCGACCATCAGCACCGGCATGCTCCAGCAGCTGATGTACCTCCGAGATATCTCCCAGAACGCCGTGCCCCTGGCCGTGCCGGTAAGCACGAGCACATACGGGAATAAAATCCCGAGTAATTTCAAGATTGGATTCTAGATGCGGGCCCTCGATGATATCCTTTTCGGTTTCCTCGTGTTCTTTGCCATAGAACGCGGGATCCGTCTCTTTAGTAATTCAGTCATTGAGCCCTGGGCCGAGAGAAAGACGACCAATAGAAATTTGATCGAAAATTGGAAGCTCGCGGCCGAGCTCGCGGCCCTTGTGATGGCGACGATTCTGGTCTACAAGTATCGGAACGTCATCGGTCGTTTCAATACCAGATAAGAAACACCCGCGATTGATACACAATGAATAAATTTCGCGATGAGACCGCGACCATGTGTCGCCAAAAGGGTTGGGACAAAGCACCCGTAAGTATCGTATGGATGTTACTCAATGAAGAGATGGGCGAGCTGGCCTCCTCGATTCGTCAGAACCAGCGCATCTATCGTAAGACCGGCCTCAAGAAGGATCGTGGGACCGACATCACTATGGAAATGGGCGACGTCTTCAGTTACCTCTTCCAGCTCGCGGCCATGCTAAATGTGGACCTGGACGCCATGTGGGAGCTCCACCGCGCCAAGATTCAGACGAAGGTGTACAAGGAAAATAATGTGACCGTCTAGTAATAGAATGGCGTCGGCCTCAATGATAGATGACCGGCTCCAGATCGACGGGTTCAATCCATACACGTGGTCGGGCACATACGGCGTGTCGACCGACGGATTTCCCAAGAATGTCTTTATCGATGGGTCCTATACGTCGGCCATCAGCGAGCGCCCCATGGAGCTAACGGCCCCGATCGAGAACCCGAACGATCCAAATCTTCACAACTCGGGTTCCATGTACCTCAAGACGGCCAGCGTCGACCCGGCCCCTTTCAGAGGTTTCCCAGCCCGCAAGCTCGAGTACTCGGATGGCACGACGACCTGGTACAGACCGGGCGCTCCGTGGTCATGGATGGGCGGGCGCTCGGGAGCCCCCGACGATTCATGGACGGCCCAGGGCAGTCGTAGCCGTAATAACAATCTTTTACTTTGGATCGCGCTCGCAATTTTTGCGTACATTTTATACACTAAATTGCGTTGATCTTCGGTGCGACCACTTTGACGAGCTTCTTTGACAAATTTTCCTTTTCAATTTTCGACCGTTCATCCAACATGGGACACAGATGAACCTCCAGTTGGATGCACTTGGCACAAAAATTCCCCAGACACTCCCGGCACTTGAGGAACCGGTTCTTGTGCTGGCATTTCCGCTCCCCGTACACCTCCATCAAGGACTCCTGGGGGGTCGGCATCGGTCTCTACTATTTCACACACAATTTCATTCTTAAATTGAGGGGTCTCGGGCTCGGACAGAATTTCACAGAGGCCTTCGGCCCGACCTTTGAGGATCCGGATCCACGCAGCCTCCATAAGGGGCAGGTTCTTCTCGAACCAGGCCCGGTCTCGTTGGACCCTGACGACCACGAATTCTGGTTCGGCCCCCTCCTCTTTGGCCGGTCGGTACTGTACAAAGTCGCACTCTTCGAGGTCCGTAATCTCGAGTTGGAGCTGGACTTGAGGCAGATAGTGTTTCGGGACCTTGGGCTCGATCTTGCGGGTCAAGGGGCACTTGATCTCGACCAGGAGACCATCCTCTGTGATGCCGTCAGGTGAGGCCCCTAGCCACGAGTACTTGCGGTGCCGGACCAGTCCGACCTCACGGGTCTTGCGACCGGTCCGGGCATCATAAAGATCCCGGACCAGTGGCTCAAGGAGCGTCCCGTGGGCCGTTGCGGCGTTCCCGGCCCACTTGGTCCGAAGGACCTTCTTTTTCACAAACGAATCGACGCTTTCGTAGTGATTCTCACCCAGAGCACTCGCGACGTCACTGGCCGTAATCATATTGTCGCGTAGATCTAACCATTCCTGGGACCTTTGTTCGGCGTATTCAGCCGCAAGAAGTTCCCGGGCCCTGAGCCTCTGGGCCTCGCCGGTTGGCGACTGGGACATGCTTATTCTTAAACCGCGGATCAGTCTTAAGTACAATTTCGGCCGCATTTTGTTCGGCCTGCTTCTTGGTACTCGCGAATCCCGAACCGCAGTCCAGACCGTTCACCACGACCGAAATGAAAAACTGTCCGTTGAACTGACCCGAAACGCGATACTCGGGCAAAGGGTACTTGAGGGCCTGGCACCACCGCATCAACTGGTCCTTGTAGTTATCGTCCGTGAGGGACGTCTGGACCTTCGTGAAGGCATCGAGAACGAACTTCTTGGCGTGGATCATCCCAAGGTCCAGGTAAATAGCCCCGACGAGCGCCTCAAAGACGTCCTCCATGATGTGCTCGTTGGTGTTCCATCCGTTCCTTTCGCCCTTTTCATCCATCATAATCATCTTGTCGAGACCGAGGACCTTCGAAATCTCGCAGAGCGTCTTGCCCCGGACCATCTTCGTTCGGGCCTTTGTCAGGAATCCCTCCTGCTCCTTCTCGTGAAGGTCAAATAGGTGTTTTGTGATGATGAATCCAAGGACCGAGTCCCCCATGAATTCGAGTGTTTCGTACGAACCAGTCAAACCTGAATAGCGTTTCAGGGCTGACTTGTGCGTAAAGGCGCGTTGATAGTACTGGATGTTTTTGACTTTTGTGCCGACCAGAGCATTCAGGAAGTCCCTGGAGAGCTCGGGGGGCGGGATCTGCTGTTCGGTTTCCATGTTGTGGTACTAGAGTGGATTATTTTTAAGCCGACTTCGCGACCTTCGGGCGGGCCTTCTTCTCCTTCGGTGGCGCATTCGGGTCGGCCGGAGCCTTGGGCTTCTTCTCGGTCTCGGGCTTCGGCTCCTTCACGTAGTGCGGGTTGATGAACTTCTGGATATTCAGGAAGGTCACCTGGGTCCCCTCGGGCGGGTTCAGCAGGTCCTTCAGGGTCGCATCCAGCGTGATGTTCTGACCGGCCTTCAGGCCCTTCTCAGTCACATACGCGTTGATGCGAGTCGTCACCTGAGAGCGCGAGATCTTCTCATCGGCCGCCAGGCCCAGGAAGGCCCGCAGCTTGTCGGATACACCCAGGGGCTTGTTGAACCCGTTGTTGGCCGTGCGGGCCTTGGTCTTCTCACCGGTCGGATCCTCGATGTGTGCGCGAATCTTACGCATGTCCTTACGCAGAGCCTTCAGCTCCTTCAGCAGGATATCCAGGGTCACGGGAGTCTCGGTAGCCATTTCTACTTCTCTTGTGTGGACCATCTTTAAGCCACGAAAAGGGCCATAACCATCACGGCCAGCAAAACGAACATCAGTAAAAAGATGTGCCAGACTTTGTAGTCGGTCGGGCCTTGAGACCCGTACGAATTCGTAGGAGTCGAGATGTCGGTCGCTCCAGGGATCGGTGTAGGGTCTGAATTTTGGGCCAAATTTATGTTGAATCCAGGTGGAAGAGTCGTGCCCTTGGACTTGCGAAGTTCGACACTCCGGGGGGGCTGCTGGCCCGGGTTCTGACAGCCCGGATCACAGCAGCCCACGTCACATGGGTACACAAGGCCGTTCTGACGGTTTACGTACCCGCAGATCGTCGAGCCCGGACTCACCGGATCGGGCATGCACCCGCAAAATTTGTTTACAAATTCAGGACCGCACTGTGCGCTCATCTAATGTTAAAGAAGAAATTTGTTGATACTATAATGGAGTATGCAAAGCCCCAGAAGCTCCCGGACGGTCGTTATTTTCTGAAGGTGACTGGCGCGCGTCACCAGGTGAACGGTCTGACTCTGCAGGATTCGCTCACGACCAAGGCGGTGAACTTCGCCGTCGCGGATCCGGCCCTCTTCAACTCGATCGATGAGGAGATCCTGACTCAGGCCAAGGCGTCCAAGCTGGAGTGGTTCGGCAAGGAGCTGAGCGACGAGACGATCACGAACGCTTACCAGGAGAGTGTGACGGACGGCATCCTCGGCGCTTCCCTCGCGACGCTCAAGGGTGAGATTGTCACGGTCGCCTTTGATACCCAGAAGAACTCGGTCGATCTCCAGGACGTCAAGTCGGGCTCGGGCATAGATGCCCTCTTGGAGCTGGCCGGTCTCTGGTTCCTCAAGAAGTCGTTCGGCCCGATATGGCGCGTCGTCCAGGTGCGGGTCCGTGGTCCTACGGCCCGGGCGCCCCCGAAGGAGTACCTGTTTACGGACGACCCCGAGCCCGAGGAGGACCCAGCCGATTATCTGGACTAGGGATCCCCAGCGCCGCCAAAAAAATATCACAAAGTTATAATAAATGGACCGCAAGGGACTCGCGATAATGATCCTGGCCGCCGTCATCCTCCTGCTTCTGCTGGCCCCTAAGAACAGTGGCTTCACCGCGGCGGCCGGCGTGTCCGGTGCCAACATTCTCGGCGGGCGTCCGGACGGCACCTACCAGCTGTCCCAGCCCGACTATGCCGCGTGGTCCGGCAAGAGCTCGTCGGTGGATGCCGTGGCGACCGCCAGCCTGATTCCCCGTGATGTGGTCCAGACCGAGGACTTTGGTCAGTTCAGCCCGGACAAGATTCTGAGTAACCAGAACTATCTGGACCCCCGCAGCCAGATTGGTTACCCCGAGACCGTGGGTGGTGTGCTGCGCAACTCGAACCTGCAGGTCCGCTCCGAGCCCCTGAACCCCCGTACGCCCGTGTCTGTGTTTAACCTCAGCACGATCCCGCCCGACACCATGCGCCCCAAGTTTGAGATTGCGGCCGAGTACCAGTAGTCAGTCGCGTAGCGACTGTCCCTCCCCCACCCGCGCCCTCTTTACTTAAATAAGTGCTTTGTAATTACTAAAATGGACTTCAAGGCTGCCATGACCGAGTGGGTCGGTCTCAAAGCCCAACTCGCTGCAGCTCGCAAAGATCTCGGAACGTTGAATAAACGTGAAAAGGAGCTTCGCCAGCTTGTAACCGACCATATGGCCCGGAACGAAATCGACACGGTCCGGGTCCAGGCTAAGATCAAGGTCAACCTGAAAAAGAAGAAGACGAAGGGCGCCATCACCAAGGACGTCATCAAGAAGGGTCTCGGATCCTATTTTGGCGGGAACGAGGCCCAGGTCGAGGGGGCTTTCCAGGCCATTCTCGACGCGGCCCCCACGAAGGAGGTCGCGGGCGTGTCCGTGTCGGGTCTGGCGGCCGTGCTCGGGGCTTAAAAGCCTCGGACATTTCTCCAGCAAGTACAAGAATGGGCCTCGGTGACGAGTATTCCCGGGATGCTTACAACTACGAGCTCGCGTACGACTCGGATGGGTCGGACGAGTTCGACACGGAGCTCCATCCGGAGGATTGGCAGGACAT
>Ga0222712_10004491_pt1 | contig 14578 bp, 7 predicted proteins | sample C33_657DmetaG_FD_165043 | JGI IMG/M metagenome (GOLD analysis project Ga0222712, IMG submission 165043) | Estuarine water microbial communities from San Francisco Bay, California, United States - C33_657D | ecosystem: Environmental > Aquatic > Marine > Unclassified | place: USA: California... | reverse complement strand
GTTTTAATTACAGATGGGTCTTTATATTCTTATACAGAAGTTGATGCCGATGTGAACGTGCAAATTTCTGTTGCTACAGGAATTAGATTTAGTTTTGATGATAATACAAATGCCAATGATATTACTTTTAGTTATAGTGGTATTAATTTTGATAAGGATGTTTATATTGGATATAATACTGGAGCAAATGTTGTAAGTGGAGCGTTTTTTGGTCCAAGCGGTGCAGTTTTCGTAGATAAAGATGATGCAACGGTAAGAGTTGGAAATACAAATCGAAACACTGATGCTAGATTAATGGTATCAAATGTTGTAGTTGCTGGATCTCCTTATAAAACTTTATTGATAGAAGACGCTGGTGTTCCAAATTTATTTTTTAGAAATACTGGAACAGCCTCTACTCTTACTGCATCAATAATGTATAATCAGCCAGTTTCTCAACTGCATTTCGCAAGAAATAAAACTTCTGCAACTGTTTTGTCTACTGATCCAGTTATTTTTGATTTAAGCAATGGTAGAGTAGGTTTAGGCGGTATTGATCCAACTTATCCATTAGATGTTACTGGAACATCAGCATTTATTTCTAGATATCAAAGTTCTTCTAACTATGCTTTTTCAAGAATACAAAGTAATCCAACTGCATCTGGTCCTGTTGATTATGTAGCGACTGCATATGGTTCTGGAGATTTTAATTCTTTCTTAATCGGATATGATTTTGATAAAGCTGTAGCTGGTCCATCTGGGCCAGCTTCAGGGCCAACAACAAGAGTAGGTCAATTTTTCTTTCAAACAGGAAATGTATCAAATGTTTACGACGCTTCAAGAAACGTAGTAACAATTTCGGATCAAGGAGATATAAATAACAAAGGATTGTATACAAGTGATAATAATTTCTGTTATGGAAAATTTATAGATATTCATCGCGCATCTAATTTAACTGGTGGCGCAGTATACTTAAATCTTGATAACATAGATTACGGTTTTAATCATTCTGGAATATCAACTTATCATACTTTATTCCCAGCTTCTGGAAGAATTATAGGAGTTGATTTTACTTGTCAATTAAATAGTGGATTATCAGATGGAACTGGTTATTTAGTGTTTAATAATTTTACTGGATTGACTTTAACTAATGTTGGCGGAAATGCATTTGTTAGCGGTGTATCGACAAGTGTTAATAAAAAATTCTTTCAGGTGTGGGACGCTTACTCAAATGATTATTATGATTCTCCAAGCTTATCAAATCATTGTTATGTTTCTGGAGTAATTACAGGACAAGGATTTTTAAATCTCAAAGCAAGAATAAATAATTTAACTGTTGGAAACAAGTTTACAAATTCAACTACTAAATTATCTTTTGATCGTTATGATTATGGAAGCTGGGTGACTTATTGTTTAAGAAACGATGGTTCAGGGGGGACAGTTTTAAGTCCATTAACTGGAGCAATGAATCTTACTACAATTGCTGAATATTTTTATGTTTCAGATACAGATTCTTGTTCTGGAAACTATATTTATCAATAATGCCTAAATTTTTAACATTTGAAACAACAGCGGTTAAATTAAACGATTCTATTTTCCCTTCTAATACAGCTTCGTTTAGTTTACAAGCAAGTACTGTTCCTGTTTTTGATATAAATGGTAATCTTATTGATTACGCACCAAATGGTCCTATTCAAGGAAAATTTAGTACAGAATTTTATTTAACTGGAGCGTTACCGGATTATTTAAAATTTGATAATCAAACTGATGTTCCTATTTCAATTTCTTTTAATAATTTTAATATTCCAAGTGCATTCTTAACTAATTTAAGTTTTAGTGTGCAGCCTTATCAACCAATTTTAGTTAGCACAAGCTTTGATTTTTATCATGGTTTATTATCTTTGAGTACAGATTTGAATGATACCCACAATTTGTTTAGACCAGCAAATGGAACTACGCAGATAGAAAATGAATTGGCAACTCTTAATGGTTTAACTAGTTATATAGTAACTTCTAATAGATCAACATACGCACAAAATCCTTATGATTTTATTGTTAGTAATTTTAATTATTCTTTTACAGTAGATAGGCAACCATTGTTAAGAGTCAAACAAAGTATTCCATCAAGAGTTGCTGTAAGACAAGTAAATGGTGAATTTGGTATAACAGCAAATAATATAGATGGATTGTTAGATATACATGGTAACGAGGCTATTTTTACATCTATACTAAAAGATTCACAAAATCCAAATGTTTATACATCTATTGGATTGACTGGTATAATTATTGATCAAAATTATGTTGTCTCTGATTCTAGTTATGGAGTTGCAAATATAAAAATGATTCAGAATATAACAAAGAAAAGAAATATCGTTACTATTCCATTTGGAAATGATGCTCCTGAAATTTTTGAGCTATTGCCTCCAGTTACGAAAATATTTATTCCAGATCCTCCTCCAGAACCAGTAATACCTATTCCACCAATTCGTCGTCCACAACGACCAGTTACTCCTCCAATCAATCCTCCACCAGAATTAGATCCCGATTTAATATGGTTTAATATATATGCTGGAGTTACAAAATTAAATGAAAATTGCAGAAATAAGCCTAGCTCTCTAAATAATATTAAAACAGCAAATGCAATTGATTCCTTTATTGAAAACGATAATATCGTAGTTGATGGAATTAAACAAAAAATTCATTATAAAATAAATTTTGCTAATGTTCAAAGCGAGATATCAATGAATAAAAATATTGATTCAGATGGAAATAATATTCCTTATAATTATTTTGTTTGTACGATTGGAATAAATAAAAATGTTTTAGCTTTAAATCTAAGCAGCCCAGGATTTGATATCGCAACTAAATTTAATTCATATAAACTTACAGATTTAGATGATCCGTGTTATACAGAGAATTTATCAGAAAATGATCCTGCTAGATATTTGGGCCTTAAAGCAAGAGCTACAACTTATGTTCCTAAATATAATGAAAACGGAGAACAAGATGGTTGTCAAATAGAATTTCCGCCGGGAGGATCAACCTTATGCGCTTCTTGGAAAATTTATAAAACTTGGAATGAATTAATATATTCAATGCAAAATAAATATAATGAAGATCCTGATAAAACTACATACGAAATAATTTATTTAATGATTTCATGAAAGCTGTAAACGATTATAGAATATTAATGCCAAACATTCCGTTTTATCAAACGGGAGTGACTTTCAATGAATTTGATGTTGTATATTATACAGGAATAAATCCTGGCACATACATAGACGATAAAGGAAATGCAAGAGTTGTTGCGGCTCCATTTACTACAGGATACTTTTATTGTAAAACTAATTTGCCATCTGGAGAAAATTTTTTCTATAATCGTCCAGATGGTAATAATAGTGGTTATTATTGGACTAATCAATTTTTCTTTGTTCCAACTTATGGGTCAACAGTTAATTTTAAAGCAAACTATTACGAAAATCAATTCCAAGACGATTATACAGTAATCATTGGAAAAAGCGAAAATGTTATTCAAGTTGATGCTAAGTTGCAGTTTAATAATATTACAGATAATGAAGCTAAAGCATTAAATCATTTTTATCAAGCTTCTTTCGTTAAACCTGCTCAGGCTGATGGTCAAGGTTTAGTTCCTGTGCAAATGGCATTGTTTCCTCCGCATTCAAAAGTTAGACCTTTTTATTTAAAAACAATAGATAATAATTTTGAAATGGCGGATTTAAATTCTGTTTCTTTGAATGTTGAATCTCCATTTGTATCTATAACTCAATGGAAAGAAAAGTTAATCCCATATGGTAATAGCGATTATGATAAAAACTTATCATATTCTAAGAATGATTATGTGTTTTTAAATAATCAGTCTTCTAGTGCTGGTTTTTATTATTTTACTGGTGACGAATCTGCTAAAGGAGTAAATCCTGCTGTTGAAAATGAAGTATGGACACAGAAATTTTATTTTCAACCAGACAATGCTCAACAGCTTTCTTTTAATTCTAATAGTTATAAGAACGATTTGGGCAATTTTTATTTGTATCAAAATGATGGCATTAATACTAACTTTTTTGATTTTTCATTAACATTCAATAATCGTTCCGATAAAGAAGCAAAAGCTATATTGCATTTCTTAGAAAATCATAATGGAATAGATTTATTTAATTATGATATGCATACTTTTTTTACTGGAACAAGATCTTTTTACTGTCCAGAATGGAGTCATACATATAATTTCTTGGACAATAATTCTATTAATGCTCGTTTTATAGAATCTAAATTCAGTTTTGATCGAACTTTTGATTTTAATACAAAATTAATTCCAACTGGTTTTGATTTTGGTTTTTTACCAAGAGGTTTCCAAATTAGTAAACAATATGGAATTGTAAATAGCGGTAAAAGATATCCAGTATCTTATACAATACTTGATAATGTTCCTTCTAATAGTGAAGATATAAATAGATTTTTTCTTGATCCAGAAGGAGATGCTACCATAAATGTAATAGCTGGAGGTACTGGTTATTACAATATAATCTATCGAATACCTACAACTACAAATTTGTCTTCTCAAATAGAAGGTTATTTTAATGTTGATCAATCGCAAGATAATTTTGGAACAGTAGGCAGTCTGTTCAAAATATACTATACAGGATCTAGAGCAAGCGTTGGAACCGCTGCTCCATATAATTTTTTATCTGGAGTTCAAAATTGCGTAGCTTCCCCAGTTTTGTATGAGAATAAATTAGCGATGTTGACAAGATGGACTTTGCCACAATCAGGCTATTTCTTTACTGGTTTTTCTGGTAGAATATCTACAAATAGTGGTTTTTCTCCAAGTTCAGTTGTAACTGGAAAAAATATATCAATACCTTTAAACACTTCTAATTATTTATATGATATAGGAACTCCAGGAATAACAACTTATGAAATGTTATTTACTGACTTAGATTTTGATACAAATTATTATATTACGATTAGCGGAGTAAACGATACTTATACTGATGTTACAGGTCAAGCGGTTTTTGCAAGTGGAATAGCCGAAATAAATTCTTGGCCTTCGTCTGAACCTGTTTCTGGATATGAAGCTGTATTTACGGGATTGACGACTGGAATACTAAATCAAATAGGATCATTGCCTCCGAATTTAAAACTAACAAAGAAAATAGAAAGTAGAACTATAACAAATCAAAATTTCGACTATTTAGATGTTTATGATTATATAAAAAATAATTGTACTTTTGCTGATAGATTTGATTTGTATTCTGGAATAGTATTAAATTTAAATAATGTTTTTATTGGCCCAAATGATGTTTTTGATGATTATAGTATATATTCAACAGGTTCTTGTATAGTCACTGGAAATTATTCAGCAATGAATAGCGGTTTAACCATAAATCTTTATAATAATTCAGCAATTTACGCAAAAGGAGGAAGCACAAGTAAATTATCCACAGAGTCAGATCCTGTAAAAACAGGAAAAAACACGTTGTATGTTAATTGTAGCGGAAAATTAAATTTAAATTTAGATAATTCATCTTTTATTGTTGCTGGCGCTGGCGCTGGTGATAATATTGTTTTACAAGATGTTGTCAATATATCTAATAATAAGTTTTCAACTTTAAAAGATTCTTTTAAACAAGAACAGTTGTCGTCTTTAGGGATTTATGATCCGCTTGCAGATACAACTTATAAAAAATCAAACATAGATAATATATATAAGAATTTTAATGATAGTAATAATGTAATTATAAATACAACAAAAACATCTACTGTTGGTTCTTCTATTTTTTATGATTTTTTTGATCCAGCAATAACTCCATCTGGTCTTGTTTATGGAAGTCCAGGAAGTTCGTTTGGATCGGGATATTTTACAGCTAATTTAGATTATGTACAAAATTCAGAATTAAATAAATCTTCTTCACCATATTTTTTATGTAATATCGTAACAGTCCAAGGATCTTTATATCCATTAAAATCTTCTTAATATGCCATTTATACAATCTCAAAATACAGTAGTTCAAAAAGAAATTTTGCCAGAGATAACAAGTAAAGAACAATCAGATAAACCTCCATTGTCTTCTTTAGTTATATTGCAAGGAGGTCAAGGAGGATCATTTGGAGAAAAAAGTTATAAACCTAAAGTCATTTTAGCTGATGCTGATATAGTTTCTTCAGATAATCCTTTAGATTCAATTAAAATATTTAAATATAGTACAACTGAAATAAAATCAGAAAATGATTGTGGATACGCTATTGATTTTAGAACAGATGGATCTAATCAATGTGATTTTAATATTGGAGAATATAATCCATATGATAATTTAAATATTTATGCAGCTTCTCAGATTCTTCCTTTTTCTGATTTATATACTGGAGGAGTAAGCTCTGCAACTCCATTATCTAATGGAAATAGTGTGGGTTCTTTTACATTAATTACAGATCCTTATGGAGCGCCTTTAGTTCCAACATTAGATACTGAATTAAATTTAAATAAATATTATTTGGAGTTAAGAAACAGTTCTTCAATAGAAGATGCTTTTTATTTACAAAAATCTATTAATTTTTCTGATGTTAATTCTAGTGTTTTTATTTTTTATGTCGCACAAACTGATTTAGTTAGTGGATATGCAACATATAATACCGGAATAATTGATGCAACAGTTCCTAATCCAACTGGTGGATTTTTTGATACTTTGATTGATGTTGGAGATATGATTTATATATCTCATCCTAGTGGATATTACGGCATAGAGGCTCAAATAACAGCAAAAGATGGAACAACTAATCATTATACTTTTAATATTAAAAAATCAAATAATGTGCCTCCAAAAACAGTTTCTTTTCCTGTTGGCTCTAGCGTTTCAATAATTGATGCTACATCATCAAATAAATTATCTATTTGGAATGAAAATCCTCCATCTAATATAGATCTTTATAATGATTTATATTCTAACGTAAATTATGGAATACAATATAATATTGCTAAAAAAGTAACCACTAATCATAAAGAATTATTTAATTCTGTATTTTTTAATGCTGATAAAAAATTGTTTTCTGATCAGGTTTCACCTCAAACAATACAAGCGTCTTTTGAGAGAATAGGTAATAGAACGTATATGCAAGATCAATATGGAACTAATGTTGTTAAAAATCAAATTAAAAATAAATCAAAATTCAATATTTTTTATCATGGTTTTGAAAGATTAATTTCTAAAAACAATACAGATACAACACAAGCGGTAACTACTTATAGTTGTGGATCTGATACTTCACCATTCGTTTCTCAAGCTCAAGTCGATCAAGATGTGATAGGATCGTTACAACAAGCTGGTAAAACAGTAAAGCTTATTGTTGGAAGTCCAATTAAAAAAATGATGGGTCTTACTGCTAGATGTTATTATTCGAATAAAATATATGAAGTATTAGTATATGTAGATTTAAAATCTTCAGATATTGAAAAAGTTTTAATTGGTTTATCTAAAAAATATTTACAAAAAACATCTTTTTCTTCACCTGTTGAATTTCAATCTACAGATATGTATTATTCTAAAACAGATAAAATAAATATTCTTGGCAAAATAAAGAAAACTTCTACATAATATGGCTGATTTAATTTCTACGCAATCGCTAATCGACTTAGACCCTGATTCTTTTGTAGATCTTTTTGAAATATATATTAGTGAATCAACAGGTATTCTTAGATTTCATGCTGGTAAAAATTTTAATAACCCTATTGTATATAAAGGAAATTTTTACACTCCTGCTCCAATCGAATATGGAGGTTTTGAGTTTTCAGCAGATGGAAAGCAAAGTCGCCCATCGATACGTTTAGCAAATATCAATGGAGTAATTACTAATGTAATTAAAAATAAAAACGATTTAGTCAACTCAAGATTAAAACGTTTAAAAATATTTGTTAAAAATTTAGATGACGCAAATTTTTCTGATGGAAGAAATCCTTTCTTTGGTTATCGCTCAAAACGCAATGCTGTTAATGGATATGGTCAGTCTTTTTTTGAAGAAAATTACATTATCAATCGAAAAGTAACTGAAAACAAATATATTATCGAATTTGAGTTATCAAGCCCGTTAGATTTTGAAAATCAGTTTTTACCGAATAGAAAAATTTCCGATAATTTATGTTCTTGGTCTTATAGAGGATGTGGATGTAATTATGGAAAATTGCCTTGGACAAATCAATCTGGAGAAAAACAATCTATAACATATACAAATTCTAGTAATGAAACAATAACAAAAACGGCAGATCAAATTTTTGGAACAAATATTCCAAATATTGGAATACCATTCGCAGATGAAAATGATAAACAGTTTTATTCTCAACAAGGTTACGGCCTGAACATAGGTGATAATTACTATAAAGGTTTTTGGGATAAATCAAAAACATATAATCCAGGAGAATTTGTTACTTTTTCAGATTCTGTTAATTATGATTTTTTTGGAAGTAAATTTCAGTTTTCAGAAGACAATATTTCAATTTCAATTTATGTTTGCATAAAGGCTAGCACTAATAATAATCCTAAATTAAATAAAGAATACTGGATTAAAGACGCTTGCTCAAAGAATATAAAAGGATGTTCGTTAAGATGGAAAGGACATAAAGATGGATTGCCTTTCGGAGGATTCCCAGGAACAAGACCTTATAACTATCAAACTTAATAATACATTAAAAGATATAAAGTCTTTTTTGCTTTCTAATTATCCTTTTGAATCTGGAGGATTAGTTGATTATGATTTTAATATTTATAAATACACAGCAAATCATCAAAGTTGCCATAAATTTATGCCACCAGATGATTTCTTTTTAACTTTAATAAAAAAACCTATCCTTTTTTCTTTTCATAGCCATTTGCATTTATTGACTCCATCAGAAGACGATATCTTTTTTATTAAAAATTATGATATTCCTATTATAATATATAGTTTAAATTGGGATCGTTTTTTAAGTGTAAATATTAAACATGAAACAAGTTATTTTACATGGCCTATTAAAAAAGATAGCTTGTGCTTCTTTTCAAGCAAAAATTAGTTCTTTTGATGAACTTGTTTCTTGTATTTCAGCAAACTTCGATAATTTTGGAAATAAAATTAATAAATTAAGAGATAAATTTGATGGCTTGCTGATAGTTATTGATGGTAGTATAGTTGACAATGGTGCTGTTTTAAATCAAAAAATAAGAAATGCAAAAATTATAGAGTTAGTGCCGATTCTTTCTTTAGCTGCTTTCGCTTCTTCAACTATTTTATTTACAAGCATAACAGCAACAACGGTTGCTGGAAAAATAGGTGTTTTTTTGATTAACACTATAATAATGTCTGTTATTTCTTTCGGTATTAGTTTTTTAATTAATAAATTATTGACTCCCAAAAATCCAAAGCAAGTTCAAACTTCTTCTTATATATTTTCTTCTAAAGAAAATACAGCAAGTAGAAATACTCCTGTGCCAGTATCTTATGGCAGATTAAGAATAGGAACACATATTATAAGTAGCGTTAGTGTCAATTTTGACTTAAGTTATGCATTAAATAATCAAAATATTAATAATTTACCTCCTTCAACAACAGTAGTTGGTTTAGTAAACGCTTCTATAAAATGAAAAAAATTATATTACATGGTATTTTAAAGAAGATGTTTTGTGATTCTTTTTTTATAAAAGCTAACTGCGTTAAAGATATTTTTAAATGTATGGCGGCTAATACTAAAGATTATTCAGTAAAAATGAATCGTTTGCTTAAAAAAGATTATGGTTTAGCTTTAGTTATAGATGGAGTTTTATATCATGATGTTGAAATTAATTTGGATACTTGCATCAAATCAGCTTCTATTATTGAAATTTTTATTTATTCTGGCTTTAGTTTTATTGGAAGTTTAATTGCTGCTATAACCGTAGCTTTGGGAAAATTAACTTGGGCGGCGGTTGGTAAATTTATTTTATTTTTAGCAATTAGCATAGGAATAAGTTATTTGATAAGTTTATTGTTAAAACCTGGAGATCCAAAACAAGTCAAAACATCTTCATTTATTTTTTCTAGCAAAGATAATGTAGCAGCGAGAAATACTCCAGTTCAATTAGGTTATGGCAGATTAAAAGTAGGGACTAATGTTATAAATGCTGTTTTATTTAATTTTGATTCTTCTTATGCACATGCAACTAGTAATATTATAAAAACAGAAGTTGGTGTTGGTAATTATTCATCAAAAATATGAAACAAAACTCTGATTCGTCATCATCTCAATTTGGAACTCAGCTGCAAAATTTTTTAAACACAAAAACATCTTTTGCTCCATTTGCATCTAATTCAAACAATGGAATATTAGAGTCAACAACTAAGTATTACGTTCAAGATCTGATAGGTGAAGGTCCATTAGCTGGCCTTGTTGATCCAGATGGAAATGAATTGGTTTTATTTGATGAAGGACAAAATAATAGTGAAATATTTAAAGGAATATATTTAAATGATTATTCCATAAAAAATAATTTAACCAATACATATAATTATAATAGATTAGAAATCTTTTCTAGAGCAGGAACAGAATTTCAAGCGGCTCTTTCTGCTGATGGAAGTTCTATTTGGAGTACTTTTTCTTTTACCAATCCTGGAATTTCATATGCAATAGATAAAACTCTTTATGGTCTAACTGAAGCTGCAAATGCAATAACATTTTCTTCTTCTCAAACTCATACGTCAAAAATGAGAATAGTGAGAGGTGGTTTGCCAACAGTTTCTAATCCGTCTGAATCTACAATATCTACAACACAAAAACAACCGTTTTATACTAATGCTACTTTAGCTCCAAAATTTCAACAAAATTTTAATAGTAATCCAGCTAATCAACAATCCGCACAACAATCAACAGAGACTTTTAATATTTCTGCTTTTAGTGATTTTAATTTTCAATCTTGTTTTGGAGCTTATCATGAAATTAAAGATGTTAATACAGACTTTTTAATATTAAGTTTAAAAATTCAAGCATTGTATAATTTTGATAAAAAAGGAAATACAAAACCAAATTCTACTGACTTCGGAATTAAAATTGGATATAAATTAAGAGAAGACTACGCTTGTTATATTGTTCATCGCGTTACAGGAATAGCTAGTAGCCCTTATCAATTTGATCTATTTTTTGATGTTTCAGATTTTGATTTTAGCCTTGGACCTTATATAAAAGTTTTTAATTTAAATAAAAAAGTTGGCGCTACTGAAAATAAAGTTGGTAATGTTATAGGTGTATCTTCTGTTACAGAAGTTACTTCATTAAAATTTAGATATCCTAATAGTTGTTATTTTTTAAGTGTTTTTGATGCTCGCGGATTTACGCAACCTCCAAATAGACAATTTGATTTTAAATTGTTAAAGATAAAAGTTCCAGAAAACTATGATGCAGAGTCTAAAACTTATGACGGATTTTGGAATGGAGAGTTTGATTCTGTATTAAGATGGACAGATAATCCAGCTTGGATATTATATGATTTAATTACTAATTATAGATATGGATTAGGAAAATTTTCTTTTCAAGAAAGTTTGGCTGACAAATGGAGTATGTATAAAATTTCAAAGTATTGCGATGAATTGGTTTCAACAGAAAATGTTTCTAAATATAAACCAGTATTAATAAAAAATATATACAGAAATTCTATTAAGGTTGAGTCAAGCTCTTCTGTCGATTTTAAAACTTATTTTCCAATTGGCTCTAAAGTTGATCTAGTAAATTTAGCTTTTATAAGTAAAGATGAAGATGGAACATCAAACACTGATTACAAAAGTTTTAGGAAAATAGTGGTTTCTATAAACCAAACTAGTTCAACTACGGCGACTATTCAATTGATAAATGAATTTGGAATACATAGAATTTGTAGTTTATTTCCTTCTGTAAAAGAATTTTTAAAAACCAATACAAAATATGAAAATAGATATTCTCAATCTCTAAATGCTTTAATTACAGCGGCTTCTTCACCAGCCAACGTTTCTTCTTCAGCTACTGTTGGAAGTGCAAATAATACAGCATTAACAGAATTTATTTCATATATAAAAACTCAATCTTGTTTTTCTGATGAAGACTTGAGAACACATATAAATAATTCAGGAACAGCCGCTTGCCAGTTTAAGGGATTTTTACCTTTATTAGAGCCAAGATTCAGAGCTAATATTTCTTTGAATAGTGAAACAGATGTTATTAATTTATTAAATAATATAGCGTCTGTTTTTAAGGGTCTTGTTTATTGGTCTAATAATTTTGTTAATTTTGATAATGACAGACCGAAATCTCCATCTTATTTCTTTAATAATTCAAATGTAAAAGACGGTATTTTCCAGTATTCTAGTTCGTCAAAAGACACAAGATATACAGTTGCTAAAATAACTTATTCTGATGAAAATAATAATTTTAAAGACCAAACTGTTTACGTTGAAGATCAGATCAATATAAGAAGATATGGATATGTTGAAAAAGAAATTATTGGCTTTGGGGTAACTTCAAAGTCGCAAGCAAAAAGAATAGGTCAATGGTTTTTGGTAACAAATCAAGTTGAGCAAGAATTGGTGAGTTTTACGGCTGGTCCAGAAGCTCTTTTATTATTACCGGGAAATGTTATATCGATAACGGACGAAATAAAAGTGAACGGCAGAAGGGGTGGGCGTGTTGTTTCTGTATCTGATCAAGATATAATTTTGGACGATAGATATGATTTCATAGGAATAGATGATACAATTGCGTTCATAATTCCAAATTCTTCTATTTCACCATCAGTTTTAAATAAAGAATCAGAAAGTTCTAAAAATGGAATTTCAGATTCAAGAATAAATGAATTGTCTTCGACTTATATTTATAAATTTAAAGTTGAATCAGTAGGTTTAGATGGAAACTTTAGAACAAAAATAGTTTTAAAAACAAATAATCTAACAGACGAAGAAAAGTCTCTTATTCAAACAATTGGCGCTTCAACATTATGGGTTTATGATTCTAAAGATGGAAGTTCATTGGCTTACTCAAAAAACTATAGAATAGTATCTATAAAAGAAAAAGCTCAAACTGAATTTGAAATAGCTGCCGCAGAATACGAAGTAACAAAGTTTAATTTTATTGAGAATAATAAAAATTTGGCTCCTTCTGTTTTATTTTCAAATGAGCAAATTAATAGCACTGATATCGTGCCAACTAATATTTTGGCTAGTTTAGATACGCCTATAGATGTAATAAAAGAAGGATTTGTAAGCGATACATCAAGAAATTTTAATATAAATGATAAATATGATTATTTAATACCTTCTTTTGATTATTCTGATAATTCATATAATGCTGTGAGTAATGTAGTAGAAATATTTAATAGTGCAATTTACACTTTCGCAAAACAGAGATCATCTTTTCCAAGTGAAATAAAAGCTCAGATTAAGGGTTTAGTTGTCGAATACGTATTAAATTCTAAAAAGATTGCTTATGTTTGGAGGGATGGAGATGCGAATTCTACGACGATAGCTTTGCCACAAACAGAAATGGATTTATCTTTTGAATCTTTGAGAGTGTATATAATAGGTAAGAACGATAATTTCTTAATATAAAATGTTTAAAGAATCTACAATTTTTAGTAGTGGTCCATACAAGATTACTAGTTTGTCGGCAAATTTAACTTTGTCGCCAGTAACTAATCAACAAGATTATGGATTTTCTACAGATGTGGATATGGCTTTTGCTTATGTAGATGTTCAAACAATAAATTTTTCATGGGATATTTTAGATCCTGTAACTAATAAATCAGCAGATGTAAATGATGGAATTTTTGGATTTTTTTCTATTTCTTTATTAGACAAAGATAATGAAGTAGTTTTAATACTTAATTCTTCTTTTAAAGATAAATTTTATTCTTTTGATCCTGTAATTTTATCATCTTTTTCACAGAGTTTATATAGAGATATAAACTTTTTAAGAGATTGCAAAATACGAATAACCTCAACAACAGTTGATGGTTTAGTTTCCAACGGAGTTTTTGTTTTAAATTTTAAAACTCCACAGTTTGAAAACGTTGTAACTTCAACAAGTGATAGTGTTTTTGTTAATTATGAGCTAACAAATAAACAATATACTAAACAAGTTATTTTACAAAAAAGCTCCTCGTTTTCTTTTGATGTAATAGAAGATCAAAGTAATTCATTTCCTTCTTCTTCTACTTCTTATTATCCTAATTATTTAGAAAAGAAATATTATCGTTTAATATCTCAAGATTTTTATAATACTGGTCAATCTTATAATTTAGGTTTGATTAAGTTAGATATATTGAATGAAAATAGTTTCGACATCAAACCTCAGAACATAAGTGGCGCTTTATCTATAAATTATGATGACGTATCTCTTACTTTTGATAGGCGATTGTTTATAAAATGGGCAAAAAATTCATCCAATGTCCCTATCAATTATGAAATACAATTATTAAAAAGTGGTGATTCTAGTGCTAGTGATATTTATTATTATAATTCTCCAAAGATAGATAAAATACAATCTATTGTTCAAGGTACTGGAGATAACCAATTATCTTTTTCTCAGCAAGGTATAAATCCATTTTATTCTGGAGTTTCTTAC
>Ga0222712_10004489_pt1 | contig 14584 bp, 13 predicted proteins | sample C33_657DmetaG_FD_165043 | JGI IMG/M metagenome (GOLD analysis project Ga0222712, IMG submission 165043) | Estuarine water microbial communities from San Francisco Bay, California, United States - C33_657D | ecosystem: Environmental > Aquatic > Marine > Unclassified | place: USA: California... | reverse complement strand
GTCTGCCCGGGGATCGGGATGTTCAAATACTTCTCAGTTGCCGTATCAAACACAATACCGTTCATAGAGATCTTAAAGCGATCCCTGTCTACCGCAACAGCTTTTGCTAAATTGTCGCCTAATTCTTTGTCTAACTGACTGATTTTCATAATGTCAGCGCCGCTTATTGAGCGCAATCCACCAGTAGGCTGAGCGGGTGGTTGAGCAGATTCAGCAACAGGAGCGCCAGCGGTGGCTCCAACTGAAGGAGCGGCAGGAGCGCCCTCAGCAGGCTTAGGGTTGAACAACCCGCTGACCATGTTTTGAGCTTTTTCTTTGCGTCCCTGCTCTAAACCCATCTGAGCTAGTTGCATACGCATCTGGGCGTTTTCCATCAAGTTCTTCTGTTGACCTTGAGCGGCTTGATTAGCTAAGCCTGCGGCGGTGCTCAATGACTCACCAAAAGCACCAGTTTTTGTGGGCGCGGCAAAGCCTTGAGACAGCGCCAATAGCACTGGGTCAAACAATTGATTCTCACGAGCGGCAAGAGCCGCCCTCAGGTCAGCTTGTGATTTTTTAAAGTCGAGTTTGTATTCCTCGTCTTCTGGTGAAGTACCAGATAGGTCGACAGGCTTTTTAAGCAAACTTGTTGGAAGTGCCATGTTTAATCCTCAACATTGCTAGGTGGAAGATCGGCGGTATTGTTATAGTAATCTTGGAGCCACGCAGGCAGTTCTTCGGTGTAGTCAACAGTACCAGTGTCGCCAACATCAAATGGGCTATTTCCTGTAGCTTTGAAATAATCGTTGATAGCTTTATCTGCGTTAGCACCACTACCAAAAGTACCCAAGTTTTTAAGCAACTTGTTACCCCAACCAGAGCTGGAATTAAAGCCACTACCCAAAAGGGTGCCCAAGCTGGCAATCTGTGACAGGGGGGAGGGCTGGAAGGCGTCGCCGGGGCCTTTGTACACCTGCTCCTGCGTCGTCGGCACTGTGTACCCTCTCATCAACTGAGCGACGTTTGTAGCTTGTGTCAGCGGTGCGTTGATCTGAGCTTGTGTGTAAGCCTGCTCTAAAGCACCAAGGTCAGCACCAGTCTTCAGTCCAGTCGTTGCGGCTTGCTGTTCAGCAGAACCAAGCCCTGTCAGTGCAGAAGCGGCTTGGTTAGACAACTGAGCCTCTTTCATAGCCGCATCAAGCGCTGTGTTGTAACCAGCCATGCGCGTCTTGTTCTGCTCTTGCAGGAGACCAGTGTTCACGTCACCCATGGTCTGACCCATGGCGTTGGCATAGCGTGAGCTACCCAAAGCACCAGAACCAACAAAGCCAGCCTTGAGCTGAGGCATCAAGTTACGCTGGACGTTTGTAGCGCTTTGAGCACCCAATCCACCAACCACAGCATTCTCGTAGGGGTTGTAGAACTTGGAGATGTCAGCCTGACTAACATCCATGCCAGATTTACCAGCAGTCAAAGCTTGATCAAGAGGGTCTTGGTAGCGTGTTAGTTGCGTTGGAGCACCGCTGAATATGTCCTTCTGCTCTTGAGTCAACTCAGCAACGTAAGGAGATCCAGCCGCCACCATAGATGCCTGAGTTGGCGCGGTAAACTGCTTGGTCACTGGGTCAAACGTACCCATGGCATTCTGACCAGTTTGAGACAGCTTGGTCAGGTAGTCCGTGTAGTAGTCAGGCGTAGTAGACGCAGTCGTTTGCGTCTTGGTTACGTCTGGTGGTGCGGCTCCAGTAAATAGTCCCATGGTGTGCTCCTTACCGTTTCTTCAGGTAGTCTAGTGGTGATTTCAATGCGGGTGGGGGAAGATCTTTAGAACCTTTAGACCGCGCTCTATCACGAATTGAATGCATCATTTCGTATAGTTTATCCGTTCCTGCCTTTGTTGAGCCATTTCCTAGTGCAGAAACTACGTCCGCAGGGAAAACAAACTCACCATCAGCCAGCATGGCAGGGATGTCGTCAGACTGACCATCACCCTCACCAGCTACGTGCTTACCGTCACGGAAGTCCTCGCGACCCTTGTGCATGGTAGGTAGACCACCTTTTGCCGCCAAGAGTGGCAAAGCCATGCCGCCTTGAGCCATGAGCGGCTGAACATAGCCGCCTTGGGCAAAGTTCTGCTCACCTTCAACTTTTAAGCCAAGGATGTCGTCGATGCTTTCAGGCTCTTCGCCATAGTTGTACGTCTTCTTAGGTGGTGGCTCTTCACCAGCAGATCTAGCCGCCAAAATAGCCGCTAAGCGGGGGTCTACGCCTTGTTGCATCATTTCTTCCTTAGCCATTTCTTGGCGAGCTTTATTAAATTGCGCCAAGGGATCTTTAAAGCTTTCCTTGGTCATGTAAGTCTTGAGGAGCTGTTCCTTCAAGAACTCAGTCTTTTTGCCTGCACCGCCTTGAGCTGGTGTTCCAGCCACAAATGTAGATGTCGTCCTTGGTGTAGACGTGCTTGTTGACGTACTTGTTGACTTGCTTGTACTCGTTCCTGTCCCAGTTCCCGTTCCCGTTCCCGTTCCCGTTCCAGTTCCAGTGCCCGTTCCAGTGCCCGTACTTGTGGACGTGCTAGTAGACGTACCGTCGCCAGTTCCCGTTCCTGTACCTGTGCCAGTACCCGTCCCCGTCCCCGTCCCCGTCCCTGTACCTGTACCTGTGCCTGTCCCCGTTCCAGTTCCAGTTCCTGTACCAGTGCCCGTACCAGTTCCTGTTCCAGTACCAGTGCCAGTTCCTGTAGAGGTTCCTGTACCAGTTCCAGTTTGATCACCAGTACCAGTGCCTACACTTGTACCAGTGCTTGTGCCAGTATTGGTTCCTGTGCTGGTGCTCGTACCTGTTGAGGTGCTTGTGGACTGAGAGGTCACAGACCCAGTGCTACCACCATCATCGGTTGAAGTACCAGTGCCAGCGCTCGTTCCTGTACCAGTACCCGTAGAGGTGCCAGTGCCTGTATTAGTGCTTGTTCCAGTTTTTGTACCAATGTTGGTACTGACGCTCGTTCCTGTAGAACTAGACGTACCAGTTGACGTGCTTGTGGAGGTGCTGGTAGATACATTGGTCGATGCACCAGTAGCAGTGCTTGAGCTGACACTGATCGATGTACCAATGGATGTTGAAATAGAGCTAGAGACAGAGGTCTTAGAAGAGCTACCAGAAGCTAACTGAGCCGCCGCAAATGCGTCTGCATCTGTTGCGCCTGCATTTTTGGAGGCAATAAATGCCGCCAGACCAGTGCTTGTATTGGCGCTTGAACCAGAAGCGTATTGAGAAAAAGAATCAGCAAACTGAGCATCACGTTCAGCAATCTCGTCAGCCGTCAATACAGTTGATTCTTTTTTGCCTGTGATTACAATCTCATTGATTGCTTGTTCAACAGTTGGATCAGCCGCGGCTTGCTTTAGCTGGTTAAATTCTTCTTCGGTGACATTGATACCAGCCGCCGCCAGAGACTCTCTGGTTGTGCTCTCATCCTTAATGAAATTAACTGTTGCCGCAACGGATTTTGCTTCTTGGGATGTTGGCGTATCGCCAGTGGGGCCTCCCCTAAACCAAGCGGCAAGCGCAACAGCTCCGTGACCCAAAATATCAATTGCCAAAGGTATGAACGCTAGTGCCGTTTGTGTTCCTTCTTGCCCTTGAATGCTTGCCATGGTATCGGCAAACTGACTAACGCTTGCTAGTTGCGTGTCATCTAAATTGTTTAGAGCGTCTGTGAACGAATCAGATCCAGCGTTAAGCCCACCAGTGATGGTTGTACCCAAAGCATCTGAGCCACTGTTGTACAAAGAACGCAAATTACTCAGCGTTCCAGCATCCAATGATGATGTTACTGTTGACGTACCAGTGCTAACTCCAGTGCTGACACTAGTAGAGCCTGATCCCATGCTTGAAACATAACCATTTAAATTCTTGCCCAAATTTATCGCAAGATTTAAGTCATTCATGTTGCCTGTCTCAGCATACCTGTTCATGGCATTGACAAAGCCTAGAGCATTGCCAGCAAGCTTTAGGTCGCTACTTTGCGTTAATACGCCAGCACCATTGAGCATTTCAGCCCAATTTTCGTTTTTTGCGGCATTTGCAAAGTTGACCCAGTTAACGCCAGTTCTAACCTCTGCTGGAATGGTTGCTCCAGCATAGTTAACACCAGCGTTTATGAAACCAACAAGGTCTTTGTTGACGACAGCATTTACAGCACCAAGCCCTGTCGTGGCTGTTTTAAGCGTACCAGCATTTTGAGCAAGCCAACTGTCGTTAAACAAAGCTTCGGCTTCAGCAAACCTACCAGAATTTGCAAGCGCATCAATCTCAGCGCTCACGTTGGAAGAAAACCCAGAAGCCGCAGAAAGAGCACTGAAAGCCGCCGCCATCCACCGACCATCCATTGCGGCTTTAGCGGCGTTGTAAGATGCAATGTAAGGCGCGGCGGCTGGATAAGCAATTGATATTGCCATCATTGCGATTGGAAGCGCGGTATCTCTAAAATTTACCCAGTCACTTTTAGTTCCTGAAGTTGTAGGGATAACCAACCCAGTACCAGTAGCTTGTAACGTATAGTTAGTCTGGTGGTTGCCAAGCGTTGTACCTCGCAAGTTTACTGTTTGACCATTTTTGGTGTTGTAAAACTCAGTGTATTCTTGGTCGTAATCCCCGCCCTCGCCAGACAATCTTTGCGTTACAGTACGCTGTTTGATGTCAGACAGGCTCTCAACACCACTGGCTCTAAGCTGTTGCGTGAGATCCCAAAGCATTGCTTCTCTTGAACCAAGACCACCTTCAGATCTATCTTGGGCGTAACCTTGGTACAGACTCTCTAAACCTTGGGTGTTTGCCAATCCGTTGATTTGATTAAACAATGTTTTGTCGGCGCCAGCGGCTGTTTCCCAAGCTGTGCCAGCGGTCTGATAGACCCCATCAGCATTTTTAACCAAACCCCACATGGCTAAGCGCCAAGGTTCCCAGTTATCAAGATCGTAGTCATTCACGTCCCCGTACCCGGGGATATTCAGCACCTTCGTTTGCCCTCTACCACGAGAAGCAAACGTATCAACAACCGCTAAATTTGTGAGCGTTCCAGTACCAGTGCCTGTGGACGTACCTGTTGAAGTACCTGTTGATACGCCTGTAGCTACACCAGTAGAAACGCTGGTGGCTACTCCTGTTCCAGTAGATGTGCTAGTTGATGTCCCTGTCGTTCCTAAAAAGCCTTTTACATACTTTGTGTAGGGATCATCTGGTCTGTCTGTCATGTAACGATTTGCGGCATCGGCAAATACAGATGCGTAATCTGCTGGCTTGACTGCACCAGATTTCAAGAGGTTTACAAAGTTGTCGTAACCAGCTTGATCAATCTGATTAACACCAGTACCAATTCCTGTACGACCAATGCTTGCATAACCAGCGCGAACCAATCTATCTGCTTCAGCGTCCGAGATTGTAGATGTGCTTGCATCACCAGTTGTAGATCCAGTTGCGGCTTGAGTCAAAGCACCTACTGAAGTACCAGTCGCTGTTGAAGTATTGGTTGCAGTTGTTGCCAAAGCGCCAGTGGTAGCCGCAGTTGAGATACCAGTTGAAACATTAGTTGCGGTTGTAGCTAAAGCGCCAGTGGTGGCATTTCCTGCCTGATCAGCAAAATAGTTTTTAACGTAATTGGTGTACTGATCGTTTGGGTTCTGCGTCATGTAATCAGTGACAGCCGTGCCAAAACGAGAGTTAAGGTCTGAGGCGCTGATCTCACCATTTACCAGAGCTTTAGTCCATGCTTCAAGACCAGCTTGGTCAATTTGATTTGCGCCTGTGCCAACACCTGTACGACCAATTGTGGCGTATCGACCCTCAATCAATGCTCGTGCGTCAGCCTCGGACATGACAGAGGTGCTTGTATTGTTAGTTAACGCTTGTGCCAGTGCGCCAGAATTTGCACCTGTATTTGTGTTTGAGTCGTAGTCACCGTAATAGTTGTTTGACGTATCCTCTCGAGCCGAACTCTGTCTTGAAGTAACCGCAGACAAAGGGGCTAATGCCGTTTCATACCTTTTTGCCACGTCGCCGTAATCAAGCCCAGTAACTTGCGCCATTCGTGCTGGGTCTACTCCAGCATCGCGCATTGTGGTGGCAATTAAAGTGTCATCCGCATCGCGGTTTTCGTTCAACCAACCAAGAATATCTGCATCAGTTACTGCCATATCAATTCACCGCTGGGTTAACAGAGTTGACAAGGGCTTCAGCCCATTCTTGCCAGTCGTCGTAGATGTAGGGGCCGGGGATGCCCTCATTCGTAAACACATCAATCGCTTTAAGACCAGCCGCCCACTCTTTCCAATCCGTTTTTGCGTCAGGAATAGCCAACTGTTGCACGGCGTACTGTTCGCACATGAGCGACGCCCACGACTCGAAGGTGTGATACCTTGGGTCGTAGACCAAATTGGTGTTGAGTATGGTTGCCATCAGTAAGGTCTCACGTCACCTAAATCAGCGTCTAGGATGATTTTACCAACTTGGTAATTCCCACCAGTTACGTTAGACACAAACTTCAACCTCAACTCACGACGCTGTTCACGCATGTCAACCTTGCCTGTTGTGGGCGTAAATGTGTACGCAGAAGACGTTACGTCTTGAGACTGAGCAAATGGTCGTCCAGTCACGTACATCTCCATGTCACCACTTTGAATGAAGTCAGGCTCCACACGCTCTAAACGTAGCCATTTATTCTCACCGACTGGGGTTGGCTGGGAAGGGCCTCCTGAGACCAAGCCTAAGTCATTGGTCTCAAAGTAAGACTCAATTGCCACGGACAGAGCACCACTGACCTTGTCAGTCCCAATCTCGTTTTGGTACAAAGACACAAAGTTCAACAAGGTGCTGACAGTCAGAACAAACCCAGCACCACCTGCAATTGATGCAGACAGTGTGTTTCCAACAGCGTAGTTGACACCGTGACCGTTAATCACCACAGAAGTAACAATGCCACCAGCTACGGTGATGTTAGCTGTAGCACCTGTTCCCGCACCACCTGTGAGCGCTTGGTTGGTGTACGTACCATTGGTATAACCAGACCCAGCGTTAGTGATAGCGGCAGTCAAAATACCGCCTGAAGCGTTAATATTCCAATCAGCAGAAATTGGAAATGGAAAGACCTGAGAGAAGTAACCAGCAGAGCGCTGAGCACCCAAGGCTTGACCTGCGTCATACCAAGTATTCTCGCGCACGTTATAGACGATTGCGTCTGTGCACTCTGTCGCGCTACCACGTGGATAGAACCACCAAATCTCGCCAAAACGAGGAACCTTTGACACCCAAACCTTTTCGCGCTCAGCGTAATTCAGGTTGTCAAAAAAGTAGTTCTGGTTCATGGCGTTAGGGATCTCTTTCACAACACCGTTGTAAAGCAAGAATCGGTCAACACCACACCAATAATAGATACCGTCGTACTCAATCACTGACTGACCAGACAGAATAGACGACTGAGAAGAGATCAAGTCATAGCGCCAGTACTGAGGAGGTGTACCAGCACCACCGATGTAGGACACGCGGATCAGTGAGTCAAGGCTCCAAAACAGCCCAGAAGGCGCGTTTGAGCCGCCTCGCACTGGTAGCCCTTGGACAATCTTTCCTGTGGCTACAGAGACCTCATTTGCGTCAGCAGAGACCCAATCTTGGACGTTACCTGCGCCAGAGTTCCTGATCAACCCATCGTTTCCATAAACAAACACGTATGGGTGAAGGGTAACCACGCCACCAGAGACTGATACGTTGTTGTCAAACGTGATCGTAGATGCACCAGAAGTCGTCGCGGCGTTAGAGATCACCACGTCTTGAATCTGACCCATGGTGAAGACCAAGCCAGTCGTTGTTCCCGCAGTAGTGGTAATTGCCGCACCACCAGAAGACGCTGACAATGTAAAGGTCGTTGAGTAATTTGTGGCAATGATAAAGTACGTCACGCCAGAAGTAATACCAGTAGCTGTGCCAGTCAAAGTTCCTGACACGGCTACCGTTTGACCAATGTACAAACCAGTGGTTGAGGTACAAGAACACTGACCAGCAGTACCAGTGACAGCTACGGCGTTCAACACTGGAACCCGTAAGTTAGAAGATACAACGGTCGTGCTAGAGGGAATACCTGTTCCTGTGATTGTCTGACCAGCGCCAATCAAAAGATCTTGGGTTGACAAGTACATGGTCGTGGTGGCGTTTAAGAACACAGAGCTTGTGAACACGCCAAGAGCCGCCATTGACGTGCCAGTGATGTCGCCACCCAAGACAGGAGTGTTGACGTTGTTGTCAATGAGGGTGAGGTTCTGCCCCGGGTGCGCGAGCAACAAGTTATCCCCAGACCCACTCACGTCATAGAACGTATCAAACTGCCACAAATTGTTTGCGCTTGCTGTGAAGTTTGACAGCGTCATGTCCGTAATACCAGAACCTGTTCCAGTACTGCTAATTGGAAGCAACTGCAAGCCACCAGAGTACCCACTGAACACGTTGTTAAAGTTCTGTTGAGGGTTGAGGTACATCCCGCGAGAGGGGCCTGCCAAGTCGTTCACGATCTCACGATACCCACCCATCTTACGTGGGCGCCCACGCTGGAAGCGAACCCAACGACCGTCGTTGTAGAACTCTTTATCGAAGACGGTTCCGTCGCGCTGGATCCCCGGCTTCGTGTCAAGGGCAAAAACCTTCTTGGTCATGTGAACGTGCCCCCAGCAATACCTGTGGAGAACGTGCCTGAACCTGTCACAGTGACTCCAGTCGCTGTTACACCAACACGCTTAGTGCCAAGTATGGACACGCCCAACTCACCAGCCGCGGGGCGGTACAGACCAGTGTTAGTTTCAGCGGCGAAATTGAGAGAAGGCGTACCAACAGTTCCATCAATCAAGCTAATTGCATTGGCACCAGCTTGCGTGGTGTTGGCGTTAAGGAAGTTGGTTCCGTCGCAGATGAGCGTGGCTTGTTGCCCCGGGGGGATCGTCGCCGTGAAACCAAACCCCGTCGTCACGGTAAACGTGAATCCGTTGTCAGTCGTTTGGTTTGAGATCACATACAAGTTCACCACAGCAGGGAACGTCACCACCACGTTGCTTGTCAGGTTACCAACGTACTCCTGAATGTTGTTTGCCGCCTCATTGTTTGTGAGCGTCACAGCCCCACCAGTCACGTTCTTTGTAAGTGCAGTAAACGCAAACTGTGAGCTTACACCATAACCAACTGTCACATAAGCTGTACCTGTACATACAATAAATGCTGACTCGGTTGGATTGAAGGTCTTAGAAGAGTTGCCGTCAATCAGCTCAGCACCAGTACAAGAAACGGTAAAAGATCCAGTCCCGTTGTTCTTAAACAGCGTAAACCAGTTGTTTCCAAGCGAAGCCGCGGCTGGAAGCGTAGCTGTACCAGATCCACTAGACCAGACACGAGTCTGAGCTCGATCAGTTGCGGCAAAGGTAGTACCTGTCGTGATCGCCGCGCTTGGGTGGCTTTGGTTTAGTGTTGCACCACTAGCAACTAATCCGTAGCCTGCAAGGGTAGCGGCATCAGCAGAAGAGGTTCCAGTGCCAAAAGCAATGTTCCCCCAAGTACCCTGAGCGGTAGCGTTGGTGGTGATGTAGATGTACTTGGACTCACCAGCGGCTACAGACACAATGGTGTTCGTACCGGCGTAGTCCTTGACCGTGAAGGTGTTTGCACCAATGTTGCGGATCAGCGCGTCATTACCAACCGAGGTCTGGTTGGCTGGAGGCATGTACAGGCTCAAGCTACCAGCGGTAGCGGTCACCTGCATGATGCGGGAGGCGTAGTCAGTGCTTGTTGTGCTGTTGGAAGGCCAGTTTAACTGCGTGTTAGCAGACAGCGTAACCGCACGGAAACTGACGTCCGTTGGCTGGATTACGTCACCAGTGAAAGGACTTACGTAGCTCATGAGTCTGCCGCAATCGCTTGACGATCAGCAATACGCAACTTGTCCTCAGCCATCAGCGTATCCATGATCAGTTTGTATTGACCCTGCCACATAGGAATGCGCTCGTCATTCTTGAGGAACGGCATAGCCTGAAGCAAGGAACCATAAAGCAACGCTTGAGGTGCGTAGATGGTAAACCAGTTAGTCTGATTGGAGCTGTCCAAAGGCTGAACACGCTCGTAGTACAAGACCTCAAAAGCATAGGCTACGTCAGGGGTAGGAGCTATGAGCCAGTTCGAGTAGTCGTAATCAGCGTAGTAGACAGGAGTGCCTGTGGCTGTGGGGGAAGGCCAGTACTCGCGCAAATACTCATACTTGCGAAGCAACACAGGCTGGCGCGATCCACCCACTGTGATGTTCATTGAGACGGTTTTGTGCCAACGAGCAGGTTTGGCAATCGTAGACGTTCCAACCACCATGTTGCTGGTGTTGACCGTCAGGTTACCTAAAAACTTGATCTGAGAGGCTATAACCTGCTCAGCAAGCATGATAAACAGGGGGATCTTGTCCAGCGTGGCGGTGTCAGTACGTTCCAGATAAGACTGGATGTTTTCGACCAAGCTGTCATAGGTCATAACACTTGCAGTCGCCATGCGTTCACCTCGTAGATTCGTTGAGACATTTTAGTATGCCTTTTAACTTGTGACAAGGTTACTTGCTTGCCACACCCTTAGTCTTCTCAAAAGAACGCATACCAGCGATTCCCAAGATTCCTGACAGGATGACCCAAAGCTGGTCAGCTTCGAGCACTGGAGGAGGATCCATACCCACAGGAACCCAGCCCATAGCCTGCAAGTACTTCCAAGCCCACTGAAACAGCGGATAAGCCAAGAACTGGTAGCCCATAGCCGCAACACCGATCCAGCCAATAGCAGGTCTCCAGCCGCTGACAAACACGCTAGAGGACGCCGCTTCGATCTTGTTGACCTCAATCTGAGCTAGGTCTGTAGCTTGGTCGATGCGCTTCTCTTCAAGATCGAGCTTTCGTTGCTCAATCTCCATCTCCATTTTTTCTTTGTCAGTGGTGATCAGGTCGCCTGCAACCTTACCCACGGCTTCAATGATTGATCCAACGGCAAGCAAGCTCATGCTAGACCTTTCAATGTGCGGTTAATCCAACCCTTGAGGAACTTGACCTGCACAGGGTTTTTGTTGCAAATTTCAACGTAACGGGCAATTTTAGCCAAGGCATAAGACTCTTTGAACCGCTGACCATCTGTGACTTGGTTAAGCTTTTCGATGGTTTTAGCGCCTATTCCGCCGTCAGGGGTAGCACCAACGATCAACTGAGCCAGCTTGATAGCCATGCTCATGCCAGCGTTTACCCCAAAATTGAAGATGGTGTTGGCTACCTCTTGGTTTGAGATCTCGTTCCCACGCATCTTGTCCCAGAACTCAACACGGTAGAACTCGCGCACCATAGGTGTGAGGGAGCCGCCAAATTCTTTCTTGTCTACTAGCGCCCAACCGTTCCACTGTGGGTTCTTGTTACGAGCGATGCCTGCGTAAGTCATACCACCTGTGTCGCCAGCGACTTCGTGGAGGACGTAGCCGCCCTCGTCTCTAATCATTTGCTCAAAAGCTGGTTCAAACTGTGCCATATTATTCTTCCGACATGTCTGTTGCCGCCAAGTTGATACGGGTCTTCAGAGCCACAATATCTTCTGGCTTTTCTTTAAAACCAATAGCTACGTACCCTGCAAACTTGCCCATATCAGGGGGAATGGAGCCTCTACACATAAACTTCACGCCTTGTTTTGCGCCCCACTCACCAACCTTGGATGATGGGTTGAAGTCCTCACACAGAACCTCGCCATTGAGCATGGCAACCATTGCACTGTTGCGGTCTGCTGATGCGTTAAACAAGGACGTTACCGTACCTTCCATCGCCTTTTCCCGTGAACCATCACCGTTCAGGGCTAGTACAGTAGTTCGGCTGTTTGTTGCCAAATTAGCCTTGTGAACTAGCACGACCAAGCCGTCCAAGTCTTTCATTAAGCTACGCGCAGGTGAGATCAAATTCTCTTGCTTTGCCAACTGTGGCATCTTGTCTTGACTTTGGATTGCATGAAGGATGACCTGACGACTGTCCCAAGCAAAGTAACCAGCAAACGCTAGGAAGCTCAACAGGATCACTGTGAACAGCTTAAAAGGGCTGTCAACCCACTTAATCAGGTCTGTGACGCGACCAATTGCATCGGTTGAGGGTTTGGGTGCAGGAGTCTCTACGACCGCTGGTTTGGGCTTTGGTGTTCGGCGCTTTACTGGAGCCACCTTGGCTGGAGCTTTAGCTGTAGTTTTCTTTGCTGTAACCATTATGCGTATCTATCAAAGTGTTTGGTGTTGTTGAATATTTCTAGCTCAATTGTGTTCTGTCTTGCTCGTTTGTTGTACAACTCAATCTCAAGCGCATCAACTGCTTTTTCTATCTTTTGGGCTTCTAAAGCCAACTTGTACTCGTACTCCAGCCGTTCCGCCCTACGCTCCGAAGCTATTGCTCGAACATCGTATGGAGTGGGGAACACAAACGGAAACCATTTGTGAAGCTGAATCATTTCTTTTCACGTTTAATCGCTTCTTCGTAACCACGCAAAATTAAAGCTCGGGCTTCTGCCGAATCTGCTGTACCCGCCCACATAGGCAGGTTGTTCCAGATCACTACATAGTCTTCTGGTTTGCAATACTGTGCATTGTTCTTTAACCATGCAACCATTTGTTGATGGCGCTCGGACGGGTTGTGGATTGTGTAACCTATGCCGTAGAACTCGCGGACGTGACAGCCATTCTTGGCTACGGCTCCAACTAGCCCCAACAGCAGTAACAGCAATAACCAACGCATTTACCATGTCCCAGCCCATGCAATGATGTAAGTGCAAAACGCCACAAAAAAAAGGATTGAGATGGCGGCTACAACAACTTCCACCCAATCCCACATGCTATATCCCCAAGATCTTTTTGACGAGCTCCCCCGCGACGCCGGGGCCGAACAGCACACACACCATCACCGCGTACAGCAAGTACTCAATCTTGGTCATGCGCTTGTCCCCATCACGCAAAGAGCGATCTATGCTGTTATAACGCTCCGAGCAGATGGCTTCATGCACAGCAAGCTTAGTCTCCACTGTTTCCATTTTCAACCTTTGGCTCTTCAGCCTTGGCGGCGTCTTGGATTGCTTGAATGAGTTGGAAGACCTCTTGGTATGGGCGTGTACCCAAGTAGCCAAGAAGTTGGTTAGCTAGTTCAATTGGTAATTGCAGTTTCATGTTTTTCCTTTAGGTTGGGCCGTAGTTAGGGAATGCCGCAGTTGGCGGTGTAAATGTTGCGGTGTATCTAGCATAGCCTTTGGTGATGCGTAGGTCATCTATGTAGCCTGTAAGTGGGTTATCACCAACAGGGTTTGCGCCAGAGCTAATATTTCCTGCTCCTGTGTATAAAGTTACAGCGGCTGTTGTTGTTGCTTCTAGCGTTCCATTAACAAAACAACGCCAAGTGCTACCACTACGAGAAATGGCAATATGAGTCCATGTGTTTAAAGGAACTGCTGTTGTTGACGAAAAAGGTTGCGCAACAGTAGAACCATCAGTTGTGTAGAAACAAGATAAAAAGTTACTACCAGTAAGTACCATTGAAAACTCAAGGTGTGCATCAGAAGTACGGCCTTTTTGAAAGATAGTTTGATTATTACCCGGACTAGCCGTTCTATAAACCCAAGCCTCAACAGTAAAATTACCAACACCAAAACTCATGTTTGGGTTACTTGAGCCAAGCAAATAATCTCCTGTCCCATCAAAGTCCAAAGACCCTGTTCCAAACTTAAACACACCTGTAGAAATCTCTGCATTGCCAACGGTTTGCAAATTGTTCATCATGGCATTGTCAAAGATGCCAGCATTTGTGGACAACGCCAATACTTTAGTATTTGTGATCGCTGTCAAAGGTGCTGTAGGCGGCGTGAATGCGGCGGTGTACACAGCCGTGCCATTGACAACCCTAAAGTTAGAAATATAGCCGTTAAAGGGGGCAAAACTTCCTAAGTAGGTAGTTCGTCCAATGTTTAATATTTGGCTTGTATCGTTGATAATTGAGCCACTGTTTGTAAATGTTCGATCAAGAACGCCATTCACATAATTTTTAAAAGTATTCCCACCAGTGCGAGTTACGGCTATATGCGTCCATGATTTTAATGGGATAAGAATAGTTCCACGATTAGCAAACGTATCGCACTCAAGCATGTTCCAACTGGTGCCATTTGAACTTGCCCACATGCAGGTTGCTTGACCCCATATTTCTAATCCAAATCCGTCATAGTGTGAATTGGTGTCGTTCCCGGGGGCGTAGACATACTTCCTCGAGCTATCGTCATCCAAATATACCCAGCACTCAATTGTGAAATCGTTTGTGCCTAGAGTAAATTGTGAACTACTAGGAAACGTAATTGCATCCGAATTAGCAGAGTTGAAATAAGAAGAGCCACCAATCACGCTTGTGGAATAAGCTGTAGAAGTGCCAAATGGGTTGAATCGTTGCACACTCACAGTACCCGTCTGGGTTATCGGAAAGTTGTTAGAACTACTGTCTTTGTAGCAATTGCTTTGGCAAGTCAAAATTGATGTGCCTGCAATTGCAGTTAATGG
>Ga0222712_10004488_pt1 | contig 14584 bp, 21 predicted proteins | sample C33_657DmetaG_FD_165043 | JGI IMG/M metagenome (GOLD analysis project Ga0222712, IMG submission 165043) | Estuarine water microbial communities from San Francisco Bay, California, United States - C33_657D | ecosystem: Environmental > Aquatic > Marine > Unclassified | place: USA: California... | reverse complement strand
ATGATTGGAGTTTATCCACCCAATCCAAATGTTCATTCCTAAAATCACTCTTATTGTCATCAGATGCCATCCATTTAATATTTGGTTCAAACAACTTCAACTCACAATAAAATCTAATATGGTCATAGAATGTATGGATATCCAAAGTACCATATATAATAGCATGTCTATACAACTTATACACACGTTTCAATTCTTCGTTGGTTACGAATTCTTTAAAGTTCTCATGTAATGGATAATATCTAATATCACAATTCAAACACCCCAAAATTAATTCGTAGTCTTGATTAATCCAATCATCATTAAACATATTACGAGCCAATGTGAGCATTGCGAGATTCAAACCATCACAATTATGTAGCGCCTTTTTAATCTGTTTACCCGATAACTCATTTCGTACCATAACAGCATCAACCATTCGATTATCTGTCTTTTTGAGTATTTTTCGAATCTCAGGTCCAAACCACTCATCCGTGTAAACATGGAAATTGTTCGGAAACTTAACCCCTCGTTTATTCAAATAGAACTTGAATAACCTTTGACTGTTGGTTAAGTCCCCAAAATTATCAATCGGGTCAATTGTATCAATAAAAAATGATATGGCTTCTCTAGAACAATCCACATCAGTAGAATTAGAAACAACTACATCAGTAGAACTAGAACCAACCACACGTCTTACACAGTTCCTAATTGAAATCCCCAAATTATTCAAGGGGTCATTAATAAAATAATTTCTTCTGATTTTTTTTCTTGCCTTTCTTTTTAAGTGGTAGTTATCAATACCTCCAACATATACATCGCCAGTCTTGGTGTTTACACTAATGAATTCAAAATGTTTAATTGTCTTAAACCAAACAACTCCAGGTCTTCTATGTTTATAACCCCAAAATAATTTGAGGGCAACTTTATCTCCATCTCTTTCAACTACAACAGTCGTATTACTTCTAGTGACCGCATACATTTGGTCAGCAAATCGAACAACAAACTCCTCCTCTGTTTTGTGGGTTTGTTTATGTACAAATAATGGATGTCTCTTTGTTGGTCTAGGACCATCTTCAAGTTCAAAGTTTAGAATATCATTTTTAATGATATTAGGTCTATATGGAAATTCATTAGAAGTGTGGTGCTCAGTAGTTTCATAACTCCAGAACTCTTTCTTAAATAACACCTCTTTCATATTACAAAGATAGTAAAAAAAAATGGAGGATAAAATATCCTCCATAATTTTTAATTTAGAATAATGTTACCAAATTTTGTTTCCATGATAAAACTTTCTATTTTCTTCTTTGGTTTTTGTGGGTCACCTCCATTAACCACCACACAAATTTCAAGAATCTGTTTTTGAGTTAATGACGGGTCATCACCTTTTTGAGTATTTTCTAAAGACATTAGTTTAACCTTTCGATAAAACTCATCTTCCTTCCCTTTGGGAATAAGTGTAAATAAATCATCTGGATTTTCCCTGAAGAACTTGATGAAATTATTCATGTATATCTCAACATCAACATTCATTACGGTAAATTTAAAAGTTAAACAATTAGTCTTGAAGGTCCCACATTCCTCCACCCATATCAGTTCCTTTAGCTTGTATAGACTCAGGTACTTGTACGTTTGAACTACCTTTAAGGTTCAAGAAGTATAGGTTTGGTAAATCACCAATACAATCTGGAATAGTTGTGAGTTTGTCATTGTTGATTAACGCTAAGAATCTTAATTTAGGTAAAGTACAGATAGAATCAGGTACACTTGCAATACAGTTATCTAACAAGATGTATGACAAATCTTTGAATCTTCCAATCTCTTCAGGGATTTCGATGATAAAACCATTCTTATCTCTGTTTTGAATTTGGAACTCTTTCAAAGTATCAGGTAAACTACCGATTAAATCCTCTAATCCATATAATCCAATGAATTTACCAACTGCTCCGTGACTGAAACTATCAATCGCTAATTTCTCACCACCGATAGTTAATCCTTTTGCAAATTCAGGTTTGAAGAAGTTTTTCAACTCTTTCATTGGTCCGTTTAATAATTGAACCAAGTCTTGTTGTCTATCATCTTTATCCATGAATTGGTTTGATGGGAAGTGGAACTGGTATCTTGTTTTTGGTAACCCTGTTTCAGCCGCAACATCAGTGTCATTTGGATTGAATACAACATACAACGGTCCGTCTTTAATGTATCGGTTAAACCATTGGTCAGTACCAGGTGTTGAAGTACACCATCTTGTCTCTCTGTTGTGTCCTCCATAGAAACAAGCTGCTTCTTTACCTACAGGTCCTTTGTTTTCAATCTCAATTACTCTCCAACTTGGTCCGTCAAATACCAATTTAGCACCAGGGTGAACAGGTGCTGACTGTCTTTCTGCCTTTGTAGTTGTCGCCAAAGTTAAGTCAAAATCCTTAACCGCATCATATAATGCATCAGGAGTTAACTTATTAATGTCTCTCATGTCTTGAGGGAGTTTACCTTTAAACTTCTCAAATTTACTAAGGTCTTCAGTAACCTTATATAAATCCTCCATGAAAGTATCCTTAACGTTTTGAACTTCACGCTCATAACCTGAGTCACCAGGTTGTCTCTCAGTCTTTGGCATTAAATATTGTTTAATCAACCACTGAACATATTTACCTGCTTTAACCTTCTCAAGCTCTTTTGAGTTAGCATTAGTTAAATCAATGTTATTTAACCTTGTTGTTGGGTCAGCCTCGACTAACTTATTAAACTCTTCTCTAGTCATCTTAGGCTTTACCTTATTACCTTCTTTATCTTTAGATGGCTTAGTAAGTGCGTCAGACAACAATTCAAATCTTGATTGTTCTAAAATGACCTTTTTTAATATTGACGTGAATTTCATCTCTTTGATTTTATTACTATAAATATATTGACGATACAAAAATAACTTAATAATTCAAGATTAACAACTCTTCCCCCATATTTTGTTTTGTTCCTTTTTTCGCGGCCGCCGCTTTAGCAAACTCTTTCTTCTCCCAACGGTACTTTCCTTCAGGGAACCATTCGTGTAATAACTCAAAATCATAGTAAGATAAACTGAACTTACCTTTAACTTCATCTAACACATTTGCAAGTCTCTCATGGTCATCTCGGTCAAAATCATGGTTATTGTAGTAGTTCTCAGTTTTCCAATATGGTGGGTCCAAATAAATGTATGTGGTTGGTGAATCATACTTAGCAATTACCTCAGCAAAGTCCATGTTTTCAACTACAGTAATTCTTAAGAAATGTTCAACCCATTCAGGTTTGGATAACTTATCTCTAAATGTAAGGTACTTAGATTTGTATTTACCCTTCAAGTCAATGAATGAACTTGTTTCAGGTTTACTACCACTGAATACTTGTGTAAGAACATAAGCATATTTGGCGGCAATTTCATAATTACCAGGTTGTACGCTGAAACCTTCAGCAAATATTTCAGCTTGAAACCTTACAAACTGTTCCTTATATATTGATGGTGTTATCTCTTCACCTACTTGTTGACATGGAATCGCATTGATAGCCTCCAACAATCTTTGAGGATTTTTAACACACTGAAATAAATTATGGTTGAGTGGGTTGAAGTCATTATAAACAACTTTTTTAAGCTTTGGGAATTGTTTTAAATCCATATTGAAGAAACACCAAAACATCCCTCCAAATGTCTCAACATAAGTCTCCATATCTTTATCATAGAAAGGGACAATCCACTTTCCAATTTTACTTTTACCTCCGATGTATGATAGCATATTTTCCTTTTGTACAAATATAGGAAAAAAATATCAAAAAGCAAATCTACTTGTAACAATTCTTGTAGGGTCTACAAGATGCCTTTTGAGTGAACCCCATATCTTTACATGAAGTAGATTCACAATACGATTTACTATATTTACGAGGTTTCTTATATTTCTCTTGTTCCTTTTCATCAAGGTACATATAAAGAATTCTACGAATTTGTTCACTTAACATACTTATAAATATGACAGAAGGTTGTAAAACATGTAAACAAAAAGGTCCTGGTAAATTTCAGATTGGTTCAATCGTTATAGGATTTTATTTATTGTCCTCATCAATATATGGGACAGTTGTGATTATTAGAAATATTATTGATTTCTTTAACTAACCCTATTGAACTTAACGTTCAACTTAATATACATATCTCCTCCTTGGTAACCTTTACCTTTTAACCTTAATGGTTTTGATGTATCAAATACTGGTAGAGCATTTAAATTTAACTCTCCATCAGGATGAGGTACGGTAAACTTATCCGATTGGATTTCATCCAAGTTTAAAAACAAATTGTAAATTAAATCATTGTTCAGTTTTTCAAATCCGTCTTGATTTACCAACTCTATTTGAATAACCAAGTCACCGTATTGACCATTTCTAAAGTCTCCAATACCACCAAGCTTTAAGTATTGTCCATTATCAATACCCACAGGTAATTTAACATTAACTTCATGAGCAGTAGATTTAACACCTTTACCATCACAACTGTAACATCTATGAACCAAAGTGTATCCACGACCTGCACATGTTTGACATGCGGTTCTAATCTGTTGAACCATAAACCCTGTTCCAAATGATTTGATTTGAAACCCTTGTCCACCACAAGTACCACAGTTCTGTTGTTCACCTCCACTTCCATTACAAAGATTACAGTGATTATCTTTCATGTATCGGATAGTCTTGTCAATACCTTTATAAGATTCGATTGGACTAATCTGTACTTTAACTATCTTATCAGGGGCAGCATTCTGTCTACCACCAAAAGGGTTTTGAGTTTGATTTCCAAACATTTGAGCAAACAAATCTTCGTAAGACATTCCATTAGCATTTGCAAATGGATTGTTTAACTTGTTATCATATTGGGCTCGTTTTGTTTCGTCTCCAATGGTATCATAAGCACTTGCAATATCTTTAAACTTTTCAGCTCCTTCAGGATTTACATCAGGATGGTACTGTTTACTTAGCTTTCTATAAGCCTTCTTGATGTCATCTTGAGTTGCATCTTTACTTACACCTAAAATTTCGTAATAATTATTCATATATGGAGAACTATTTGGTAGTCTTATTCAAAAATAAAAAAAGAAAACGAATAATAAAGAAGTTTGTCACTTTATCTCGCGCCAAATTATTTTTTAACAAATTAATGTCAGAGTCCGATGAGGTAGTCTTTGAGGTTATTATTGAAAATGCTAAGGAATGTAAATTGGAACTTGGGTTACTCCAAACATCTATTAACCAATCCGCACCCGTATACGTTACCGATGAATATGGTAGAAACATCAGAGTTAAGTTAGATGAAGATGGTATGTCCATTCTACAAATCAGACCATACAAACAAGAAGAACTAATCTTTGATGTCCAAAAGAATAAAAAGATTAGCGTCAAAGAACTAATCAAAACATACTTGAAAGGTGACGGTCTAAAAATGATTTCGGTCTTGAATAATAAGATTGTTGTTCAACAAGATGAAGATATTAAATTATTCTCCTTGAAGAATGAAAATGAGTCATCAAGATTTATTGATTGCCTGTCCTCATATTTCTTTAAAATAAAAAGAGGTGACTGTCTTTTTATTAAAGATTATTCGTCACCTCAGAGAAAGTATTTGTATAGTTTGTTGGAATCTAATGGATTTGACAAAAAAGTTTTATACCGTAAGTTACGACTTATCCTTCTCGTCCAAAATAAAATGGAACTCAGTTCCTGATATATCCATTGAAAATTGTTTGTGGTGTCTATCAACCTCTCTAAAGTGGTTAATCACGCTATTGTATTCACCTTTGGGTAATTCAAATATTATGGTACCTTTACCACTGAATAATGTTTGAACTGATTCAGCAATCAAGGCTAACTTTTCTATTGTCCCAAGAGTATTATTTTTATTTTCTTCCATATAGTTAATTTCTTTGGTTTAGGGAAAAGGTCGTCTTTACTAAGACCTTTAATCTCTTTGATTATTTTTTCTTTACCCCTATCAAGTTCCCTTTGGTCCTTCAGTTTCTCACTGTTGAACCAATTCAGTAACTGTTGGCTCCTGTCCGTCTTGCTCATCTTCTAAATCTATTTCAGAATCTAATCCATCTTCAACATCAAAATCGAAATAAAGATTTTGTAATTTATCTAAATCAGTTTTTTCAAAAGTTTGTTTTAACTGTTCCACAGTTTGTTTAAACAATCTTTCCTTCAATTCTCGTTCTTTGTTTAATTTAATAATTTTACCAATTTTAACAACGATTGAAGAAACTTCTTTTTCTCCTATTGGGCAAATGAAAGTAACCCCTTTCATGTTCGGGTCCTCAACCTCAAATCCAACGACTTGACCTTCATCAACAATACTTTTTGGTATTGACCACTTTGTATGGAATTTCATGTCAAAACTTAAGTATGATTCCAATTTTCTAATTGAATGAATGTATTCAACGAATGGTGCTATTTCTTTATAAAAACTCATATTTGATATAGATATGTTATTAAATAACTAATTGATGTTCCTAGTAATAAAAGTTCCCTGTTACTAAGAACCAGTGGTTTTGGCTCTCTTTGTAACAGGGCTCTTAAAAATTTTAAGACATTAAGTAATGTCACTAATATTGTGAAAACAAATATAAAAAGATATATTGTATCAATATTATGCATTCTTGTCAGCCTTGTTGTGTTCTAAAATTTCTCCTCTTAATTGTTGAAGCAAAGCTTTCAACTCTTGTGCAGATTTTCTTGCTCTTGTACCAGCACTTTTGTTTCCTCCGAAAAATTTTGTTGTATCTACTGAAAGTAACTCAGCCAATACTTTGATTTGTTCTAATGTTTCCATTTTTTTAATTTTCTAATAGTTTATTTATAATCAAAATTATAAGTTTTTCCCATCTGGTGTAAATAGAATCGACATTTATTCTGAATTTTTTTCAATTAATTTGTAAAGTTCGGTTAGTAAATCTAAATCAGATTTTGAATATATGTAATGTACATCGAAGATATCTTTTAAAAATTTTGGGATTGATTCTTTAACACTATTTTCTTTTTGATTATAGAATGTTTCCATGTAAAATGATTTGAAATATTCTTTGTGTTCTCCATCATATTTTATCAATATGTTTTCTCGTCTAAAATCATTTATCATTTTTTTCCAACACCATTCAAAATGAGATGTCTTATCTTCATCTGATAAAATTATCTTAGTTACGGATATATCATCCCCAAGATATGTATCAACAATAATTTGATTTAATGATTTGAAAATGTCACCATATAGTTCAATTTTTTCATAAGTCATGTTATGAATATTAAACCAAATTATGATTTCGTCTTTAGGTAAGGGCTTTGCCATCCAATTAAAAAAATTCTCCATAGAGTATGAGTCTATGGAGAATGTAATATAATTTTAATAAATGTGAATTTTTATTGAGTTTTTCTGTTGTATGAAATTAAATTTTTCATTTTTTGTAAATCCTCATTAATGATTTTTGTCGCTTTAGATTCAACTGACTCTAATTGATTCATTATCTTTTCCGCCTTTCCTGTCGAACTTGATTTAATACTTTTAAGTGAACCATTTTGTTTTTTAGAACCCGCAATATCAACTGGTTGTGGTTGTCTTTTATAAGAAACATTCATTTGTTCAGCACCATATAAGTTTTCATCAAAATTTTTCTTAAATCTATCACCAACTTTTTCGCTTCTTTTTGAAACATTTCCTAATGCCTTACCATCTTTACCTGTAACTGCATTTCCGTTTTTAGAATCACCTTTAATTTGTTTTTCAATCATTTCATCATCAGGTTTAATTTCATCATAAACAAGATTTGTCATTCCTGGATAAGAAAATGCCTCAATATACTCTTCAACAGCATCAGATGGATGATACTTCATTTCATTATGTTCTTTTTCCAAATCATAATTACTTTGAGGGAAATCATCTGGGTTTTCTTCATAACCTTTACCACCCATATACATATCTTTCATATAATCCTTCATTTTTTTAACCACATCTTTAGTGTAGTCGTCATTTTCTTTCTTACTTTCACCTTGAGCCTTTTCAGTCTTCTTCAACCCTTGAGGTTTGTTAACACTGAAAGTATTTTTCTCAGCAGAATCTTTAACTTTTTCTTGTTCTTGTAATACAATCATTTCAATCATATCAATTAACTCATTCTCAGTTAAAGACACACTGTTTTTACTTTCTTTTAAACCGCCTAATGTTAAAGCCATATTCACTTGTTTTAATAACTTAGAATCCGCATCAGATAATTTCTTATCACCTTTAGCTTTTGACATTAAATCTTTTTTAATTGAATTTAATTTTGATTTTGGTATTTTATTACCTTCAGGAATTCCTAAAGCTTTATGTAACCCGCCTTTCTTCATATTAGTTTTTTGAATCCATTTGTCTTCAGATTCATTAACGTTATATTCTTTACCATCGACTTCAAAACTGTCTTTACCTGATTTTTTTGCTTTCGCTAATGCTCCTGTAAATGCATTACCTTCAGTTGCCTCGTCTTCTTCCAAACTTTTAGGAATTCTAACTCTAAATGGTTTTCCACCAAATTTTTCTTGATATTTATTGAAGAATGTCTCACCGTCATTTGGACCGAACCATCTTTGTTTTTTACCATGTTTTGACATTAATGATGGGAAATCTTGAAATTCTTCTTCGTCATAATCAAAATCAAAATCACCTGAGTGTTCTCTATCATGTTGGTCAAACCATCCATGCTCATCATCAAATGACCCAAACATTTTATTTTCTTCTAATTGAGACCAATCAGTTTCGTCATCTAAATCAATTTCTTGCCAATCATTGTCGTCATTTTCATATTCAGTATCCATACTTTCCTCGTCTTCAAAGTCCATATCCTCCTCTAATTGAGACCAATCAGTTTCAATATCCAATTCTTCTTCATCTTCATCGTTAAATGAACGTAAAGCATTTTTTAATTTGGACATAACTTTATTATCTTTTAATCCTCTACCAATATAAGTAGGCTCATTCTGAGATAACTCTTCAGCTTCTTCTTCCTCATCGTCAAAGAAATACTCTTCAACTTCTTCCTTGTGAGATTTAGCATCTCTTAGTTTTTTAAAGTCAGCTGCAGTGATTTTTCCTTTAGGCTCTGCAACGTCAATTTTAGATTGACCACCACTAAGTTCTTCTTCCCACTCACCTTTATTTTCCATTATTTGTCTAACTTTAGAATCAATCTCCTCGTTAAGGATTTTGGATACTAAATTATCGATGCTTTCTTGAAAGTTTTTCATTTTACGTTTTTTATTATAAATATCTTATTTTGTCCTTTTGTTTACGTTTTCGTATTCGTGTTCCAAAATTGTCATCACAACATTAGGACTTATACCCATTTTGTTTGCAACCATTTGGATAGCTTCTTTAACAGATTCGTTTTTACTAATCTTTATATTGTTGATGTCTCCTTGATTACAATATGGAAATTTGGTACATTTCTTTTTAACTTTAACAAATCCACCACCAGGTATTTGAGTTTTTCTACTTGGTCCCCAATCTTTTTTCTTAGTTGACTTAGCCCACATTGATGGTGATTCATATCCACCAACAGAACCTGATGTTGTAGCTTCTTTAGCCTCAACTTTTTCAACATCACTTTCTTTCAATCCTGGTGTTTCAGACCTACTTTTCTCCCAAAACTCATCATTATCACCTCCACCAAATACAGGTCCTGAATAAGCTCCCGATGAACCTGAACCTGTCGCTTCTTTAGTTTCAGATTTACTCTTTTTTAACTTCTTACTTTTATTAAAAAAAGTTTCATACTTGTTTCCATCTTCATCAACTTCTTCTGTGAAATTAGATTTGTATTTTAAAGCATCACCCATAGTTGTAGAATTAATTTTTACATTTGGTTGGCTAGTGTAAGCCTTATCTATAGCGTTTTGAAATATTTTACCTGAAGTTTCCATATTATGCGTTTCTTAATCTTGGTTCCCAATAACTACGGTTCATCCACATGAATTGATAAAATTCACGGAACATTCTCAATGTTAATTCTTTAACATCACCAGTAAGTTTACCTCTTTTTATTTCTTTCGAAATTCTATCCATCAATTTGTCTTCAAATTGTTTAAGAGTGTTGTTGTCCATAAAAGACCTAATCTCTTTACGAACCATAGTTTCGATTTCCCTTTTATCTGTAGCTGTAAGTGCCATTATTTTAGAATTAAAAATGTACCCAATACTAAAATGGCAGAACCAGATAATATTGAAGTGAATTTAGATTTAACTTTCAACTTCTTCAAATCCCATTCAAGTTGTTTTGTATGTGATTCTAAAATTGAATATTTTTCATTCTGAGCTGCAATGATTGTGTTGTAGTTTTCTTCTTTAACTCTCAATATTGAAATAACACTATCTTTCTTTTCAACAATCTTTTCCGTCTCAGCAAGTTGTTGTTCAGTTAATTTTAACTGAACTTTAGCTGAGTCACCGCTCATCAAATCTTTTGTTATTTGTTTCACAACAGGAATTGGGAAACATTTAACTGGTTGGTTATTTGTACCTGTTTGTGAAAAAGCTATCGAGCTCAGGCTCAGTATAGTTATCAACACGCTTAATTTCTTCATGGTATTGTATTGCTACTTTAGTTTTATCTTTCTTTATTTTTTTAACGTTGGTTTCAATTAGTACAACCTCTTGATTGATATCAGTTATTTGGTCTTCCAATTTATTTTGTTCTTCATTGATTTTTTCAATCTTCTCATTTAAAGCATCAATTTGTTTTCTATCACGTTCCAACATTGTACTCTTTGGTGTAAGAATGAAAATAACCCAATACAACAAAAACAATCCAACCAAACCTGCAAGAATTGTTTTGTAGTTTTTAACGATGAAATTTTTAACCGTTTCCATTATTCAGGTGATTCTTGTGTTTTCTTTCTACTTGCAAGAACTTTACCCCATTTGGATTTGAACTTTTGGTAGAACTGTTGTAGTTTATTAATCATCTCCATGAAATCTTCATCAACTTTAACCATATCACCGTTAATATAAATCCCACTATCTTCACCAATTGTGAATGTGAATTCAATGTCTTGGTCAATAATTTTACCTGACCAATCAACATTATTTGCATATACGTTTAATGTGTCAAAATCAACTAAGTCAGATACTTCTTCAACGAATTCATCCATACTTTCTTGGAATGCAATTTTCTCATCAGACGTAATGTCCAAATCATTTTTGTCTTTACCATGTAATGCTAAGATTCCACCTGAAATTCTATATTTCTGTGTCTTATCTTTTGGAGATTGTTCACCATCCTCAATATCATCACCAGGTTCTCTACTACTAACCGCAGTTTCATAATCTTGGTCTTGGTCGATTCTTTGTTCAATACTTGCTGCAACATTATCTTGAGTATCTTGCTCAAGTAACATTCTTGATTTCTTTAATAACGACTTAATCTCGTCGTATCTGTCATTGTGTGTATTACCCATTTTCTATTAATTTAATAAAGTCACCAAAATTAAAAGATGGATTTAAGTCGGTGAACCTTCCATCAAAATTGCTCTTTGAGACAATCCCTTCAAAGTTCTCAACACCATCAAATTTGGTGTTATGACCAACACATCTTTTTTTAATTTTGAATATTTCAGTTAAGTGTAAACATAATTCTGCGGTTGATTGTATTTGTTCCTCAGAATACGGTTCCCAAAAAAAGAAATCTCTCCATTTTTTTTCGTAAACTTCTTGATTATAAATACTTCCTTTCCAGTTAATATGATAGTTAGTTAAAGGTTTCTTTTCTAACCAACCCAAATTTTCCAAACACACAATAATCGAATTGCGGTTTATGTTAGATTCCATAAAAAAATTTGAGTGTCCTTCATCAGGAAGTAGTTGAAGGATTCTCCCATCCTTAGTTATAATGTAGTTGGGAATTTTGTCATACTTGGAATTGTATCTAACTTTAAGGGAGGTTAAGTATTCCTCAACCTCCCTTGATGTATGACATAAAATTATTTGTTTTTTCTTTTTTTGTTTACCTGTTGTCTTGAAATTTCCGTATTGTTCAATATTAAGCATCTCGTCTACTATAACTTAACCTTCTTACTTGGTCTTCATTTATTGGGTCAGAAGTTTCCTCAGTTAAGTTACCAAATTTTTGTTCATTAACTCGTCTTAACTCATCCTCAAGTCTTTGTAAGTCTTCTTGAGTTGGGACATACTTTTCTTTTTCAACTTCAGCTTCTTTCTTTCCTGCTTCGGTACTCAATGCTTCTATATCGATATCAGGTTGAGGTGCATCAGTCTTTCCCTCTTCCTCAAACTTAACTAACATGTGTAAAAAGGACAGAGAAATTATTGGTAACATACCACCTGCAAATAAAGATAAGAATCTTTTGTGTCCAATAGGGTCTCCTGAATCAACACCAAGATAACTAACTACTGGGTCAACCAACTCAACCCAATCTTTAAACTGTTGTGAGTCAATATTGATGTATTGATACGCAAAGAAGATATTACCAATGAATTGAATTAAAGTCACAATACCAAATGGAATGTAGACTTTCTTACCCATCTTTGCCGATATCGCAGCAACTGCGGACAAAGCAGCAATCTCAATACCAATGGATAGATATATCGCCCAACTCAAAGGGTTAGATAAACCATACCAAGTTGTTACGTGGGATATTGAAACACCCGCAACTGCCAAGATTGGAACCAAGAAGGCAATATAAATTATCTTCTTAAAATTTTTCTGTATCCAATTCATCTTATTTAGATTTTAACTTTTTAATCTCCTCTTCGATTTGAGTTTGTCTTTGAACATCCAATAACTTTCTGTCAGTTGCTTGAATCATTCTCTTTTCAGACTCCAATCCCATGATTGTTAATTCAACGTTTAACTCTTGTTTAGTATAAGTTGAATCTTTAATTGCTTCAATTTCTTTTCTCATTTTAGCAAGTTCTCTACCATCACCACATCCTTTAAAAAAGGACAATAAGGCAATTACCAATACGATAACTACGAAGTTTTTTTCTATAAATTTTTTCATATTCTTTGTTTTTTATTTATCCCAATAATAAAGGGTGTACTTTATAAATACACCCTTTTTTAACTTTTACATATAATCGAACAAACTCGATGTTTCGTTTCTCAACTTTCGAAGAGCCTTCTCCTTGATTTGTCGAACCCTTTCTTTGGTTAAAGAGAAGTCACCACCAATATCTTCCAATGTTCTTGTGTTCCCTGATAATCCAAAATAATCTTCGATGATTACTCTTTCACGATTATCCAACACATCCAACATCTCGATAAGTTTTTTCTTTAAGGTGTCCTCAGTTGATAGTCCAGCATCTGCTAATTCTGCGTTTGGATTTACAATGATATCCAACAAAGTATCACCTTCTTCATTCAACGGATTATCCAAGTTGATAGTATACGGCAATGTTACAAATTTTTCAGGTAGAGCAACTCCCGCAGAATCCAACTCCTTCTTTGCTCGATGTAGTTCTTGAACCACATTAACTGGAAGACGTATGGTTCTTGCGTTCTCGTTCAACGATTGCAAGATTGATTGACGAACCCACCACACAGCATAAGAGATAAATCTTAACCCTTTGGACCAATCAAAGTTCTCAATGGCTTTCATAAGGCCGTAGTTCCCTTCTGCTATCAAGTCAGATAAATCCAATCCTTGGTTTTGGTACTGCTTACTCACCGTGATAACAAAACGAAGGTTACCTTCCAACAACTCCTGTTGAATCTCTTTCTTCTCCTTCTCAGTGATGTCAGGTGACAACATCCGTTTGGCAAGTTCTTTCTCCCTGTCAGGAGTCATAACTCGGATTCTACGAATGTCCTTGAGATATCCCGCAATCTCTTCTTGGTTAATTGGAATTGATGATTTTTCTTTCATATTATTTCTGGCTATAGTTATCTAATGTTGCTTTCTCATAAGGAGTTAGTGATTCAACTCCGTGTTCCACCACCTTGTCCAACAATTGGTCCAAGGTTGGTAATTGTAGGTTTTTCTTTACTTCGTTCAATAGAACGGTCACAATGTCATCTTCGTTGTCTTCATCGTAATAATTATCCATTCGATTCTTTGACACTAAGTCAAAGGTAATCACATCTTCAGTCTCAGTCTCCAAATCAAATAAATGTTGTTTCATATCGTCTGTCATGAATACCGAAACATTGTCATTGTATTCAGTTAAAATGAACGAATCATATAAATCATAAGATGTTAGTTCAACAAACTCATGAATATCCTCCATTAAGATTTCAGATTCGAAATGAAAAATAATAACACCACTACGATATTGAAACTTCAAGTGAGTTGAATCAACCAAGGGTTCCAAACAATGAGCAATCTCCTCACATTGTTCTTCCTCAAAATTACCGAATACGGTTAACAAGTATTTCTTCATATATTTTGTTTTGACAAAGATAAGGTTATTTATTTAAACTCGTTTAGAATAACCAACTATTTGATAAAAATCTTTTTTACCATCACAGTAGTCCTTCACCAATTCGAGTAGTGTCTTAAACATAAACGCCCCTGTGGATTGTTTTTCACACTTGGAGAATAACTCAACCAACGATGT
>Ga0222712_10004487_pt1 | contig 14586 bp, 6 predicted proteins | sample C33_657DmetaG_FD_165043 | JGI IMG/M metagenome (GOLD analysis project Ga0222712, IMG submission 165043) | Estuarine water microbial communities from San Francisco Bay, California, United States - C33_657D | ecosystem: Environmental > Aquatic > Marine > Unclassified | place: USA: California... | reverse complement strand
TGACGGCGGGGACGTTGTCCTTTGCGGCCGGCTCGCTGGGAACGGCGGGCGCTATCACCTTGCCCAACGGCACGCTGCGCTGGTACGGCGCCAATACGGAGGACATTTCCTCGCGACTGGCGCTGGCCCAGGGTGGTGCGGCGACGCTGGATACCAACGGTAACGATGTTGAACTGGCGACGGGCTTCGGTGGATCGGCGAGCTCGTCCGTGACGAAGGCGGGCGCCGGCACGCTGACGCTGAGCGGGGCCAACACCTACACGGGCGGGACGACCGTGACGGCGGGGACGTTGTCCTTCGCGGCCGGTTCGCTAGGAACAGCGGGCGATATCACCTTGCCCAACGGCACATTGCGCTGGTTCGGCGCCAACACCCAGGATATCTCATCGCGGCTGCGTCTATCCAGCGGTGGCGCGGCGACCCTGGACACCAATGGCAACGACGTGGAACTGGCGACCGGCTTCGGCGGATCGACGAGTTCCTCCGTGACCAAGACGGGGGCCGGCACGCTGACGCTGAGCGGGGCCAACACCTACACGGGCGGTACGACGGTGACGGCGGGGACCTTGTCCTTTGCGGCCGGCTCGCTGGGAACAGCGGGAGATATCACCTTGCCCAACGGTACCTTGCGCTGGCACGGTGCCAACACGGAGGACATTTCCTCGCGGCTGGTGCTGGCCCAGGGTGGCGCTGCGACGCTGGATACCAACGGCAACGATGTTGAGCTGGCGACGGGCTTCGGCGGATCGACGAACTCCTCGTTGACTAAGACGGGCGCCGGCACGTTGACGCTGAGCGGGGCCAATACCTACACGGGACGGACGACCGTAGCCGCAGGTACGCTTGTGCTTGCTTCTGCTGCCGACAATTTGGAAGGCACGACAGTGTCTTCGGGCACGCTATCCTTTGGCAGGGGTGCGCTGGGGTTATCGGGTGATATTGTCTTATCCGGCGGCACATTACGCTGGCACGGGACCAACACCGAGGATATCTCCACGCGTCTGGTGCTCTCTCCGGGCGGCTCGGCGACGCTGGATACCAACGGCAATGACGTGGTGCTGGCGACGGGCTTCGGCGGATCGACGAGTTCCATGCTTACCAAGACCGGCGAAGGTACGTTGATTCTCAAAGGCGAGAACACATGGACCGGCGGCATGATGGTCGCCCATGGTGCTCTTCGGAATAATTCGGCCACCGCCTCAGCCATCAGCGTCGGAACGGGCGCGACTCTCGGAGGCATCGGCAGTTCGCAGGGGGTTATCATCGGCGACGGGGGCAGGTTCGCGCCAGGAAACTCGATTGGCGCTTACACGACGACGAGTCTGGCTTTCGGGGCCAATTCCCAGTTTGACGTCGAATTTTCGAATGGCGTCTCCGATATCGTATCGGTCACCGGCGGTCCGGTCTTGATCGGCGGACGCTTAAATCTCTCCTACTATGGGCCGTCTGCCGCCCTTAGCACGGAAATGGCCACTTGGCGCTTCAGCATCATCCAAGCCGAAGGCGCGAACCTAAGCGGAGCTTTTGGCGACATCGTCTTTGATGCGGCAACAGCCAGCTTGTACCCTAAGATTACTCCTCATGCGGAGGTTTTCGCAAACAGGGTAGAGGTGTATTTCACCATCGCTCCCGGCATCCCGTCGTTTTCAGACGTGAACCTTGGGGCGACCCACGTGGGTCAGTCGTTCGTGCCCGGCTCAGCCACCATATCAAACATAGCCGACATCGGATCAGCCAATCTCGATGTGTCATTGATGGGCTCGGGCGTTAGCCCCGCCACCATCATCGCTTCGTCAAACCTCAATGATATTCATCCAGGAACGTCGCAGGGGGCCGCGGTCACCCTGCCTGATCCTGTGGTATCTGGTCCTGCCGCCGGCCTGATCGTCGCGACCGCCGTTTCATATCCGGGGGCGGTTGCGGCTGGCACTGGTCTGATTAATGTGACTGGCACGGCGTACGAGTATGCGGAGCCTGCCGTCGCAAGCTCGGTGAACCTGGGTAGCATGCGTCGCGGTTCGGCGTTCTCAGGAACATTTAATTCGGTCGTGCTGCCGGTCGCCAATCTCGCGGTATCCCCGATTTATGGCGAAAAACTTAGCGCCACCTGGGTGTCGGCTAGTTCGCCCGACGTGCTTCGTGCCGGCTCAATTTCCAATCTTGCACCGCAGGCCACCGCCGGGGACATGAGCATCGGGCTTTCTTCCTCCTTGGCACCGGGGTTCCATTCCGAGAGCGCCACCATCGAATTTACCTCGGTTGCGGTTATTGGTTCCGGCCTCGCTAACACCACGACGTCCCGCTCGGTCGCCGTGGTCGGCAAGGTCTACGAGCCGGCGACCGGGTCCGCCGCCGCCGAGTTGAATCTCGGAACGCAAAGGCTGGGGGCGAGTTTCCCGATCAAACATCTGGTAGTCGAGAATACGGCCACCTCGGGTAGCTATACGGAGACCTTGAAGGCTGAATTCGCATCCGCTAGTCCGGGTTTGGTGACTTCCGGTCAAGCCGCAGGGGTGCAGGCAGGCCAAAGTTCCTCCGTCTTAGGCATCGGCAGCTCGGTCTTGCTATCGCCCGGTGCTTTCAGCGGAAACGCCACGTTGAGGTTCATCACCGAGGCTCAGGATGGTTCCGGGCTGCAGGATGAGGTAGTCGCCACCCACGATGTCACTGTGACGGGCACGGTCACGGTCCCAGCCCAGCTCAGGGGTCCGGCGACCCTGGATTGCGGCCGGATCCACGTCGGCGGAGCATTCCCCGTCCTTGGTGTCCTGGTTGAGAATAGTCAGCCTGTCTCCGCTTGGATTCCCTATTCGGAGAGACTCGCCGTCACGGTGGAAACGTCCGAGCCAGGACTTTGGAACAACGGTGCCACAATCGCCTCGCTCGCCCCTGGCTCCGCCGATGGAACGACCATCTTGGTCCGAATGACCGAAGAAGGGACGGCCGGAGAATGGTCCAAACGTTTGATACTATCCGGAAAGTCGCTGTCGCCTGACGGCATGTTGTCGGACCTCGACTTGCCAACCCATGCCGTCGATGTGACGGGGTTGGTCTATACCGGGAAAGGTTCATGGAACGGCGGCGATGGGTCCTACGATGATTGGTCCAAGTGGGCCCGGTTAGGCGGCCAACCTGGCGTCGATGGTGCGCTTAGCAGGGATGACACCGCTACCTTCGGCGGCGCGGGTGGTAATGTCGTCACGCTGGGAGGCATATCTCCGCGGCTCCAAGCCCTGAGTTTCAGCAGTACCGCGGGCACTTCACTGGTGGCTGCCGGTTCCGAGTTTATCGAGTTGGGCGGAGGGGGCGTGCCTTCCGCGCAGATTTACGTCAGCGGAGGCACCCACCAGCTACGCTCGGCTGTCGTCCTTCGTTCGGACCTCAAGATCTTCACGCAGGCTGGTTCAAGGCTGATATTTGATGGGCCGCTTGATTTTCAAGGAGGTGCGCAACTGGAGGTCGAAGGACAAGGGCAGGCAGATCTTCTTTCCACGATCTCCGGTGCTCCCAGGCTTGCCTTGCAAGGTTCGGTGGTGGGTTTGGCTGATCGCCAGGATTTCGGCTTTCTGGATCTGCGAGAAGGCCAGATGCGGTCTCGGATCGCGGGGGGCGTCATGGTCACGGCTTCTTCCATGGTGAAATCAGGCTCAGGTGAGGTCGTGCTAGGCGATAAGACGGACGCGATGAACCTCCGCATCACCACTCCTCTTGTCGATGTCACGGCCGGCATCTTGCGTAATAATGCCGACCTTCGGGCGCCGGTGACGGTCCGTGCAGGTGCGACTTTGGGTGGGAACGGACGTTCCCATGCGGTTTCGGTGCTGGGTGGAGGTCGCATCGCCCCGGGAAACTCGATCGACACCTACACGATGACCTCGCTGACCCTGAGCGCGACCTCGGTCTATGAGATCGAGTTCAACGCTGACTTCGCGGACCAGATCGTCGTCACGGATGGCCCGACCGTGCGGGCTGGCCAGATCCTGGTCAAGTTCCTCGGGTCCGCGGCCCAGCGGAACATCCGCGGCAAGGTCTTCACGATCATCAGCAACGCCGGGCACGCCGCGACGGGAAGCTTTGCCGCCGAGGACGTCACCTTCGATACGGCTACCGCCTCCTTGTTCCCGGGCTACACGCCCAGGGTCAGCCTCTTCGACGATCGCACGGACCTCTATTTCCTGTTCCGCCAAGATTCCTGGACCCCTCGCACGATCTCGAGCTTGCCGAGCATCATGGGGCGCACCCATTCGATGTTCCTCCGCTCGATCGTCGGCGATCCTTGCTCCCGGTTGGCGGCGCGCGGTCCTTCCACCGCCCAGGGCCTGACGCTGAACTCATTGCTCGGCTCCAAGAACGACATCGCATCGCTGGTCTCGGGCGCCGTGGATAATTCCTGGGTCCAGGGCTATGGCGAGACGATCTCGGCGAACCAAGGATCAGGCCAGTGGGGCTATGACTACCAACTGGGCGGGGTCGCCGCGGGACTGGATCTGGTCCGTCGGCCCGGCTCGGTCGTCGGTCTGGCCTTCGGCCTTTCCCAGTCGGACGCGACCCATGAGTATCAAGGGGACCGGACCACCGGTACGGCCTATGACTTCGGCCTCTACGCCCATGCCAGGCATGGCGACGCGGACCTCAACTTCGTGGCTTTCTTCTCGAAGTATGCCTTCAACCATACCCGTCAGGTCGACATGGAGGGCTCGACCAAGCCGGCCGTGGGCAGGCCCGATGCCTACCGCGCGGGTTTCGCCCTGAGCTACGATGTCCCGGTCTATGCCGACCCCGAGTCCAGCGCCTACCTGCGGCTCGGCTTCGGTGGCGGGGTCATGAACCGCTCGGCTTTCACCGAGACGGGCGACGAGGCCATCGCGATGAGGTTTGACGCGGTGCGGACGCCATATTTCCAGTTTGATCTCGGGGTGGGCTATGGCCACGACCTGTTCCGGTCCGACAAGGCATGGCGGATCTTCGGAGAGGCCATGCTGACCCGCCACCTGGCGATCGGGCAGGACGAAGGCGTGGCCCGCTTCGTCACGGCTTACGCAGGTGACACGGACACGACCCTGGCCTCGCCCTCATACACCTACCTCCAGGTCAGGCCGGCGGTGGGCATCTCCTGGCACAAGGGCAATAATTCCGCCGAACTCAAGGTGTTCACCGAGCTCCGCGCGGGCAAGTCCTCGCCGGGCGCCAGCCTCAATTACCGTCACCAGTTTTGATTCCATGGAAGACCGGCAGCAGTCCCCCGCGATTAGGCGAATCTTGGTCCTAGGAGGCGGCACGGCAGGACTCTTCGCCGCCTTATCGGTCAAGCGTCATCATCCAGGCATGGAGGTCTCGATCGTAAAAAGTCCGAGCATCGGCATCATAGGTGTCGGAGAAGGCAGCACCCCTGATTTGCCACGTTTTCTGCACGGGTTCCTCGGGATTTCGCCCGAGGAATTCTACCGAGAGGTCAAACCTTCCTTGAAGATGGGAGTCAAATTTATCTGGGGAAAGCAGGATTACGGCTATTCGTTCAGTTCCCCCCTGCGGCAAAAATTCAAGAATAGCGGCATACCGGTGGGCTATGCGTGCGACGTTTCAATCGCCGATATCGACTGGGCGACCTCCTTGATGATGCAGGACAAGGTTTTCCTGCCCGCCAAGGATGGTCACGGGCCTGAACTGCATCCTCGGTTTGCGTATCACATGGAGAACGGCGACTTCGTCACTTTTTTGGAAAATCACGCCGTGAAGGTCGGCGTCGAGATGCTCGAAGGAGATCTGGCTGCCGTCGAATCGGCGGGAGAACACGTGCTGGCTTTGAGGTTAAAGGACGGTCGAAGACTGGACGCCGACTTCTTCGTCGACGCCTCGGGTTTCCGGGCAGAACTGATAGGCTCCGCGCTGAAGGTGCCCTTCGTCAGTTACGCGGACTCCTTATTCTGCGATCGCGCCGTCGTCGGTGGCTGGGAGCGCTCCGACGAGCCGATTCTCCCCTACACCATCGCCGAGACCATGCATGCCGGATGGGCCTGGCAAATCGAGCACCCTGCGCGCATCAACCGGGGCTACGTGTATTCGTCGCGCTTCATCTCGGACCAGGAGGCTGAGACGGAATTCCGGGAGAAGAACCCGAAGCTCGGCCATGTCCGTGTCGTTCCGTTCACCCCAGGCCGGCGTGAACGGCAATGGGTCGGGAATGTTTTCGCCGTTGGCAACTCGGCCGGCTTCGTCGAACCCCTGGAGGCGACTTCTTTGCTGTGTATCGCCCATGAATGCAGGAATTTCGTGGCGGCTTTGGCCGTCGGAGAGGGAAGGCCGGGTCGCTCAGTCCGCGACTGTGTCGACCGAAGCTGCACGGAGATGTGGGATGAAATCCGTGATTTTCTCGCGTTACACTATCGTTTTAACCATCGCATGGACACTCCTTTCTGGCGGCACTGCTGGGATAAGGTCGAGCTACATGGAGCGTCATCAGCGACCGTTTTTTTCATGGAAAACGGGCCGAACTTCTTCATGGAGAAGCAACTTCTCAATCCCTTGCAAAACATCTTCGGGCTGGATGGTTATTGGTTGCACCTGCTTGGCATGGGGGTCCCTTTTGAACGGAAGAGTCGCTTGACCGATCAGGATCGTGCCGCGTTCGATGGGGTACGCAGGCAGTGGCGGGAAGTTTCAGCGAAAGGAATGGGCGTGGCGGAGAGCCTGGCCTGCTTTCATGAACCGAGCTGGCGTTGGCCTGCCGCTTTTTTCTCGGACTCGCCTTCCCCTCCTGGCGCACCGGAGAGATAGAGGAGAACGGTCGGCTTGTTCATGCCATCACTTCTCCTTAGGCGCGGCCCAAGGATACCAGGTGGTGGTCGTCGCGGTCAAGGGCATGGCGGATGTTGCCCTGTCCGCGTCGGTGGCGGTCCGCTTTAGCGTCGGATAATACCCGGCCTGGTTTCCAGCTGGCTACCATGAACGGCTTCAGGTTCACCTGGATACGGCCAATCGTCCGGAGATGTCATTATCCCGTCCAGTCCGGCACGCGCATTTCAGCCCGGTCTATTGACGGAGGCGAATGATCGTTCCTCGACCGGCCGGTCAGTCGGAGTCGGTCTCGCCTTGTTCGGCGGCCCGGGTGACGATGACGCGGTTGTTGCCGTTGACCACCTGCAGGGCGGCGACGAAGGCGTTGAGCTGGCGGGCATCGCGGAGCGTGATCTCGTAGGCGAGCTCCGTCATCATGCCGGCCTGGATGGTCTCGACGGAGGCGAGCTGGTGGTCGGAGAGGTGGCGGGCGAAGACCTCGGCGAAGGCCTGGTCGTAGTTGCAGTCGTTGTTCACCCGGATGCGCAGCAGGTGCGAGCTGCGCTGGGCGACGAAGAGGTCGCGCACGGAGATCGCCCAGATGATGGCGCAGACGAGCGGGACGGTGATCAGGGCCAGGAGGTACTGCTGGGCGCCGACCGCGAGGCCGGTCGCCATGGCGAGGAAGATGAAGCCGATGTCGCGCGACTGGGAGACCGAACGGCGGAACCGGATGATCGAGAAGGCCGCGAACATGCCGAACGCCGTGGCCGAATTACCCTGCACGACCATGATGACCATCGTGACGACCGTGCCGAGGATGAGCAGGGTGTGCACGTAGTCCTGCGAGTAGCGGGAGCCGCGGTAGGTCCGCTTGTAGACGGCGGCGATCAGGCTGTTCAGCGCGAAGCTGAACAGGAGGGCGAAGAGGATCTCCGGGATGGAGGTCGGGCCCGGCTTGGCGGCGGCGGAGCCGAACAGGCTCTCGAAGAAACCCGCCGCGGGCGCGACAGGCGCCGCGGGAGCGGCTTGGGCGAGGAAGGGGAGCATGGCGGGAGGGGAAAGGGAAGGTGGGGTCAGGCGGCGACGGCGGGGAGTCCGAACCGGCGGACACCCTCGCTGTACTTGCTGAAGTTGCGAGGCGATAGTCGCAACTGGGTGAGTTTTTGGGCGAACCCGTAGGGCACGGCGCCGGCGCCTTTGACCTCCATGATGCAGGTGGAGGGGGGCAGCACCAGGTGGCGGAAACGCCGGTCGTCGGTGATCGGCGTCAGGTCGTCGAAACGCACGGCGACATCGTGGTCGAAGGTCACGCGTAGCGCCTCGGCCGGCGCCCGGTCCGGCTCATGCAGGAAGAAGGCGTGGCGGTCGTAGCGCATCACGCAGGCGGGGCGGAAATCCTCATGGGTCACGAGCCGGCCGACCTCGGCGAGGGTCCGGGTCTCGGCGGCGTTCCACGGGCCCGGGTCCTCCGCGCCGGCGGCGAGGGCGAGCGCGCGGGCCAGGGTGGTCTGCACCCGGCGCTTCACGCCGCGGCCGTCGGCCTTGTGCTTCACCTCGATGAAACTCGTCGGGCGGATCGCGCCGTCCTCGGAGCCGTAGACGCGGACGCGGAGTTTCCGGCGCGAGGGCACCCCCCGCCAGTTGTCCCAGTAGCAGCGACGGTCCGGGGAGTCGTAATAGAGGCTCACGATCGGGTAGTGGCCGTCGGAGCCGCCTTGGGTGTCGGGACGCAGTTCGCCGTCGAGGCTGGCGAGCAAGGCCGCCCGCTGGTCGAGGGTCAGGAGGAACTTGTATTCGAAGCGATCCGCGGTGTCCATGGGTCAGGGCAGGCGGGTGAGGGTGAGCGAGCCGCGGTCGACCCACGCTTCGCCGGCGGCGCCTCGCAGTTCGGCGATCAGGACCGGATCGCCGTCGGTCACCGCGAACTCGTGCGCGAAGCTCTTCCAGGTGCCGTCGCCGACGGCGGCGGGATTCTTGGGGTCGGTCGCGCTGCCGGAACTGCGCAGGCGCACGCCCTTGGCGTCGCCGTCGCCGGCCTTCACGCCCTTGTACTGGATCTTGCCTTCGAGCCGGTAGCGCCCGGGCGAGACGGAAAGCTGCAGCCGGAAATCGCCGCCGCCATTGGGGCCGACCTTGAGGACGAGGCAGTCGCGGCCGGAGTAGGCCGCTTCGACGGTGTCGCCCTTGTCCGAGGAGGGACCCCAGGCGTATTTGCCCAGCGACATCTTGCCGCCCGGGGCGCGCAGCTTGAGGGCATCCTCCATCTGCGCCTTCACGCCATCGAGGCGGGCGCGGATCTGGTTGGCGGCGTCGCGCCCACGGTTGTCGAACGCGGCGGCGTCGGCCTTGTCGAAGGAGCGGATCTTGCTCTTCAGGTCGGCCGCCACCTGCTCGGCGCGGCGCGGCCAGTCGACGGGGCGGATCGCCTTCTCCCAGACGAGGAAGCACTGCGTCCGGAAACGTTCGCGCATCGCGCGGTCTCCCCAGAGGGCGTTGGAGACCATCGCGTTGGGCTGGCGGAAGACATACCAGCGCGGGTCGCCCCAGGTCTGGTCCATGCCGTGCAGGATGAAGTGGAACTTGCCGGTCGTGGGGTCTTCGTAGAAACGGTAGTTGTTCCGGTTGAAGGAATAACCGTCCCAGTGGGTCAGCACCGACTCGACGAAGACGTAGCGGAAATAGGCGTCGATATCGAGGACCTTGTCCATCCGGGCCAGCCGTACGTCGGGTTTGGGCTCGTTGCACGCGCCGATGAGCTCGAGGAGGCGCGTCTTGTCGTTGGGATTACCGCGGTCGCACTCGGAGTTCGGGTTGACCTCGCTGACGAAGCCGCCGTCGTAGAGATGACCGCGGGTGTCCTTGAAGAAGTATTTCAGGAACTCGTCGTTGAAGCCCTCCTTCAGGAGGTACGTGCCGAGGACCTTGCCGTTCAGTAGCAGGTAGGCGTGGGTGCAGCGCGAGGCCGGCACGAAGGCCTTGCGCGCCATCTCCCCGGCGATCTGCTCGTGGAGCATCGTCCCGTCCTGGGCGAAGTTGTTCAGCTGGAACTTGCCGACCCCGCGCAACTCCTGGCCCTTCTTCACCTTGTCGGTGCGCACGGAAAAGCCGGGGCGCGGGTCGTTGATCTGCCGGAAACTCCCCGCCGAGCCCTTGAGCTTCACGGAGCACTTCTCAAGCGTCTGCCCGCCGTACTCCTTGATGGTGCACTCCACGAAGTTCTTGGGGTCCTTCGCGAGCTTATCGATGTTCTCCGGCGAGATGAGCAACTCGAGTTTCGGGACGAACCCGGCGAAGAGCGCGTCGTTGGGCAGGTCCGGGACTTTCGGCTTGGGGGGCGTCGGGACGGCCGTGGGGCCGGCGGGGGCCGTCTGGGCGTGGGCGGTGGCGAGGAGCGTCAGGCAGCCGACCAGGCTCCCGGCGAGCAGGCCGGCGAGGGGTCGAAGGACTGGCGCGGAGGGGTGGTGCACGGGGTAGGTCGGACGATGTTTTGGCCGGTTGCCTAGTCAACCCCTACGGCACGGTTTAATCCTGAGTTATTCACCTGCCGGTCGTCGCTTCCCGGACTCACGGCAGGCGGGTGAGCCGGAGTTTATCGCGGTCGACCCAAGCCTCGCCCGTCTCGGACCGTAGCTCGAGCACCAGCGACGGATCGCCGCCGGTCACGGTGAATTCGAAGGTCGCTTCCTGCCAGTCGCGGTCGCCGGAGAGCGCGGGCAGCTCTTTCCGGTCACCCTCGCCTCCGAGGCGCAGCCGGAAGCCGGAGCCGCCGGCGATCCCGCGGGTCCGCACGGTCGCGGTGAGCCGATAACGTCCCGGCGCCAGTGCCAGCGGCAGGCGGGCGTCGACCTGCCCGCCGGGCGCGGTCTTCCGGAGACTCAGGCAGTCGCGGCCGTCGAGCTTGGTCTCGCGCGACTCCCCGCGGTCGGCGGCGAAATTCCAGAGGTAGGCACCGAGACCGACGGTGCCGCCCGGCGCGTCGAGCGTGGCCGCATCCTCGAATTGCGTCCGGACGATCTCCATCCGGCGGCGTACCTGCGCCACGCCCTCGCGTCCGCGCCGTTCGGCCCGGGCGGCCTCCGGGGCGTCGAGCGGGAGCAGCCGGGCCTTCAGGTTGGCGGTGATTTCCTCCGCGCGCTTGGACCAGTCGCGGCCTTTGATCGCCTGGTCGTAGACGACCCGGGCCTGCCGGCGGAAACGTTCGCGCAAAGCGGCGTCTTGTTTGTCGCCCCAGAGCGCCTGCGCGACCGCGGTCGTACTGGCGCCGGGGTAGAGCGGCGCGACCGCGGGTGACGCGAACACATAGGCACGGGGCGAGCTCTGGCCCCAGGAGTCGACCCCGAAGACGTTGTCCATGCCATGGAGGATGAAGGCGAACTTCCCGGCGGCGGGGTCCTCGTACACGCGGTAGTTGTTCGCACGGTAGGAGTAGCCGTCGCCGTGGACCAGGATGTTCTCGACCGCCAGGTGCCGCAGGTACGCGTCGATATCCAGGATGCGGCCCAGCCGGTCGCGCCGCTTGGCCGGGTCGCCTTCCCGGAGCGCCTGGGAGAACTCGGTGATCCGGGTCTGGTCCTTCGGGTCGCCCTTGTCCAATTCGAGCCCCGGGTGGATGTCGGTGTGCAGACCGCCGTCGTACAGGTGGCCGCGCGTGTCCGGGAAAAACGGCCGGAGGAAATCGGCATCGAAACCCTCCTTCAGCACATAGACCCCGAGCAACTTGCCGTTCATCGACACGTAAGCATGCGTGCAGCGGGAGGCCGGCACGCCGGCGGCCCGGGCGATCTCGCCGGCAAGCTGCTCATGGATCATCGTCCCGTCCTGGGCGCAGTTATTCAGCTGGAACTTCGTGAGCCCGTGGAAGGCCTGGTCGGTCGTCTTGGCCGTGCGGATGGAGAAACCCGGGCGCGCGTCGTTGATCTGCCGGAAGCTGCCGTGGGTGCCCTTCAGTTTGATGGAGCAATGCTCGAGCGCCTTCTGGCCGGGCTCTTGCAAGGTGAATGCGACGAACGTCCGGGCGTCTTTCGCGAGCTTCTGTAGGCCGTCGGGCGGGATCGCCAACCCGATGACCGGCACCTCCCCGGCGAACAGGGCGTCGCCCGGGGTCGCCGCGGGTGCGGTCGCCCCAAGCAGCAGTCCGGCCATGAGCGTCGAGGTTCGCATGCGGTCAGACTAGTTAACCCCGTCCGCCCGCCGATGTTCCCGCGCCGGATCAACCGGTCGGCTCACCGAACAAAGCCGCGACGCTTTCGTCGAGACCGCCGGGTCGCGCCCGCTTGAGCCAGGCCGCCTGATAACGCTCGATCAAGGCGCCGCGCTCCCGGCGAGGCAGGGTCTTGCCTTCGGCGCGATGCAGGCCCGCGCGGGCGAGGTCGGCGCCCAAGGTCAATTCCTCCCTCACGTCATCGGTGGCGATCGCGGCGAGCAGGGGTGCGGCCTCGTCGAGGTAAGTCCAGGAGTGACGGAGTTCCTCCTCCTCGACGCCTTCGGTGAACTTCCGGAGCGCCTCCGGCTTCGCGGTCAGGAAATCCCAGGTGAGGCTCTTGTTGCGGTTCGCCTTCGCGATCTGTCCGTCGAGCCGGCCGAGGTGCGTGAGCGCCGCGGAGACCGCGGCGGCCTCGGTCGCCTCCAGCGCGCCCAGCGCGGCATAACCCGCGGTCAGGTCGGCCGTCGGTTGCCCCGTCCAGGCTTGCGTCAACCCCGCGACCATTGCCGGCCAGTTCGTCGGCCAAGGCTGGTGGTTGCCGTTGTCGCCCCAGCTCGTCAGCAGGATGCCGCGGGCGCCGTGCGTCACCGCGGCCGCGAGTGCCTCGCGTTGGTTCGTCAGCGCGTTGTCGAGCCGGCCCGTGAAGCTCTGCCAGGTGCTCGTGCCCGGGGCCACGAGGTAAGCCCGTCCCAACTCGCGCAGGCGTCCGCCTTGGGCGTCGAACGGGTGGCCGGCATCGTAGCCCCAGACCACCGGCACCGCGTCGGCCGGCGCATCCTGAGCCAGCGCCAGGTCCTCGAGCAGGATGTCCCCCCAGAATTGCGGTGTGTGGTCGCGGGCCGTGGATAAGGCGCACAGTTTGCGGAGGTGGTCGAGGTAGACGCGGTGCTTGCCGCGCGCGGCGACGGCCGCCTTGCTGAAGCCTTGGCCGAGTTCCCACGGCTCATCGCCGCCGAGGTTCACCTGGCGGCTGCGGAAGCAAGGCAGGTAGTCCGCCAGCAGGGCATCGACGAAGTCGAGCGAGGCCTGGTCGGGCCGGAGCGTGCCCGGAAACTCCTTGAACTGCCCGGTCAGCGGGTGGATCCAGCCTTCGGGGCATTCGGCCAGCGCACGGTAGCGCGGGTGGCGTAACCAACGCTCCATATGGCCGAACGTATTCAGGTTGGGCACCAGTTCGATACCGACCGCCGCGCAGGCGTCATCCAGCGTCCGGATCTGCGCCGCCGTCAGCGGGGAGGCGTCGCGCCAGGCGTCCTCGTGGCCGGGCCAGGCGAACGTGTGCTCGACGTAGAGCTGCAGCTGGTTGGCGCGCAGCGCATGCAGGCCTTCGACGAGGCGCAGCAGCTCGCCCATCGTCGGCACCTTGCCGCGCGATACATCGAGCATGAAGCCACGCACCGGCAACGACGGACCATCGGTCAGCGTGAGGCAGGGCAGGGACGAGGGGTCCGCTGCCCAAAGCCCGCGCAAGGTCTGGAGCGCGAAGAGGAAGCCGGTCGCGTCTCCGGCGGTGAGGTCGATGCCGGCGGGGGTGATGACCAGTCGATGGTTTTCCGTGCCCAACCGAGGGTCGAGCCGCACGGACCAGCCGGCGGGGGCGCCGGAGTCGATCCACGTCTGGGCCTCCGCGAGGGTGCCGGGTAGGATGCGAGGGGTGGTGAGGGCCAACCGTCCTTCCCCGCGGGTGATCTCCCGGGGCGGGAACAGGAGGTCAGGCACAGGGGCGCTCATCTTCAGGAGGTGATAAGCCGCCGCTTCCATGGGGCAAGCCGCTAGGAGGGGCGAAATATCGGTGTTCCCGCTTGGAACTTAAGGCCGAAACCCTACATCTACCCCTTCACACCCCGCATACCCATGGTCCGCTCCACCCTTGGCCTCCTGTTCCTGACCGCCGCCGCCCACGCGGTCCCGGAAGGCTTCACCATCCGCGAGTTCGTCGGCACCGCCCAGGAGCCCGAAATCTACCCGACCGCCGTGTCGGCCGCCGCCAACGGCGACGTCTACATCTCGTCCGACAAGAACGGCTCCCTCGGCCACATCAAGGGCATGGGCCGCATCCTCCTCGCCCGGGATACCAAGGGCGCCGGCAAGGCCGACGTCATGATCGAGTACACGAAGGTCGAGAGCCCGCGCGGCGGCCACTTCGTCGGCGGCTCCCTCTACCTCGTCCACCCGCCCTTCCTGTCCAAGTTCCAGGACAAGGACGGCGACGGTAAGGCCGACTACGAGTCCGAGCGCACGCTCCTGGTCGACGGTCTCGGCGGCGGCATCGAGCACCCGCGCGGCGCCGACCACACCACCAACGGCTGCCGCATGGGCATCGACGGTTGGCTCTACATCGCCGTGGGCGACTTCGGCGCGGGTCTCATCCGCGACAACGACGGCGCCATCGGCCTGGGCGACAAGAAGCGCGTGACCCTCTACGGCGGCGGCGTGATGCGCGTCCGCCCGGATGGCTCCGAACTCGAGGTCTACACCGCGATGACCCGCAACATCTGCGACGTCGCGATCTCCCCGACCCTCGACCTCTTCTCCCGCGACAACACCAACGACGGCAAGGGCTGGAACACCCGCTTCCATCACTTCACCTCGCTGGCCGACGCCGG
>Ga0222712_10004486_pt1 | contig 14587 bp, 8 predicted proteins | sample C33_657DmetaG_FD_165043 | JGI IMG/M metagenome (GOLD analysis project Ga0222712, IMG submission 165043) | Estuarine water microbial communities from San Francisco Bay, California, United States - C33_657D | ecosystem: Environmental > Aquatic > Marine > Unclassified | place: USA: California... | reverse complement strand
CGATGGTATGGGCGGGCTAAACGCTGGTGAGGAAGCCAGCCGATTGGCCACCGCTGAAATCCCCAGGGTGATCCAGCAGCGCATTCTTGGAAAAGACCTGCCCGAAGAGGCTGTGGCTATCGCCCTGGAATATGCCAACCAGAAGATCATCCAGCAGGCAAAAACAGATCCCGCCATGCAGGGCATGGGTACCACAGCGGTCGTGGCGTTTGTCTTGCCTGACAGGGTGTATGTCGCCAATCTGGGGGACAGCCCGGCATTTCTGGTGCGGGATGGTAACTGCACGCGCCTGACCCACGATCACACCGTCACCGACGAACTGGTTCGCAAGGGGCTGCTCACCCCCGAACAGGCCAAAACCCACCCCTGGCGTAACCGGCTCTTCAAATACCTCGGGTGCGAGGAAATGAATGAATTGGCGGAAATCCACGAGTTTCCGCCCAAGAAGGGCGACCGGCTGGTGCTGGTCAGCGACGGGGTGGCCAATTTCATCCCCAACGCCGATTTTGTCGCCACCCTGGCGGCCCATCCCCTGCCCCAGGCCGCCGCGGAAGCCTTCACCAATCTCGCCCTTTCCCGCGGTTCCCAAGACAATGTCACATGCCTCGTGGTGGCCTTGGATTGAAACCCCGGCCGATTGCTTCGGATTAACCACGGGATTAAACTAAGAAGAAGATTGCGGAGGCCTGGGCCAACGCAAAAACCCGCCTGATTCTCCCACTTTCCGGGAGCCCGTAGATGCCTTTTCCCCGAAAGCCCGGCAACGGGGATACGCCCCCCGGCCTCAGGGCGGCTTGGTTCCTTTTCTGGATGTTTGCCTTTGCGACTGGCGCTCAGGCGGGCAACCCGCCGGATGACTTTTTTGAACAAAAGATCCGCCCGCTGCTAACCGAGCAATGCCTGAAATGCCACGGGGAGAAAAAACAACAGGGTGGCCTGCGCCTTGACAGCCGGGAGGCCCTTTTGAAAGGCGGGGATTCAGGCCCCGCGCTGGTTCCCGGTAAGCCGGATGCCAGCCTGATGATCCGGGCTATTCGCCATGATGGCGATCTGAAAATGCCTTCCTCCAAGAAGCTGCCAAACAGCCAGATAGCCCTGATGGAACGCTGGGTGGCCGACGGAGCCGCCTGGCCCAAGGGACAATCCAATAAAGTCACCAAAGCCGATCCCAAAAAACATTGGGCCTTTCAGCCTGTCACTCACCCCGCTATTCCAACGGTGCGAAACACTCGCTGGCCTCGCAACGCGGTGGATGCGTTCATTCTCGCCAGGATGGAAGCCGCAGGCATAGAACCGCTGCCACCCGCCGAACCAGCCATGTTGTTACGGCGCGTCACCTATGACCTGACCGGACTTCCCCCCACCCCGGAAGAACAGTTGGCGTTTGAGCGGGACCACTCTCCTGAAGCCTACGCCCGGGTGGTGGATCGCCTGCTGGCCTCACGGGCCTATGGGGAACATTGGGGCCGGCATTGGCTGGACCTGGTTCGCTACGCCGATACCGCGGGCGAAAATTCCGACCATCCTCTGCCACACGCGTGGCGCTATCGGAACTGGGTGGTGGACGCTCTGAACGCCGACATGCCGTATGACCGCTTCGTTCGGGAGCAACTGGCCGGAGACCTTTTGGCCAAGGGATCCTCCGGGCGCGAATATTCGGACCATATCGTCGCGACAGGCTACTGGGCCATCGCCCGCCGATTCGGTCACGACATCGACAAGGACCACCACCTCACGCTGGAAGACGCCATTGGCACCCTGGGCCAGGGCATACTCGGACTCACCCTGGGATGCGCCCGCTGTCATGACCACAAGTATGATCCGGTGAGCATGCAGGATTACTACGGTCTGTATGGTATCCTTTCCAGCACCTCGTTTTCCTTCCCTGGTTGCGAGCCCAAACAGCAACCGCGCGATCTGGTACCCCTGCTGTCCTCCGCCGATCGGGACCGGACGGTACAACCGCTCGACGCCGAAATCACCAGGGTGGAGTCACGCCACAAGGACCTGATCGCCAAACTGGAAGCACAATCCAAGGCCAGTGCCATGCAAGGCTCGAACCTTTCCAAAGCACTGGCCTCGGGCGTGGTGGCTGAGGGAGGCACAGTCTCTTTACCAGAAAACGACCTGCGGGCTATTTCTGTCAAAAAGGGTGAGGCGCTGGTCCTCACCATCGGCAACAACGGTGGCTATGGAGCCGACACCACCCGGTTGGAGCTTTCCGTCGAGGAGATCCTTCCGGATGGCAAAACCGGGCGCATGTGGTCACTGGAGGATTTGCAATCAAATTTCCACGCCAGCAATCCCCATGCGGACCGCCATGGTAACCCCAACACATGGCTCCTGCTGGCTGACAAAGGCACGGCCCGCCTGTTGCCCGAAAAGGTGGGAAACATCAACAACCGGCCCGAACTGCTGGCTTGGCGACTGACGGACAACCCCGCTATTCTGTTGAACATTTCCAACCAACCGGTGAATGTCTGGACCTCGCTGGCCGCCAAAGGGATTTTCGCGCATCCCGGGCCTGATTCAGCCGTCGCCATCGGATGGTTGAGCCCCCTGGACGGTACCGTCCGTTTGCGTGGCCTTGTTCAGGATGTCCACAAAGCCCCCCTCGACGGGGTCAATTGGAAAATCAACCAGATGCTGTCGCCCAATTGGGCCAAAGACCTGCTCAGTCAATCAGAAACAACCCGGGAATTGGCGGCGCTGGAAACCCGCCTGAAGGAACTGAAGTCGGAAAAAGCCAAGATTCCCGTGGCCTTCGCCGTGGCTGAAGGCAAACCCGCCGATTCCCGTTTGCACTTGCGTGGAGACCCCGAAAAACCTGGGGACACCGTACCACGAAAAAATCTAGACATTCTGGGGGGCCAGAAAATCCAAAATGGCCAGGCTAGCGGCAGGCTGGAGCTGGCCAACTGGCTGACTGCGCCGGACAATCCGCTCACCGCCCGGGTGATGGTCAACCGGCTGTGGCAAAACCATATGGGCAAGGGGATTGTCATCACCCCCAGCGATTTTGGAACCCGGGGCCAACCGCCCAGCCACCCCGAGTTGCTGGATCATCTGGCTACCACCTTGGTCCAATCCGGCTGGAGCCTGAAAAACACCCATAGGCTCCTGGTCCTGAGCGCCACCTATCAGCAGCAGGCGGTGGCCAGTGATCCCTCCGGGTTGTTCCGTGGTCATTTGCGACGGCGGCTGACCGCCGAGGAAATTCGCGACAGTTTTCTGGCAGCGAGCGGTGAACTCGATTCCGCTCCCGGTGAAGCGCATCCCTTCCCGCCGGAAGGCTCCTGGAGTTTCACGCAGCATGGCCCCTTTGCCGCGGAGTATCCGACCAACAAACGGACCATCTACCAAATGCAGAAACGAAACCGGCGCGACCGGTTCCTGGCCCTGTTTGATGGTGCTGATCCCAACGCCAGCACAGCCAACCGCGAGGCGACCACGGTTCCAACCCAGGCGCTTTATTTCCTGAATGACCCGTTCATCCGGGCCAGGATAACCGGGCTGGAAAAGCGACTGGCTGGTTTGCCAACCGACCAGGCCAGGCTGGATGACTGTTGTCGGCTGCTGTTTTGCCGACCCGCTTCGGAAGCGGACCGGCAGGACATGGCTGATTTCCTAGCCAGCTACCCGGACCTGGCCCCAGGCGCCGCCTGGCGTGGCTGGCTTGGCGTGATGCTCGCGGCGAACGAGGTGCTGTATGTGGACTAAACCTCCCAGCCGCAGGCAAACCATTCGCAGCCTGGTGGCGGGCAGCCCGTTGATGGCGGGCATTCTTCAGCCGATGCTTGCCAGGGGAGATTCTCCCACGGCGGATTCCTTGGCCCCCAAGACGCCTCATTTCACCCCCAAGGCCAAGCGGGTGATCTTCCTGTTTATGACGGGTGGGGTGTCCCATGTGGACACCTTCGATCCCAAACCCAAGCTCACGCTTGATGTGGGCAAGGAGGTGAAACTAGACCACCCGGAAATCAAGGACCGGCCCGGTTATGAGCGCATCTTCCTGAAGAAACCCCAATGGACCTTCCGGCCCGATCCGGCCACGGGTATCGAGGTGAGCGACCTGTTTCCCCATGTGCGCCACCGCATGGGAGACATCGCCTTGATCCGTTCGATGCACACGGATCATTCCAACCACTACAACGCCACGCTGGGCATGCACACCGGTTCGTTCGCCTTCGCCCGGCCCAGCATCGGCTCCTGGATCAGTTATGGTTTGGGCACCGAAAACAATAACCTGCCATCGTTTGTGGTGATCGCCCCGGCGCAAACCTACGCCGGCACCCAAGTTTACGCCAGCGATTTCCTGCCGGGGGCCCATCAGGGCACGCTGGTCGTGCCAGGTGCCGAACCTGTGGCCAACGTGAAACCAGCCCTGCCTGTCAATCAGCAGGAGGCGCAACTGCGCGCACTTGGCAAAATCGACCGCAGGCATCTGCTGGCCCGGGGGGAGGACCCGTCCCTTGCCGCCAGGATCCGCTCCTTCCAAACCGCGTTTGGCATGCAGATGGCGGTGCCGGAGGCCTTCGACCTCTCGCGGGAAACCGATGGAACCCTCAATCTCTACGGCATGGCGCGCGGCCAATCATCCGGCTTTGGCTGGCAATGTCTGGTGGCCCGCAGGCTGGTGGAGCGCGGCGTGCGGTTTGTCGAGCTTATCGACACCGGATCCTCGGGCAACTGGGATTCGCACGGCGACATGATGGACCATCAGAGGCTGGCAAAGAATGTGGACCAGCCGATCGCCGGCTTGCTGCGCGATCTTAAAAACCGGGGCATGCTGGAGGACACCCTGGTGGTCTGGACGACCGAATTCGGCCGCACTCCCTTCAACAACACCGCCGATGCCAAGGGGCGCGAGCACCACAACTGGGCGTTCAGTTCCTGGCTGGCCGGAGCCGGGGTGAAAGGCGGGGTTGTCCACGGGGCCACCGACGAGCACGGCATGCGCGCGCAGGATGACCGGGTGCATGTGCACGATTTCCACGCGACCATCCTGCACCTGATGGGCTTCGACCATGAGCGACTCACCTATCGCCATGCCGGGCGGGATTACCGTCTGACCGATGTGGCGGGGGAGACTGTTCGGGGGGTTCTGGCATGAGCCGGGCGCTGGCATGGATCGCCTTGCTCTTGGTCTGGCCGCGGGCATGGGCGGGTCCGGTGGAGGACCATTTTGAAAACAATGTCCACCCGCTTCTCACCAGCCAATGCGCCAAATGCCACGATGACAAAAAACAGCAAGGCGGATTGAGGGTCGACAGCAGGGCGGCCCTGCTGAAGGGGGGCGAGTCCGGGCCAGCCATTCTTCCGGGCAAACCGGAGGATAGCCTGCTGATCCGCGCGGTCCGGCACTCCGGCGAACTCAAGATGCCCAGCGGAAAGAAACTGTCCGCTGAGCAGATCGCTCATCTGGAGCGATGGGTGCGGGAAGGGGCCGTTTGGCCGGGGCCATCCAAAGCCCCTGTAATCGGCGATGTGATGGCGTTTGGGAAGAACCTGTGGTCCCTGAAGCCGGTCAGGAAATTTTCCGCTCCCGAAACCAAAGACAAGGGGTGGGCCAAAACTGATATCGACCGTTTCATCCTCTCGCAACTGGAGAAGAACGGGCTTTCCCCGGTGGCTGACGCCGACCGGCGCACTCTCTTGCGGCGAGTGACTTTGGATTTGACCGGCCTGCCCCCAACCCCGGAGGAGATTGCCAACTTTCTGTCCGACAACTCGCCTGGGGCCTATGCCAAGGTGGTCGACCGGTTGCTGGCCAGCCCGCGTTATGGCGAACGCTGGGGCAGGCACTGGCTGGATGTGGCGCGTTATGCCGACACTGCCGGCGACGGGGCCGACTACCCCACACCGGAGGCATACCGTTACCGCGACTGGGTGATTGACGCCATCCAGGCAGACATGCCTTACGATCATTTCATCCGCCAGCAAATCGCCGGCGACCTGATCAAGGACCTTTCCCCCACCCAGTACGCCGAGGGGGTTGTGGCGACGGGTTTCCTGGCGGTTGGCAAGCGGTATGGATACGCCCCCAATGCAGATTTTCAACATTTGGATATCGCGGATCTCATCGAGTCGGTAGGTCGGTCCGTCCTGGGGCTTAGCCTTGGGTGCGCCCGCTGCCATGACCACAAGTACGACCCGGTGAGCATGCGGGATTATTACGCCCTATACGGTATTTTTCAAAGCAGCCTGATCAGCTTTCCCGGCGGGGAAGAACACAAGCAGCCAGCCAACCTGGCCCCATTGGTTCCCCCTTCGGAAGCCAAACGGCTGGATGACCAGCAAGCCGCACAAATTTCCGCCGCCCGGTCCAGGGTGGAAATGCTGCAAAGCCAAAGGGCCGCCCTGGATGGCACGGAATGGGCAGGCGGCCCGGACCTTGGTTTTGAATCCCAGCCCACCGGAAAGGCACCCGGCAAACCCTGGTTAGCCATGGGGGCCAACACGGTCTCTCCCGAGGCTCAAAGCCCTTTCGCGCATATCCATCCACCGGGCAAACAGGGCGTGCGCATGGCTGCCAGCCTGCCCAACGATGGAATCCGCATGGTTTTGCCCCGCCCCATGCGCAAACGGCCTGGCCAATCGATGCACCTGGCGATCGATTTTCGCACCCTGGCTGAGCCCGCCCAACCGGGGGCTTGCCGTTTCTATTTTGGGCGCGGTGTCATTGAGTCCACCGCCATCGATTTCTCCCTTTCCACCAACCAGTTCGCCATCCGTCAGGCGGATGGATGGAAGGTGATCCGCGCCATAGAACCGGGTGTTTGGCACACCCTTGCCGTCACCCTGCACCCTGAGACCGGGGCGATAGATGGGGTGGTGGGGAAACCCGGTGATCTCACACCCATCCATGCCAAAATCCTTCCCAACTGGGACGGGGTGATCGACACTTTCATCTGCGACGGGTTGGGCCATCAACCGGGCAAGGTCTGCACGCACGACCTGGACAACCTCGCCTCGAGCCCGGAACCCCTGGGATCACCAGGAGGACCGATTGTGCGGAAGCCCACAGCTTCCCAGGCCAGCTTGGACCAACTCGCCAAGATCGACGCTGATTTGGCCAAAGCCAAAAAGAAACTGGAAACCATCTCGGCCCGGAAACCCTACCCCGCCGCCTACGCGGTCGCGGAAGGCAAGGCCGCCAACGCCCGGATCCAGTTGCGGGGCGAACCGGACAAACTGTCAGACGAGGTTCCAAGGCGATTCCTCGAAATACTGGGAGGCGAAAAAATATCAAACGGCAGCGGGCGGAAAGACCTGGCCCGCTGGCTCACCGATCCGGCCAACCCGCTCACGGCCCGGGTGATGGTTAACCGCGTGTGGCAATGGCATTTCGGACAAGGTTTGGTCGCCACCGCCAGCGACTTTGGCACCCGCGGGGAGGAACCCAGCCACCCGGAACTGCTGGATCACCTCGCCGGCCAATTCATGCGTGATGGCTGGTCGCTGAAGTCGCTCCACCGGATGATGCTGCTGTCGCGTGTGTACCAACTGGCCAGCGATCCATCACCCGAGCTGCAGGCCAAGGATCCAGTCAACCGTTGGCTGGGCCATTTCCAGCGCCGCCCGTTGGATGCTGAAACCCTGCGCGACCAGATGCTCTTTGTCAGTGGAACACTCGACTTGGCCCGACCCGGCAGGCATCCTTTCCCGCCGGAGCCCACTTGGGGATTCACCATCCACAATCCGTTCCATGCGGTGTATGACTCCAACCACCGCTCGGTTTATTTGATGAGCCAGCGAAATCGTCGGCATCCGTATCTGGCCCTTTTCGATGGCGCCGACCCGAATCTTTCCAGCGCCGGACGATTGGCCACCACCACCCCCACACAAGCGCTGTACCTGATGAACAGCCCGCAGGTCCACCAGCAGGCGGAAGCATTGGCCAAAAGAATCCTTCTAGCCTCCCTGGATTCGCCCGCCAGAATTCGCCTGGCTGTGGAAATGACCACAGGTCATCCACCCGGTTCGGAAGGTGAGCGGGAAATGCTGGCCTTCCTGGAGGATTTCGGCCGAAAGCATCATCTGGAAAAGGCCCGGAAATCGGATGTGGAGTCCAAAGCCTGGACCGCCCTATGCCGGGTGCTGCTGGTCAGCAACGCGGCGATGCACCTGGAGTGATGCCAATGCCCATCCTTTCCAGAAGGCAATGGCTGCGGAACGCTTCCGGCGGCATGGGCGCGATCGCCTTGGCGGGGATCCTAGCTGAAGAGGCCCGAAGCCAGCCCCTGGACCCGATGGCCCCACGGGCCGGACACTTTCCGGCGAAGGCAGACCGGGTCATCTTTCTGTACTCAACAGGCGGGGTATCCCAGGTCGACACCTTCGACCCCAAACCTGAATTGACCAAGCGCCACGGGCAGACCATCACCGCCACGCGCTGGTTGAACAAGCCGGGAAAATTCGACCGCTTTCTGATCAAATCCCGCTTCGGTTTTGAAAAACGGGGAAAGAGCGGCATACCCACCAGCGAACTGTTCCCCCATATCGGCTCGGTGATCGATGACCTGTGCGTGCTGAACGCCATGGTCGCAGAAAGTGACGGGCACGACAAAGGCACACTGGCAGCCCATACCGGCTCGGCCCAGTTCGCCCGGCCCAGTGTGGGCTCCTGGGTCAGCTACGGCTTGGGCACCTTGAACCGGAACCTGCCCTCCTTCATGGTGCTGGCCCCGAAGGCGCCCTATGCGGGAGCCCAGACCTGGGGGGCGGATTTTCTGCCCGGCTGCCACCAGGGTACCCATGTGGTCCCAGGGCCGGACCCGCTGCCCCATGTGCGGCGGCCCGCATCGGCAGGGCCCCTACAGGAAATGGAACTGGGACTGTTGGCCCGGTTGAACCAACGCCACCAGGCCAGCCGCGCCGCCGATCAGGCGTTGGAAGCCAGGATCCGCTCGTTTGAAACCGCGTTCGGCATGCAGGCGGCGGCACCCGAGGCTTTTGACCTGTCAGGCGAAAGTGCGGAAACCCTGAAACTGTACGGCCTCGAACCGGGCACCACTTCCGGGTTTGGCTGGCAGTGCCTTGTGGCGAGGCGTCTCGCGGAACGCGGCGTGCGCTTCCTGGAATTGATCGATGTCGGGTCCAGCAGCTCGGAGAACTGGGATTCGCATGGCAACATGGCCGACCACATCCCGCTGGCCAAAAAGATAGACCAACCGATCGCCGCGCTGATCACCGACCTGAAGCGTCGGGGCATGCTGGACAGCACCCTGGTGGTGTGGACGACCGAATTCGGGCGGACCCCGTTCAACGCCACCAAGGACCACCCCGGCCGCGAGCATCACAACCTGGTGTTCACCTCCTGGATGGCGGGGGGTGGCGTGAAGGCTGGCATCACCCACGGCAAGTCAGACGAACTGGGAATATTTCCCACGGAGGGTCAGGTGCACACACACGACCTGCACGCCACCATGCTGCACCTGCTGGGGTTGGACCACGAGCGGCTCACCTACCGCCACGCGGGCCGGGACTACCGGCTGACGGATGTAGCCGGCGAGGTGGTGAAGCCGGTGCTGGCGTGATCATGAGGGATCATTTTTCGCCAATCCATCCATTCCAAGGGATTGGGGAAACAGCAATTTCCTGCAGGCGAAAATAAAGTCCCCTGGCCCCCGAAACCTCAAGGCAGGGTCCGGGTGCAGTGCCTTCCTGAACAATTCTTGGGTTTCCCTGGCAGGATAACCAGGTTCCTTCGGAATGAATTCACCCAGTTCCTTTGTCTTCAGGCCCAACACATCGAACCTGGACTGGTTACCAGAATCAAACGGCAAATTCCCCGTGATGTAATGGAGAAGGCAGGCAGCCAGGGCGTAAACATCCGTGGCGAGGTTTCCCGGATCGTTTTTCCCAAACAATTCAGGGGCCCGATAGTGGACGGTTGATCCCAGTAACGGATTTCCCGCCTCATCCCTGAAACCGATTTTCCCGTCAAGCGGCAGGGGAATAAACGCCACCCGCATCCGGTCGGCGGCATCAAACAGCAGCGATCCCGGATGCAGGCATCCATGGACCACCCCGAGTTCGCTCTTTTCAAGAAGCGCCTTGCAGGCGCTGCTGGCGTACCGTGTGAGCCTTTGCGGTGGCACCCCCTCCCCATCCGCTATCCTTTTCGCCATGGATCCATGGAGGCAATAATCTCTTATCAGATACCAGATGACCTGCTTGTCTGAAAGTACCTTCCTGCCGACCTCATGCAGGCCCAAAATCGCCCCCTTGCGGTTATTCCCCAAAGTGGAGGCATCCTGTAGCAGGCGTTTGACCCATGCCTCGTCCTCCCCGAACACCTGAGGAAAAACATGGAGGACAACCGGTTGATGGCGCCGGTCGAGGTTTCCGAGGAACAACTTCCCTTCCTTGTTTCTCCCCAGCATGCGTCCGACATTGACACCGCAAAGCATCCTCGACTTGTCGAGGGGTTCTCCCAGGTCAACCAGGTAGGTGCCAGAACCCACACGCAGGATGTCTCCCTTCTTGACAGGCATCACCGGTTCGCGCAGATCATTCACATGGCAATCGCCCCGTGCCCGCATGTCCATCAGCAACCATTGGCCATCCCGGTCACAAAAAAGGACCGCATGCCTGCTGGCCATCCCCTTTCCGCGGATCATCCAGTCGCATCCGGCTTGTGCCCCGATCAGAACCGGCCTTCCCGGTACAAAGGTAACCTTTCGACCACCCGTGAGGCCCTGTGGGGTAAGAAACAGCAATCTGGGAGGGCCGGCAGGCAACAGGAAGCCGCCACCTTCCCTGTCAGCCTGATAACCGGAAAAAGTGTGCGTGGAAACCAGTTTCTTCCTTGAAACCTGGTCGATCAACTCAAGCGCTGTCTTGATTCCCCTCCTAGGAGGACTTTTTGTGATCATTCCCTCGATGACATCCAGAAGGGGCGCCGGGACTTGGGGCAATGATCCACGCAAATCCTGAAGCTTCTTGGAAGGGTCCAGGTGCCAGGCAAGGGAGTCGCCCTGCTCGCCAGGCCCGAAAATTCCAAGGTAACCAGCCCCGCTCAAGGCCTCCAAAACCAGGAACCCCAGACTGTAAATGTCGGCGCTGGGGCCAACCGAGCCAAAGGCGGAATCGTTGCATTCGGGTGCCTGGTATTTGGGAATCGGATCAGGGTCCGGGACGGGGTCCTTGCCGCCCGGCTGGTACGGCCTGAAGGCCCCAAGGAGCACCTTGTTGTCGGCCCCCAAAAAAACCGAGGTGGGCCCGAGGGATGTGTGGACAAATCCGGCGGCGTGAAGGGCCGCCAGCGCCCGGCCAATCTGCTCCAGCAAGGTCGCCCCAAGGTCGGGATCCAATTTTCCCTTGCGGGCGATGTATTGGGCGAATGTGCACTGGGCCTCGCCATAAACCAGGGATTTGCCATTCTTCGACAGCTCGACCGGCTTCAGCAGGAAAGGGGAATCGAGCCCGCAAAAAATCTCATATTCAAACCGCAATTGTCTTGAAAGATATCCATCGCCATCAGGGGCCGACACCTCCTTGACCACATGGCGGAGACCGGTCGCATCACACTCCTTCAGCAAGAGGGAAAAACCGCTTCCCTCACGCAACACATCGACCGTCCTATACGCCATTCCCCATCCCCTTACAATCCGAAAGCGCCATCGCCATTCCCGGCGGCCTTATTTCTTCGGCAATTTCCTGTGAAGGACCACCAACTGGGCCGCGACCGATCCGCCAGTCTTCCTCAACTCCGCCTGGAATGTGTCCAGTTGATTTCCCGCCAGACGGGTCGGGCCGTCCTCCCGCTCTAGCCGGTCGATCCAGTAGCGAGCCTGCTCCAGGCATTTGAAGGCCTCCTCGGACTTGTTTTGCCTGACATAAAGGACGGCATCATCCAAAAGGCGCCGAAGCCTCAAAATGGCCGGCCCAAGGACCGGATCGGCCGCCTGGGCCTGAACAATTGAAGACACCGAAAGTCCTGTTTTTGGGGCGACGGCAGCCTGCCCGGAAATCATCACAAGGAAAACCGAAACGGCCACACAGCCGGCGATGAAAAGGTATTGCCAGAGCTGGGAGTTCTTTTTCGCGGTCCCGGGCGGGAGAATGACAACCGGCTGGGTACCGTCCACAGGGAGTTCATGGGACACCAGCCTGAGGAGGGTGTTGGCCGTTGGTTGGAGCAGGCCACCCTCGTACCAGGTTGCCTGCTGGCCGGCTTCCAACACCTTGGCATCCAAAAAGATACCAGTAGGCATCCGGTTTACCACCAACCACCCACCCTGTTTGCTCAGGAGGTGGAGGTTGCCGTCCGGCCAGCCTGGATCACGCAGACGGATATTGCAGGAACCGCCGCGGCCAATACGGGCTTCCTTCGCCTGGACCACAAAGCTCCAGCCGACATCGAAACCCTGCACCACCTCGATCCTGACCGCCATGGATCCCGCAACCTTTCCTTGCCAAGGCCATCAGTCATGGTATACGAGCGGTTGGCAGGCTGCCCGTCGGTGCGACCTGCACGAGGATCACTGACCCGGAAATGAGGATAAGGCAGGCAAACATCACGCACATTGCGGGCCATGTGATGTGGACCTTTGCCTCCTCCGCCGCCTTTTCCAGCCACTGGATTCGTCGTTGGCGCATTTGTTCGGTCAAATTACCCAGGGTTTCCTTTAATTTGCTGCCTTTCTCCTCCGAGGTGTTCACCGAAAGGACCATGGCCTGGATATCCGCATCCATGAGGCGGTCATCGAGCTCGGTGAGAGCCTCATTCTGGGAAGACCCCTGATTCATTCGGGCATCCACCCTGGCAAACTCCTGCGCCAAGGCTGAGTCGGGCATTTCCATCACCACCGCCTGGAGGCATTCCTGAAAACTGCCCGCGCCCGCCTCCATCATCAAGGCCATGAGGTCCAGCCCGTATACCAGCTGGAAAAGAACGGCACTCTTGTGGCGACCCGCCTCCGCGACTTCTGATGAAAGCGCCAATTGGGGCCAGCCAAAGGCGATCACAAGGCCCACCACAAGCCCCAGTGGCAGGGGGGCTCCCAAAATCAGGGGGAAAAGGCCGGCCCCGGCCCCCATGAATATCCCCTCCACATATTTGACTGCCCACCATTCCCCTGGTGACCAATAACCCTTCCCGACAATGTCCAGAGTTCCCCGAATTTTGGACATCAACAACGCGGTTCCGCCCGGCGTGTGCTCAAACTTGTCAGCCCATGCGAGGATCACGGGTTCCATCGCCTTGAAGAGAGACGAAGCGTCACGCACCCTCATTCGCCTGGTCAACTCGATTCCGGGAAGTGATTCATCTTTTCTGGGCCAATAGACAACGGTGACCCACCACCACCCGGCGAGGACACCCGCCAGGCTGGAAAGGGTCAGGCAAACCATCATCAGGGAACGATCGATCGCGCCCCATAGCGGCATCATTTCCATCCGCACCTCACTTGTCCGGACCGGCAATGATCCTTGCGGCCCAGGCCAGGCTGAAATAGGTGATCAAGGCCGTCACCAACAAAAGCACCTGGCCCGGAGTCGTCAGGAATACCGTCTTTCCAATATCCTTGTTGAACATGGACATCATCAGGAGGAACCCGACGGGAAAACACCCGAGCACCGTGATCATCATTTTGCCGGCCGCCGTATCCGCCTCCCTTTTCCGCCGAACCCTTTCTAGCTCCTGAAGGCTGCGTGTGATCCGCTCCAGCACCTCGGCCAAGGGGCCTCCCCTTTCCAGCGCGACCTTCAGCACGGTCACCAGGAGGCTCATGCTTTCCATCTTGAGTGAGCCCCGCATATCCTCGAGGGCCAAACGGATCTCCGCACCCTGGGCCATCCTCTGGCGGACCTTCTGGAAATGCCAACGCAGGGGGTCCGGCAGCCGCATTCCCACCTCCTCGATCGCCTCCGGCATGGAAGTCCCGGCGCGCAATTGGCCTGCAAGCTGGCGGGTGGCGGCCGGAATCTGGGATTCCAGCAGCTTTTGGTGCCTTTTTACCCTGCCCCACAGCCAGCCTGGAAAGGACCTGTTGATGACGAAAGCCAGGAAAATCCCGACGGGTATCATTCCAAACAACGAAGGCACAATCAGTGCCGCGAGGGTGGTAACACGCCAGGTCCGGAGCCAATCGGTCAAATGGCCGGTTTCCTGACCGAATGCGATCATCCGTTCTTCCAGACCGGTTCTCAGGTGGTTGTCCAGGCGATCGGTCCATTCAAGGACCAGCGGCACCGTGACAAAAGTGGTGGCGCCGGCCAGCAAACAGGCGGCTGTTCCTGCCGGGCTCATGGCTTGGCAACCTCACCGAGCAGCTCAACCGGATCCTCCACCAATCCAGCGGAAATCAGGGCATCCAAAAAGGAAGGAAGGCTCCCGGTTGGTTCGAGGTCTCCCGCCTCACCCTGCCTCTTGAAAAGGGAGGATATAACCACCTTGCCCCCGTCTATCCCCACCACCTCCGCAATCTCCCTGACCACCTTGCGCTTTCTGGTACGCAAGACCGTGCGGGATTCGGATTCGCCCGGGGCCGGGGGCAGCTCCCTTTTCTCGTTGGTGGTGATAACCCCCAATTGAACTATCAGATCCACTGCCGAGACTATCTGGCGGTGTATGGCCTCC
>Ga0222712_10004485_pt1 | contig 14591 bp, 25 predicted proteins | sample C33_657DmetaG_FD_165043 | JGI IMG/M metagenome (GOLD analysis project Ga0222712, IMG submission 165043) | Estuarine water microbial communities from San Francisco Bay, California, United States - C33_657D | ecosystem: Environmental > Aquatic > Marine > Unclassified | place: USA: California... | reverse complement strand
ACATATATGATTGGAGTACAAATACAACAAGCACATGAAAATTGAAATATATAAAACAGTTATTGAAACTTACATGACATTTGAAGAAGCGAATAAATATTGTGTTGAATTGGGTGATGGATGGAGATTACCAACAAAAGATGAATTAATTTATATGTTTAACTCAACTCAAAATGAGTTCGGTAATTACGGATGTTGGGGAGAAAGACATAGTATATTTTATTCATGGTCTGTTGGTTTTAAAACCGGAAATGTTTATTTAAATCCAATTGGTAATAAAAATTATTTAATACCCGTAAGGGATGTTTAATATGGAAAATAGAGACACAATTATTAGACTAATTATTGGTATATCTGTTATACTACTTTTAACAATAATAGCAGTGAAGAAACCACACGATATGGTTCCCCCACCAATTAACTTTAGTAAAGAAGATTCGTTACAGAATGTAATCAATGAATTGATAGTTGATAAAGAACATAATGAAGACGGTTGGGACGAAAAGGAAAAAAGATACGAACAAATATTATTCGAATATGAATTTGGATTAGACCATTTAAAACATTACCACCCTGATGCATATAAAGAATTTCATAGAATTGTCGGTTATAAAGAAAGTTATAGTAAAGAAACTGAACGAGAAAATAATAAAAGATTAAAACCCATCAGTATAAATAAATGGTAGATAAAAATTATTGGTCATCCGACTTACCTCATCCATTATCTCCAAATGTAATTGATGTTGCATTATATGAAAACTATATGGTCGGTGGATCTTCTTTGTTATTAGGATGTACCAAAGGGTTAATACCATTGAGTGACAGACAATTAGATTCAGACCCGTGGTATGAATCACCTACTGTTATTGTTGGTGATTGGAGGGACAATAAACATTATTATAGTAATATTCTTTTAGATGGTGGATTGTGTTTCACTAAAGAACTGTGTGATGAGATTTTAGAAATGGCAAGTAAAAATTGTAAAAGATTCATTAGTAGAAGTTTCGATAAGAAACTTGACATCATGAAAATTGCCAATCACTTCCCAAGTGAGAATGATTTCAAATATAAACCTAAATTCATTGCACGAATGAAAAATGATTACACCTTTTATGTATGGGAGTTTTAGATGAAAATATAAAGATACTCCTTGCCCAAATGGAGTTAACTCAATGGAAAACTCCAACCATTAAATCATCGTATTTGGAAGGTGAAATAATGACAAGAGAACATCTTAGAAAAATCGAAAAACATACCGACGCATATTTCACAACTAGAACTTCTGGTTCAACAGGAGAACCCGTTACAATATCAAAAACACTTCAAGATTATATTTGGTTTGTTGCTGCAAATATTAGAGATATAAGATGGAGAAAGTGGGATGTAACAAAAACAGTTGCACATATCAAAACTACAGCAACTGAAGGTATGTTTAACGGTTGGGGAATACCCACCAACATTGAACCCATTCAAGGGACCACATACACAAATAGTTACAAACCTATTTCGGAATTACAAGAGTGGTTAGAAAGAGTTAATCCACATTACATCAATTGTTTTCCCTCTATTTTTAAATTGATAGACACCAGTAAAATATCCAACTTTATTGATTGGAAAGGAACCGGTGAGGTTGGGGGGACTCTTTATTCAAGTGAAGAATGTGGAGTAATTGCACTTCAATGTCCTGACAATCCTAAAGTCATGCACGTGATGGAGAATCAATATGTTGAAAGAGATGTTGATGGTTCATTAATTATAACCACATTTACCAATGACCACATACGTCGTTACAAACACGGTGACCATGTTGAACTTGGAAAATGTAGATGTGGTAGAGGTTTACAAACAATCACAGAAGTGAAAGGTAGAGTTCGTAATATGTTCACATTACCGAATGGTGATAAGAAATGGCCATTAATCGGATCACTAAATTTCTATGAAGATTTTGGTATCAAAAGATACAAGGCAATTCAAAAGTCAATAGAAGAACTTGAATTACAAATCATATCGGAATCACTAAACGAACGAGAAGAAGATTTAAAAAATTTAGTAAAAGAGTGGATAAATTCACCAATAAATGTTACAATTACTTACACAAACGATTTTCCAAATTATAAATTTGAGGAGTTCGTTTCTTTAATATAAAAATTATGATTATGAATACATTGGATGGCAAGTATCAGGATCTGTTACAAGACATTTTAGATAATGGAGTACTTAAAACAGATAGAACTGGTACTGGTACTATATCGGTTTTTGGTAGACAAATACGTCACAGAATGGCACAAGGGTTTCCATTGTTAACAACTAAGAAGATGGCTTGGAAAACTATGGTGACTGAGTTAATTTGGTTTCTAAGTGGTAGTACTAACATCAAGTATTTAGTGATGAACGGATGTAACATTTGGAATGGTGATGCTTTTAAGAACTACACTAAAGAAGTTAATGAAATTATTGACGGGTATAAGTGTGGTGATATAATGGGGATGCAAGATCACATTGAAAAATTGTTTAGTGATTCAGATATGTTAACACCATTAACTCAGGAAGAATTTATTGATAAAATAAAAACAGATGATGAGTTTGCGGAAGAGTGGGGAGAGTTAGGTCCCATATATGGTGCACAATGGAGAGAGTGGCACACCAAAACATTAATAAAAACCACATTGAAAGACCCTTTAACTGGAAACGATACATATGTTGAGGGTAATAAAACAATCGACCAAATACAAAATCTAATTGATGAACTCAAAACAAACCCAGATAGTAGAAGATTGATGGTGTCCGCTTGGAATGTGGGTGAGTTGGACCATATGGTACTTCCTCCTTGTCATTACGGTTTCCAAGTTTACACAAGAGAATTAACTGGAGAAGAGAGATGGGATTTGTTAAAGAAGAAAGTCGGCGAAGATAAATTTCAATTGATGGTTGAAGACATTGTTCCATTTGGTGGTGGATTGAGCGAGGAGTTACAAGTATACAACATCCCAAAAAGAGCAATATCATTGATGTGGAATCAACGTTCAGTAGACACATTTTTAGGGTTACCATTCAACATCGCATCGTATGGTTTATTATTAATAATGATTGCAGATGAGATGAATATGGTGGCAGAAGAATTAATAGGAAATTTAGGAGATGTTCATTTGTATAGAAACCACATTGAGCAAGCCAAAGAACAGATAAACAGAGAACCATTTAATTTACCAACTGTACACGTTATGGATGGTATATTTTCATTTGGTGATAAGGATGTAATATTGGAAAACTATCAATCACATCCACCAATAAAAGCACCATTAAGTAATTGATTATGTTAATATTATATAGAAGATTTGTTTCACTTTTCATTAAAGAACCAAATGAATGTTTTGGTTGGTCCGTAGAAGACTTCAATAAAGCAAAAAGGTATTGTAAATACAAAAATCATCCTGCTTCAAAAAAATTAACCCTTTGGGATTATATCTATAATCAACAGGATGATTCAGTTTGGACATTGCACAAACTTAATACATACTTAGGTCTTTGTTAACGACCTTGACCTCTGTATTTCTTAGGTTTCTGTGCTTTTGGGCCCCAGCTCTTTTGTGATCTTCCGGTCTTTCTTTTACCAAAAGTGATCTTCATTGAAGAAGCTGAACCTTTACCTTTCGCTTTTGCTGCCATAATTTGTGTGTTTTATACAAATAAGTATATCGTAATATATTTTTTTATATATTTGTGAACTAACAATTTTAACGATGGAAACCATATTATCCCAAAAATTCACATATGCAACAATAACCCCATTTAGGGATTATTGTAATTTATCGGAAAAACCCAAATCGTTAAATACATTTGAAATAGACGAGGAGGAAGTTGACGACCACAATGGTTGGGATGGTCTGTTAAAACATAGTGTTTTCCGAAGAGACGCGGAGGGTAAAACCTACGAGTTACCTGAAAAACTATCACATAACAAAAGAAGACTTAATTTCTTTTATGACAACACGGATGTGCACGAAAAATTCAAAATCAAGTTTGTATACAAGAATCCCAAATCTGATTTTTCATTTGACACAACAAAAGACCATCAAATTAAACGTCACTTTGGTAGACCATTTAGTGCGATAGACCTTCAAATTATTGAACGGTCAATTAGAAAACACGGAGATAAAGTAACAATAAAGATTTACCACGGTCATAAAGGTCGAAAGTTTAATTCAATATATTTCAAAAAATCGTTTTATGTTATCTCATTAACTATAAATGTTAAGACGGGTAATTTCACAATATTAGAGAAACAACACGGAGGAAAAAAGAAGGTACAAAGATTTGTAACGAATTCATTCCAATCATTATACAATTCAGTTGTAAGGACTGGCTCGTTTTTGAACATAATGAAAAGTGTACCTAAAAATTCAAGATTATACAACGAAATCGAAGAGGTGTTCAATGATATTCAATTCAGTACAAAAATTCAAGAGGCGTTAGATGTTGATTTTGGTTGTGTCAATTATAGTAACAATCATGAGAATTTGATTAAGGATTTGATGAGTATGTTCATACAAAAAAAACAAATCAAAGTACCTGATGGAGATGTCTCATTTTGGTTGACTAAGTTTTATCCGACAGAGAAATATCTCAAAAAGAACGGTAGAAAACTATTGGCTGCGGTATTAGATATGTTAGGTGTTAAAACCAAAATCACCGTTAAAATGATACACTTAAATCCTGAAATTGAAATAGAAGGATTGGTAAGATTTTGTCAGTTATTAGGTCCCGAATATTCAAAATACATTGGAAACCTTAACGATGAAATTGTTATGGCATCGAACAGAAAAAACAGCCATAATTTTGGATATGATTACATTAATAAAATTTCACTATGTGATAAAAAATGGACATTTGATTACATATTAAATAACATTGAAAGGGAGAACATAATTAAAATACTTAACTCTTCTGTAAGTCATGACTACCGAGGTAATGGTATTAATTTAAAGAGTGCATTTTCGGGTGAGACATTTAGATTATTTGAGGATCACTTTAAAATGATTAAGAAGATTAGACCTTACGACCCCGATTTCTTTATGAGGGCAAGAACTATTGATGAATTCAATGAAGAACATAGGGAACTGTCTAAAATGATTAGTGCGATTAAAAAGGGTTGGGTACTTGAATATAAGTACGATGATGAAACAATTAAAGTTGTTGAGGGAGAAATATCTACGGTATTTGAAGATAACTTACAAACTCTATATCCACACATTTTAAAAAGAGAAGAGGAATACATTGAGGAAGGTTCATTTATGCATCATTGTGTTGCAACATATGCAGACAAAGACAAATCAATTATTATATCACTTAGGAATGAACATGGTGGTGATAGGGTGACTTGTGAGTTTGATATCCAAACTGGTGGATGTTTACAACAAAGATACTTTTGTAATGGTGTTCCTCCTGATTACTTTAAAGATGCATTAATCGTGTTAGAAGACCGAATAATAAAAAGAGCTAGATGGGGATTATTGAATTGGAAGGAAAAACAAAAAGTTCCTGTTATGATAAATGGGAAACCGATTGAACCCGAACAAAAATTAATCAGAGCAACTGACGTAGTCCAAGGACACCGACTACCATTTTAACTACACTTTTCAAATGAATCCATATATATTTTATATATGGATTTATTATTTACACACGAACAAAAAAAATTAGATAAAAGATATGATTCACATTCTGAATATAGAATGACATTATATTCTGATGACAACAATATTGAATTCCATTCTAATTTTCATTTTGACTATAACAGATATGGTAGTAGAAAAATAATAGAGTTCGTACACTCATTCAACATAGAAGTAAATACTGGAGACTTTACGGTCACCTATAAGATAATCAATGATAATTTGACGGAAGATAAAATGTTTAGAAACACATTTAAACAAAAGAAAAACGACTTCAAATTACTATTCGATTTAACTGAAAATGGTTTTGTTCGTGGTGAAAAAAGAAAAGGATATTGGGGAGTAAAATATAATAGAACGACTTCAAAAATAATTCAGATAATTTTTGAAAAGTTAAAAGATAAAATTAAACTAGATTCAATCAAAAATAAAAACTACAATGAAAAATACGAAATAAATTCATTGTATGATTTATTAGTTGATTACCATTTAGACGTAAAGGGCATTAAAGGTCATGATAGTGTATATCATGATATTCAAAACGATTACCCAAAAAAGAAATACCTTGAGAAGAATGATTATAAATTTTTACCATCGGTCTTAGATTATTACGGGATTAAATCGAAATATTTGGTAAGTGAATTAAACAAGAATTGGGGTAAACCAATTAACATAGGATCCTTAAACTATCTATGTAAATTGTTTGGTGAAAATTATTTAGATTACATCAAACAAATAATTTGGGAGTATCATTGTTTTGATGTACCTCCAAATAAAAAAATGCACGAATTAAAAAATGAGTCTGAAAAGAAATGTATGGTGAGTGTAATTCAGAAATGGGAAAAGGACACGTTGAAATCGGATTCATTAATTTATAGTCTAAACAAATTGTTCTCAATAAGAGAACTTTTAGAAAATCGAGGATTACAATTGAAATTCAAAGCCAAGAATGACGCAGACTTTGAGAATACATTAGAAATGTGGTCAGGTATCAAGTTTCACTTTGCTCGAGGTTACAGAGTAAAGTATGAGATATCAGAAGACTTCATTAAGATGATTGAGGATGATATTGTTATAGATGGTGTGACATATAAACCAAAGATGATATTAACCGAAGAAGAGTTTAGAATTGAGGGATACACCATGAAAAATTGCATGGGTAAACAATTCCCACATGGTGTGATATATCTTTATGTTGCGCTTCAAACGGGTCGTAAACGAATCAACCTACAATACAAGAAAGGAATGTTAGTTCAGTCCTATGGTAAAGCCAATACAGTTGTACCTGAAGACGTATTTGGAAAGGCAACACATATCCTTACCGATAGGTTTAAAACCGAACCAAACATCATGTGGAAAAAAGAAAAATACGATTTTATAACTAACTCATTTCCAACAGGTTATAATTAATTAAAAAAAATATCAAAGGTTTTATTGCTATTTCGCGAATTATTCGTAATTTTGAATTAACAATTAAACTATTTGTAAGATGAAATCTAAACTAAAACCATTACGGTTTTTCTCTAACGCTTCAGGTATTGAAGCAGCATCAGTCGCTTGGAAGGATCTTGGTTGGGAATGTGTTGGGGTCTGTGACTTCGGCAGAACTCAACAAGAAGTCCTGAAACACCACTACCCATCAGTTCCACTTTATACTAACATGTTAAACTTATTAGAAAATGAAAACTTCAAAAAAACAAATTACGACGTCCACATCGCAGGAACCCCTTGCCAAGCTTGGTCAGATTCCGGTCTCAGAAATGGCATGGATGACGACCGTGCTCAATTGGCCCTCACCAATGGAAACATTATTACAGCAAAAAGTCCTTGGTGTTTCATCTGGGAAAACGTTGTCGGTGTATTTGACAGAGAACATAGAGACGGGTTGTGTCAAATCTTTTCCAATTTCACAGGTAGAGATATCAGAGCAGAAGACATATTTGAAGGGGGAGGAATCATCCAAGGACCTAAGTACTCAATCGCTTATAGGGTTCTCGACTCGCAACACTTCGGAGTACCTCAACGAAGGAGAAGAATCTACGTTGTCGGATTTCGTGGACAAGACTGGAGACCTGCCGCAGCGGTATTATTTAACGAAGAAGCATTTGAGGAATCTAAAGTCTCGTATAGAAAAAAGAGGGATGCAATTGCCGAAAATATTCTCGGACAAATTAAACTCGCTGGTACAATAACTAAAACATTTTCCGTTAGTCAAACAGACGGATTTGGTAAACTATCGACGTCAAACTATTGGCCTGACGATAGAGGTATCAGAATGTTTACTGAACAAGAATTACTAAAAATACAAGGATTCCCTGAAGATTACTTAAACATGGAAATCCGAGGTAAAAAACTAACCCTATCACAAGTCAAAGGATTGGTTGGGAATTCAATGACTGTTCCTGTCATTAGAACAATCGGTCAACGAATTCAATTTGTTTACGAACATTCACAAAAAAATAAAATTTTGATTAATCAATAATTTTTGTTAAATTAATATAAACATGCAAGAAAAAGAATCAAAAACAAATAGCCATTTTTGGATTAGTATTATAAAATCAATCATTAGAATTGGAGCCTGTTATTTCCTATTCAATGAACAATTCGGAAACACAGCAATCTTTTTAGGATTGGCGGAAGTTTTAGGAATTGCAGAAGAAATATTTTAATTATGAATTTTTATTTAACACGAGCATTCGTTAAAAAATTAAAAGATGAGAACAAAAGAAAGACCAACAAACAACATCGATACGATAGTATTCGAAGAACTGAAGTTTCAAACTCACCCAGCGGGAATGGGTCAACAATGTATCGTACAATTCTCAAATGGATACGGAGCTAGTATTGTACAAGGACCACATACCTATGGTGGAAAAGATGGGTTATATGAATTGGCGGTCTTTGGTAAAGATGGTCATATCACATACAGTACCCCAATTACAGATGATGTACTTGGATACCTATCGGAACAGGAAGTTGAAAAAACATTATTAGACATTAAAAATTTAGATTAATGACAACTGAAAACAAACTTAGGGCAGGAATTATAATGTCCGTATTGGGTTTGGTAATGGTAATATTCGCATATTTTGAAAAGGATAGAGTTTATATTGAAACTTTCAATCAATTAATATTAACAAGGGACAGTCTATCCTATCAAAAAGTATTATCAGATAGTTTACACGATGAGTTATTCATTCAAAAAGTTGAAAGTGGTAGACATGAATTTACTAGAGATTTTTTCTTTGGTAAACACCCAAAACTACAATTGGAATATGAAAATTATTTAAATCACGAAACAGAATAAAACATGTCAGACGAAGAATTTAAAAAACACATCAATGGTGACCTGAATTTAGGTGGGACAAAGTATTTAAATATTAAGGCCAGCACTATGATCAGTATGAATGAACAATTCACAGTTTATACAGAAGATGGTCCTAAGTTTTTAAATGTTAACATAAGTGCTGATTTTGATGAGATACCAAAAAAATATCATGAGGTCTTTTTGAATGTGTTAACTGCAAAATATTCAAACACAGTTTCATTTGGAAATAATCCGTTTTCAGAATGTAAACCAGTTCAAAAAAAGAAGTGGTGGCAGTTTTGGAAAACAGAATATTTTACAAAATAAAATACACTTATGAAATATTTTGCATTATTATTAATTATAGTTGGTTTTTGGATCACTTACGAGATTTGGAGAGCACCATTAATGGAAGAAAGTGAAAATGGTACTTATAAAACTAAACGACCGACCAAAAAATTAAGTGACTTATGGCGAAGGCGAAAATAGAATATGATTTAAACGAACCCGATGATGTAATGGCACATAAAAGAGCCGTCAAATCATTAGATATGGCTTTAGCTTTGTGGACCATAACACACAACACCAAAAAAAGTTTGGAGTGGTCAATGGAAGGGAAAGATATGGACAAGTACGATGCTCTTGAAATGGTATTTGAAAAAATACATGAAATCATGTCCGAACATAATATCGATTTAGACGATTTGATATTGTAATATTTATAATTATGATTACAATTGGTGATAAGGCTCTTGAACATGTTATTGAATTAATGTCGAGTGAAGGTTTAACAACCGACACTCATTTTTTACGCGTAGGGGTTAAGGGCGGTGGATGTAGTGGTTTGTCATATATGATGGATTTCGATGACACCGTAACTGAGATGGATGAGGTCATCGATTTGAATGTAATGAAGGTCGTAGTTGATAAAAAATCAGTGTTGTACCTTTATGGTACACAATTAGAATATTCCGACGGTCTGAACGGAAAAGGATTCCATTGGGTGAATCCTAACGCAAGTCGAACTTGCGGATGTGGTGAAAGTTTTTCTTTATAATTTTTTTTTACTGATTATTTTCCTTATAATTTAGAATATGAAATATATTTTAACTTATACGATTTTCATTGGTGCATTGTTCTACCTTATTGGTTATTCTAAGATTTGGAGTAAACTACTCATGTTTAAATCAAAAGAATATTGGACTGATTACAATACGATTGAACTTGCTGCTTGGATGGCTAAAGCAATCATCATAGTACCAGGTTTAATATTTGGTATTGAATTATGGTACATGCATTTTTTAACACTACTCACATCTTCATTATTGATTTGGGCTAGTATGAGAAAATCATTACCTACATTAATAGTGTTCAATACAATATGGATAATGATATCGTTGACAGTAATTTTAAAACACATCTAAATTTAAAACCATGCCAGAATTTACAGCAGAAGTAGACATCGACCCAAGTGAGTTTATTGACTCATGTAGTAAAAGAGAACTTACAAGATTAGTTGAAATCTTAGAAGAAGATGGACACATTGAACCATCCCAATCAAACAAATCAAAGGGTACGGGTGTCCGTAGACCTAATATCAATGATTTAACATTTTGGAATAGTCTTGAACATTTAGCAAAGTGTAGAGATTTGTTATCAGTTGAAGAAGAAAATTTTATCAATAACCTTGCGGAGAAATTTAAACACTTACGTTAATGAAGGTGTTAGAATTATTTGCTGGTAGTCGTTCCGTTGGTAAGATTGCTGAGAGTTTAGGTATGGAAGTGTTCTCTTCAGACATTAATCCATTTGATGGTATTCATTACTCAGTAAGTATACTTGACTTCGATGTAACTAAAGTACCATTCCAACCCGATGTGATTTGGGCTTCACCTCCTTGTACAGGATTCAGTGTTGCAGCACTTGGACATCATTGGACCGGCGGTAAAGGTGCTTACATTCCTAAGACAGACACAGCACGATTAGGTATTGAATTAGTGAAGAAGACAATTGAAGTAATTGAACACTTTAATCCAACTCATTGGTTCATTGAGAATCCTCGTGGAGTTCTTCGTAAGATGCCATTTATGGATGGATATAAAAGAAATACTGTGACCTATTGTCAATATGGTGATGAACGAATGAAACCAACTGACATTTGGACTAATAGTAATCTATGGGTTCCTCGCCCAATGTGTAAGAACGGCGACCCTTGTCACGTTGCAGCACCAAGAGGATCTAAAACTGGAACACAAGGTCGAGCAAACGCTTATGAAAGAAGTAAAATACCTGCCGATTTGTGTCATGAAATATTAAAAAGTTGTTTATGATTGAAATGTTAACCATCCTTGGTTTTGTGGTTTTTGCAGTGACGTCCGTGTTCGGTACAATAAACCTGTTGAGACAAATTAAAAGATTACCAAACGATGAAAATTAAACACCCATTAGTTAAGGGTAGAGTAAAAGAAATTAGACCGTTTATTTATTGCGTTGAGGTAGATGATGATTATGATAGGGCAATGTTGTTCTGTCGATATCAAGAGTTCTATGAATCACCATATAAACAATTTAGAGGTAAACCATTCACATGGATGGAATACATGAGATTTTATAAAAAATTTTGGAAGAAAAGAACGTTCACATATCCCGATGATTGGGCGGGTTATAATATACCGAGTAATATGTTACAACGAGCACATCATATATTTTGTAAAGACACCGAGTATGATGCAATTATGAATGACATTTATTGGTATTGCACAAACGATTCAATGGAAAAAAATGACGGTAGACAAGCTGATTGGTATTTGATAGGTGCCAGTTCAAAAGATAAAGGAACCACAAATCACGAAATTGCACATGGTTTATATTTCACCAACAAGACATATAAAAAGAATGTTACCCATCTAATTAATAAAATTAAACCAAACGATTACGAAAAGTTAAATAAGAAACTTATAAAAATGGGGTATGTTGATGATAAGAAAATATTAAATGATGAGATTCAAGCATTTATGTCGACAGGATTATATAATGGATTAGATACTAAAGAATTAAAAAAATACGAAAAGGAATTTGTTGATAATTTCAAGAAATTTAAATAATTTTGATACATGCAGAACGAGTACAAAATATATTGTGACATGGATGGAGTCCTTGTGGATTTCAATAAAGGATATAAAGAACTAACAGGTGTTGACTTAGGTACTGAACACCGTAATGACACACATTTTTGGGACCCCATTAATGATGCGGGATATGATTTTTGGATTAATTTAGAATGGATGTCAGATGGTAAAAGATTATGGAAATATATTGAAAAATATAAACCCGAATTGTTATCTGCACCGTCAAGACAAGAGGATTCTAGAGTTGCAAAATTTGATTGGGTTTACAAAGAATTGCCTAGTACTAAATTAATTCTTAGAAGTGCAAAACATAAGAAAGATTTTGCAGGACCAAAGAATATTTTGATTGATGATAGATTGGATAACATCCAAGGGTGGAGAGATGCTGGCGGTATTGGTATTCATCACGTTAACACTAAACATACTATTGACCAATTAAAATCTTTGGGATTATGAAATTAAAATCTGGGGATAAGTACATTCACTTTACCAAACGAGGTAGTATCAATAAAGGAATCGTAAACAGTATTAACAAAGTACACGTTTCCGACACGGATAATTGTTGTGTGTACATCAAATACTATATGGTTAATGATAAGAACATAAGTTATTCCTTGGATGGTGAAGACGGTCGTTTTTATAAAATTGATAAAGAGTATACCAAAGAAGAAAGTGAACAACTCGCCAGTGCGTTTAAGCATATGATTGATTTAAAACAAAGGAGACGAGTTGAGATTATAACTCAAGGACCAAAAGTTAAAAACATAGATGTAACATTGAAGGGTGCAAATTTTGATGATGTTATAAAAAATAAATTCAATACGGGAGAATGAAAGTAATATTTTTGGATCATGATGGGGTTATATGTTTGTCCACTGAATGGGGTGGTAGACATAAAAAACAAAAAGAGTTTGGACGTAAGATGAGTCAGGGTATGTTAGAGATACCTGTTGAAATGAGATTTGATAATTTTAATAAGAAAGCTATTAAGGTTTTAAATGAGATATTGGAAGAAACTGATGCTGAAATTGTTGTCTCGTCTGATTGGAAAAGATGGGCCACTGTTGAGGAGATGGGTGAATATTATGAGTCACAGGGAATCAAAAAGAAACCGATAGACTTCACCCCAAACTTAGGACAATGTACTTGGTACATCAAAGAGTACCCTGCTGGATTCATATGGTCTCGAGCTTGGGAATTGGAACAAACTAGAACGATTGAAATTAAACAATATCTTGTTGACCATCCCGAAATAACTAATTGGGTATCTATTGATGATTTAAGGATGGGTAAAAGTGGATTAGATTATAGTATACCCTATGAACATGAGTGGGGTTTAGATAATTTTGTCGAAACACCAAAAAGTACTGAGGGGATAAAACAAAGTGGTATTAAAGAGAAAATTTTAAAATATCTATTATAATGGAATATATATATTTGTTTGGGATAATGTTTATTGTAATTGGTTTCATATCTTGGAGATGGGTTGTGGGTATTGACTACATGAAAAAGAACCATCCCGATTATAAAGGGGACGATTTCCTTAATTGGGGTGACGACAGGGAAAACAAAAATGATGAGAATCAAATTATGTAATTTCCCGATATTTATTGGTGTATGAAAAAGAATCTAATAGAGGAAATTAAAAGAATCCACGAAATCACATACGGTAGTAATGTTATTGCCGAATCGTTTTTGTCTGATTTATTAAATAAATCTAATCAAAAACCTGAAGACATTAAAAAAGTTGATAAAGAAGACACCGCCGATTATATCACAAATGATGTTACAAAATTCTTTGAGATATTAAGAGAGATTGACTACCCAATTTTCCAACAACAAATTGGTAGTATGGAAAAACAAACAAACGTTGAGGCCGTACAAATAGGATTAATGTTGTTAGGTTACGATTTACCTAGACACGGAGTGGATGGTTTATTTGGTCCGGAAACTGCAATGGCGGTTAATAAGTACAAAAAGGACAACAATATTGATGACAATAAAAGTATTGAGGAATCAACAATTCCGATGAAAATTTTAATAGAGTCGGCGTTATTGACAGAAGCGGCACTAATAGAACCCGTTCCAATCACTAATGTTAATTCACCGTTTGGACAAAAAAGAAGTTACGAGACACATCCAGGTGTGGATTTACAAGCTAAATCTGGTACACCTGTAAAATCACCAGCAGAAGGGGTTGTTTTAAAAGCAGGACAAACAAGTGGTGCATGTGGTGGTAGTGTAACAATCAAACACGGAACCGAATTCCAAAGTAGATATTGTCATTTAAAACAAATTGATGTGAATGCAGGTCAAAAAGTTAGTCAAGGAGATCAAATCGGATTAAGTGGAGGTGCGGCAAACGACAATGGCAAAGGAAACTCACGAGGTGCACACTTACATTTTGAATTAAAGAGGAATGGCCAATTAGTCAACCCAATGAATTACATTGGTAAGGGTGGTTATGACTTCACAACTGATGGT
>Ga0222712_10004484_pt1 | contig 14591 bp, 10 predicted proteins | sample C33_657DmetaG_FD_165043 | JGI IMG/M metagenome (GOLD analysis project Ga0222712, IMG submission 165043) | Estuarine water microbial communities from San Francisco Bay, California, United States - C33_657D | ecosystem: Environmental > Aquatic > Marine > Unclassified | place: USA: California... | reverse complement strand
GAAGTTCTTGTTCTTCTGCGTGGTGTAATACCAGATGTAACTACCTATACAATGATCAAGAATGTGATGGATGACTTTTTTTCTACTGGAACTGGAACACTTTCTTTTGGACTTTTACTGGCATTGTATTTTTCCTCAAATGCCACCCTGACCATCATGAGGACATTCCGGAAGTCCATGTTACACATTGAAGTTGAAGAGCGAAATTTTATAGAAGTTAGACTAAGCGCCATCAGGTTAACATTTATCATCGTTTTATTGATCATCGCTACAATAATGATCATGCTTACACAAACCATCATCTTGAGTTGGATCATCGAGCAAATGAATATCAATGATAATTTTATTGATATCATCTTCGGTTCTGGTCAATTTGTAGTCACCTTCGTATTGATTTTCTTGGCAATTGGTCTTGTTTATCGCTATGCACCACACGTACAAAAAAAATGGAAAATCAGGACGCCAGGAGCCCTGCTCGCAACCATTTTGATTATGTCTTTCACCTATTTATTCTCTTATTGGGTAAACAATATAGCTTCGTACAATAAAATTTACGGATCATTGGGAAGCATTTTGATACTGATGTTTTTGGTCTTTGTCAATTCGCTTGTTCTATTGATAGGATTTGAATTGAATGTCAGTATCAATTCCCTGAAAAGTATCGCTGAGAAAAGAAAAATAATTAATAACAAATAACATTCAACATGCGCCAATTCTTTGTTTTAGCATTTCTTCTGATTACAGTTTCTGGTTTTTCTCAAGAAACTATCAAGATTAGCATCTCAGCAAAAAACATGCAGGGAGTCAAAATTGAAGGTGTTGAGGTCAGTTTCCTCAATGCCAACCCAATGGCAGACCTGAAAGATAATACAGGTCTTGTTTATAAAAATTTGTCAAAAGGATATTACGAATTGCTTATTACAGCAGATGGTTATGCGTCCGTGATCTGGAAAGGTTTTTTGGATAAATCTCAAGATGTATCCATACAAATGGAATCCAATTCCATCAGGCTGGATGAGGTTGTGGTTAGTAGTGATAAAAAGCAATCGAATATTTTGAATACACCTGGTTCAATCAGCTCGATCAATGCAAAACAGATTAGGGACATGCGCATCTGGGAAATCAGTGATTTATCAGGATTTGCCCCTAACCTTTTTATCGCCAATTCCGGAGACAACCGTAATGTAACTGGTATCAGGGGAATGGTTACCACTTCATACGACCAATCGGTTGCGACCTATGTTGATGGAGTGGCACAATTCAATTTGGATACTTATATCCCGCAATTGAATGAAATTGAAAGTATCGATATCATAAGGGGTGCTCAGGGTACCTTCTATGGAAGGAATGCAATGGGTGGCGTCATCAATATCACCACGAAGAAACCTTCCAATGCAAAGCATATCAATGCAGGCGTTCAATTTGGAAATCACGGACAGAAAAGGATCAATGCTGCTGTGAATGCTCCAATCATCAGGAATAAGCTTTTTCTTGGCTTGTCTGCGCTGCATGATAGTAAAAATGGATTTTACACCAATGAATTCCTCAAAAAGAAATTTGACAATCAACAACAAACCATGCTCAACCTGCAGCTGAAATACTTTTTGAGCAAGGGTTGGAGTTTACAAGCTGACCTCAAACAATATACAGCCAAGAATGATGGCGCATTTCCGTTGGTAAATGACATGAAGGCTTTGTTTGAAAAACCATATACCCTTTCTCAAAACCTCACATCTTCAATGAGAGACAAGAGTGGAAATGCTTCAATTGTACTTAAACACAAGGGAAAGAAAACAGATATAACCCTACAGCATGCAAGACAGCAAAATTATCGCTATTATGAAAATACACTGGATGCAGACTTCTCTCCTGCTGACATCGTAGGGATATTTAACAATTACGGAAAGGACTTCAACACAGTGAATGTGATAACAAATGAGTTAAGGTTTAATTCTGTAAAATCTTCACCTGATGCAGCTTTTGAATGGAGTGCAGGCATCTACCAGTTCACCCAAAAAAGTCCAACAAAACAGGCTACAGTTTTTGGAAATGATGCTGGTTTATTTGGTGTACCCGACAAGAATTTTTCTATAATTTCCATTAACAAGGGTGAAAACAATGGTTTTGCGGGTTACGGTCACATGAGCTATAAAATCAATAACAAGATCACCATCAACGGTGGCATGAGGATTGACAATGAAAATAGAAAATTAACCATTGGCAGCGAGTACGAAAAACAACCAAGACCTGCAATTCCAACGATGGCTGAAAAAACTGGAAAATCATCCTATGGAGCATTTTCTCCAAAACTGGGCATTCAATACCAGCCTACTGCGCAGCAGTTGATGTATCTATCCTTTAGCAGAGGTTTCAGGACTGGTGGCTTGACATCCATTTCTTCAGATCCATCTCAGGTTCCACTTTCTGCCTACAACCCTGAATTCAGCAACATGTTTGAAGCAGGTATCAAAGGAAAGGATAAGAACAATCAGTTCAGGTATGCAGTAGCCGTATTCTACAACAAAGTCATGGACATCCAAACTCCATTATTGGTATTGCCAAGCGCAGTTACCATTATCCAGAATGCTGGAGAAATGAACGCTTTGGGTTTAGAAGGTGAGATGGAGGTTAAATTGGCAAAAGGACTGAGTCTACAATATTCAGGGGGGGTGACATCTGCCAAATATGCTGTGCTGGGAACAGTCAGCAATGGAGCCCAGGTTGACCTTTCCGGCAATAAACAAGTATTTACACCATCCACAACCAATTATTTCGCAACTCAATACCAGACCAGCATCGCTGCACATGAATTGATGTTTAGGCTGGAATACAACCATACTGGTAAGCAGTATTTTGATCTAGCCAATACTATTGAACAAAAAGCCTATGGATTGGTGAATTTCAGATCAAGCATCAGAACAAAGCATTTCGATGTCTCCGTTTGGGGTAGAAACCTGACGGGAACTAAATACATCAACTACGCTTATGATTTTGGTGCAGCGCATCTTGGCAATCCAAGGATGATAGGTATTGGGTTGGGTTGGAGGTTATAGACTATCCAACATAGGGTTTATTCCCAGACCAGGCAACATAGATGGCTTTAATTTGTAATCAATAAAATCGATTCCAGCCCCTAAGTTTTCCGTCAATAACAATGGGCCATCTGCATCCAGAAAGTCTACCAACGGCGCCAAATGTGCCAATGGAGCTGTTCCTATACTGCTCTCATTCATGCATCCCAACATGACTTGAAGATTCAAAGACCTTGCCTTTTTTATCATTTCCATTGCAGGAGTGATACCACTGCATTTGGTAAGCTTAATATTGATACCGGAAAAATAGCCAGCACATTTTTCAACATCTCTCTCCCCTACACAAGACTCATCTGCGAAGATGGGAATCGAAGTTGTGGCTCTTAACATCTTGGTTCCCTCAAAGTCTTCTTTGGCCAAAGGCTGTTCAATCAGTTCAATATTGAGTTTTTCCAAAACTGGTACTATTTGCATGGCTTGATCAAAGGTCCAGCCTGCATTGGCATCAACCCTGATGATGGCATTGGTATGTTGTCTGATGGCTTTCAGTTTTTCAAGATCTTCTGAAGTGCCCACTTTTATTTTGTATATCGGCGCAGGATGTGCATTAATTTTCTCTAGCATCTTTTCTAGTGAATCGATGCCAATGGTATAATCGGTTTTGGGGGCATTGGCCAGATTCAAGTTCCATAACTCATACAATGGTTTTCTACGGAGCTTGCCATAGATATCCCATCCAGCCATGTCCAAGGCACAAACCAAAAAAGGATTGTTGGGAAACAAATGATGTAAAAAATGCCAAAATCGTTTGGGATCAGTCAGCGAAAAGGATTGAATAAACTTTCGTTTTGATTCAAGATCTGTTACCATTTGATCAGTAGTAATCCCGTAATATGCAATGGCTGGAGCTTCTCCGTAACCAATTATGCCGCGAAAATTGAGTTCAACAATGAAAGTGTGTTGATGAGTTTTGGTTCCTTTCGAAATGGTGAAAGGATATTCAAAAGGCAATTCTTTTTGCCAGTAGCGTATTGTAAACATAGGTTTTAGTATATCATCTGTTTAAAGCCAATGAATTGTAACTGGAAAACTACCTATTGTTTGCACTAATCAGGTATTTGAGGTCTTGATTAAAGGTATCATTTTTAATCAGTTCCTCAATAGGCAAGTGCATTCTAAATCTCCAGTAATGGTTAGGATCTCCAGGGATATTGATCCTTTCTGCATGAGGATCTTCCAATCGAAGACTATCATTCATGGCAAGAAAATCTTGCAATTGAAATACTGCCCACATGGCAGGTGAAGCAAGGTGTTGCAGTATCACAGAACGAACGACAGCATTGGTTGCTTCGGCAGGAGCTTCTCCGTGCTGCCAAAGCTGTTCATTGTAGAATTGTTGTGTCTTGCTTCTGTCCTCCAACCACCATTCACGAATGGTGCTCATATCATGGGTAGATGGAGTGACAACAGAAAGATAAGGTGCACTGGAAGGATCAAAAAATGGAGTATTCAATTGTTTTGGCATTCTTTGTACCTCCATGCTCAAAAAGCCAAGTGATGACATCACTGCAGGAACACTTTTGGGAACCATACCCAGGTCTTCGCCACAGATGAGCATATCGGTACACAGTTTTAATGCGGGAAGTTTTTCAAGCGCTTCATGCTTCCAAATATGCTCCTGGCGATGGTAGAAATAATCATTATACAAGTATGAAAGTTGAAGCTGGGTATGTGTCTCCAAGTATTGAAATGACAGGGTATTAGTGGCATTGAAACGAAAATGGAATCCATTGATATTTTCTCCATCAGGCCACAGCACAACGTTGGAATGGAGATTGAATAAAACTTGTTTTAGTTCTTTTTTCGCATCATCCTGAGCATAAGACTTGAAATAGTCTTCAATCTTCCGTTGGGTATCAAAAATGGATTTGAACCGATAGGTTGAATCGCCATTTGATTGAAGAAAATATTTTATCTCAGTATCCAAATGACTTGCCATCTCTCCAATTACTGTATCAGTGATAAAGGGCTTGCAGTATCGAGCGTTGTCTATTAAAACTCCTCTCTCCTCAAATTCATTTCTTGAAACCGGAATGGCAGGAACAAATCTGCCCATGATGCCCTCAATTGCATGATCAGGTATAGACCAAATGCGAAAAAAACCAAGGATATGATCAATGCGAAAAGCATCAAAATAATTTGACATTTGCTGAAAACGTTGTCTCCACCAAGCAAATCCATCTGACTTCATGTTTTCCCAGTTGTAAGTAGGAAAACCCCAGTTCTGGCCCTTAACCGCGAAATCATCCGGAGGCGCGCCTGCCTGCATGTCAAGGTTGTAAAGAGAGGGCTGCGTCCAGGTATCTGCACCATTTCTGTGTACGCCAATGGCAATATCACCTTTAAGAATAATGCCTTTGCTGTTGGCATAATCGTGTGCCTGTTTCAGTTGGCGGTGGAGCTGGTATTGGATAAAATAATGCAATGTAATGGCATCAAAGTTTTCAGACCCCGGGGCACATAATTCAGTGATCAACAATTCATTGAATGAAGCATATTTCCCCCATGTTGATGCATCAGGCGACCCGAATTTGTCGCGGAGAAAACTATACGCAGCATAAGGAACCAACCAAGACTTGTTTTCTTGAAAGAAATCTCCATAGTCAACTTCTTGAAAAACCTCATCCTTCATGGATTGATACAGTGAGGTCAATGCATCCCACTTCAATTCCATGACCGCTTCATAGTCTACACCTGAAGAGGCATTCAACTCATCCTTACGAGAGAGATAGGATTTAATGCGGTTTGCGTGCTTGTTTCCAGCAATGGTTGTAATCGAAGCATACATTGGATGCAACGCAAAGGCTGATATAGCTGCATATGGATAGGAATCAGCCTTTGTATGAGTAGAAGTTGTATCATTCACAGGAAGGAGCTGAATCATCCTCAGGGATACTTTTGCTGCCCAATCTACCAGTAAGTTGATATCGGTGAATTCTCCAACTCCAAGGCTTTGGGCAGAACGTAAACTGAAAACTGGTATGGCTATTCCTGCTCCTCTCCAGTTGTTTTCAAAACGCGCAGAACCATCCTGAATCAAACAAGGAGTTTTTGCCACATGCTGAAGGCCGAACTTCCTGTTGTCCCCGTTTTCGTATGCAATAAAGCTTCCAGACGTATCCAGCAAACAATATTTATATTCAAATGGAACTTGTGCATGAGCAGAATCGATATCAGCAATCCAATGGCTGCCATTGAAATGCATTTTACTGACCATTGAAACAGACCAATTCCCCCAAAGATCCAAACTCCCCATCAACCCCAATTGATAGTCATTGGAAAGCAATGGAGCATCAACAGAAAACCTGCAATATTTTGCTTTGAGCTTTACAGATTTGGCAATTTTACGTTTAACTGAAAAAATATGTTCGAAAGGAGCTGTATAAAAAACATTGGAAACAGCACCCATATCAACCCAACTGTCGAGCAAAACCAGTCCTTTTTTAAGATTTTGCAATAGTATGAACCTGTTTTTGCAATAATCACTGTTTACCACACCATGTGAATCCTCAAAACGATACTGGTAACTTAGCCTTTCAAGGGAATTCACTTGGTCGTTGGTCAATTCAAGGCGAAAATGCCAATGAGAATGATCCACATAACTCATTGGATAAATGATAGGCAATCTAGCATGTTCATCGCCAGGAAAATCCACCATCATGCTCAATTTCTCACCTGGCCTGGTAGAAAATCTCAGGTATATATCAATATTCATCAATCAGTATATATAATGCTACAAATTACATATTATTTAAATTAGTGTATTCAATACACATTAAAAGATTTATTGAGAATGAATGGATTAAGATTTTATGAAAAAGGAATCCAGTTGTATATTTGCATTTCAAAATCAACAAGATGACCAAGAGCCAAAAAAATACGTATTGGATTTTATTTTTCCTTTCGATAGCACTCTCTGTTGTGGTTTATCTTTTCTTACCCTCAATGGTATCGCTGACGGTAGTTCCTCTGGTCACTACTTTTGCAAAAGCATTAGACCTCATTTAATTTTTATTGATTTTTTTGTTGAACATCGGCATTAATTTGCCGGAATACCCTTTTTTATGCCTTACGAAGGGTCAAAATTGATAATTTTCTAACATTATTCCATTATTAATGTATTTCATACAACATACATGGAGAATAATGCGTTTTATTAGAAATTAACAAAAATGAAATATTTGCTTCTATTGTAAAGGCTTGTAACTAATGTACCTTTGCAACTTCAAAGCATTAACAAACCATTTAAAAAGGTGCAGTAAAATAGGGCATCTAAAACAATGAATGGTTCCTTGCATTAACTAGTACTAAATATTTTTTTATGAAAACGATAATAAGGAGAATGATGAAACTCACATTGGCTAAGGCGGCCAAAAACAACATCAAAAGTAAAAAGGCTATTTCAGGTTTATTCACCGCAGTCACTTTTTTTGCCATTCTTGCAGGCAATAGCTCATTTATTGCCGAAGGTATTGGTCAAACCTTGGAAGAGACAAAGCGTACGATGCTTGAGGCACTTCCCATCGGTGAAGAAATTACTGCAGTAAAAATTTCAACCCCTTCCCCTAGCATGATACGGAAAGCAGACAGGGAAATCAATTTGAACATGAATGCGATGATCAAAGCATTGAATTCCTTCCACATCAGATATATTGAAAGCATTGCTGCTGACCAGGACATCAATATTCAATTCAACCAGGGATACATGATCAAACCGACATCGGAAAGAGCTGAAAATAGTGATATGGACCTGACATATCAATTTGATGCTGAAAACATTGACATGAATTTGAAAAAACAATCCTCAAATGCTGATGATCTAATTTTTAAGAAGTTTTATCTGAATGATTACAGCATGGCTAATCCTACCAAAATTACAGATGCTGATATATTGATCACCAACACCTTCTACGCTGAGAACAATTGATGAATCAATAACATCAAAAGCCATAAAGAAAAAATGCCTTCTCAAATGAGAGGGCATTTTTAATTTTTTACCGCAAGTAATAAGCCGGATTCTGTACTAGGCTATCATTTATCTGTCACAAAAGTTACCCAATGTGATCAAGCTGCCTACCCATCAGGACCTCAAAGAGAGAGAACGAGTCATTCTCCACCCGAAGGTTGCCCTAACCTATGTGGCATTTCAACACGCAAGGTTTACCCCCGGTATGCATTACTGCAAACCGCCGGAAGCTTTTACCTCCCGTTTTCACCCTTACCCCAACAAGTTGAGGCGGTTATTTTCTGTGGCACTGTCTGTTCTTGCTTACACAAGACCCGGCTGTTCACCGGTGCGATGCTCTATGTTGTCCGGACTTTCCTCGTTGATTGCTCAACGCGATAGCATATTGCGGCAGTGCTAAGGTATGATATATATTTCTGTTGCTCCATATCCATAGAGATGATGGAGCCTGTTAACGAATGATTTGACATCTTTTTTGTGGCGAAGCAATTCATGGATTTCATCCTTCAGCTTACCAGTTCCTATGCCATGGATAACAGTTATTTCTGTTAGTTTGTGGGCAAGCGCCTCCTCATAGAATTTTTCAAATGCCTTGAGCTGCATGTCAAGGATCTGGACAGGCGATAATCGATCATGCTGGTCTGACAATTTATCTGCATGCAGGTCTATCAATGTTCTTCTAGGCGGCAGATTAGCTTTTATTTTGTCAGCAGGATAAACCTTGAAGCCTGCAGCAGAGAGTCTGTTGATGTCAAACCGATCCTGCTCTGCCTCTTTGATGGGATAGGTTTCAAAAAGATTGATGTTGAATGAAGCCTTTTGTGCTTTCAAAACCTCTTCAGACAACTTGAAGATTTGCTTGGGCTTAGGCTTGAACTGGACTTCAAAGTGTGTTACCCTTTTCTTATCAGCTGATGCCAGGGAAAAATCAAAATCCATCCTTGGCTGATCATTCAGGTTCTCAAATGGAAGATCAAACAAATACATTTCATCAAGGGCCCTTATGCTGTTACGCAAATCAAGCTCTTTGTTGTTTCCATAATAGATGGAAAGCTCAAATACAAGGTCATCATCTGTATGGTTCAAAACATATATGCGATAATAGGAAATGATATCATCGTCAAAAACATCCTTGTCAAGCACAGGATAGAAAGAAAGCCAAACACCATCCCGCTCAATAAATCGTTGAACATTTTTCTCTTTTCTGGGTGGTTCAGGCTTTCCTAATGAAGACTTTTTTTTGAATTCCTTCGGCGCTGTGAAGTCTTGAAAATAGGGAAAATCGATCTGATCAGCGTATACTGGAAAGCTTACTCCACCTACCTCAATCAACAACATTTTCTTGTCGATCCACTCCACAACTGATCCTCTTTCACCAGTGGCAAGGACCATGATTTTATCTCCCTCCTGAAATTTCATGGATACAAAGGTAGTCTCAATCCGGCTATTTGTTCAACTTACTGTTGTTCTTGCCATAAAGCAGATAGATAGAAAGACCAAGGGCCATCCAACCAAAAAATACAAGCCAGCTTTTGGCAGGAATTTCAACCATGAGGTACATGCAACAGGCCACACCCAATACTGGAATAAGTGAGTATTTCTTAATGAATGAAAGTACAGCAAGGATGGCAGCCAACACCATAAAAATGATGAACAGCACTTCCTGATACCCCTCTGTACCCAACTGCAGTACTGCCTGAATGGTTCTCTCCTTAAACAGGTAGAAAGTAAGGACATAGATCAATGGGAAAATATACTGTGCATTGATGTAAGGGATAGAAAATTTTCCTTTTTGCTTCTCAATTTTAGGCAGCAGCAGCACGCCTCCACTGACCAAAACGAACGCAAACAAGGTGCCAATACTGGTCAGGTCAGTCATGAGCTTGTCGTCAATGACTAATACCAGCCCAGCAACCAAGATTCCTGCAACAATAGTGGAAAATCCTGGAGTCTGGTATTTCTTGTTGACCTTACCAAATGATTTTGGCAGCAGGCCATCCCTGCTCATCGCCATCCAAATCCGGGGTTGCCCTATCTGAAAAATCAACAATACACTGGTGGCCGCAACCACTGCGCTGACTGAAATAAAGAAGCCAAATTTTTGCATGTTGATCCGCTCAAAAACAAAGGCTAGAGGATCAGCTACATTGGCGAACTCGGAGTAGTTGACCAACCCGGTAATGACCAGTGCTGTAACAATATAAATCACCGTGCAAATGATCAGGGAATAAATCATTCCCTTGGGAAGATCCCTTTGTGGATTGGCGCATTCCTCTGCAGTGGTGGAGATGGCATCAAATCCAATATAGGCAAAGAATACAGCAGAAACACCTTTCAAAACGCCACCCATCCCGTTGGGAAGAAAAGGAGTCCAATTGGCGGTGGTACCATTAGAGAAAATAAACCAAAACCCAACCACGGCAACCAAGACTAGCACGACGATCTTGATCATCACCATTGTATTGGCGGTACGCTTGCTCTCCTGAATACCGATATAGGCCAACATAGAAATGAGCGCAACGATAACGAAGGCGGGTAAATTGATGATAAAAGGAACACCTAAAATTCTGGGAGCGTTGGTAAACACCAGGCCTGAAACATCCGCCCCGCTTGCCAAAGCCGCATCATGAATATTGCTGGCAGTTTGATAACCCACTGTAAGCCACTTGGGAAGATCAAGCCCCATGGCATGGAGAATATTGTTGAAATAGGCACTCCATGAAATGGCCACTACAATATTACCAATGGCATATTCCAAAATCAGTGCCCAGCCAATGATCCAGGCAACCACTTCGCCAAAACTCACATAGGAATAGGTGTAGGCACTGCCCGCAACAGGTATGCGTGAGGCAAACTCTGCATAACAGAGGGCTGTAAAACCGCAAGTGATGGCGGTAATGACAAAAAGCAGAATAACGCCGGGTCCGCCATTGTAGGCAGCTGAACCTATCGTTGAAAATATACCTCCACCAATCACGGCAGCTACGCCCATCAGGGTTAGATCTTTTACATTCAGTACACGGTGTAATCCTGTTGAACCCTCTGGGCCAGCATGCAATGAAACCTCTCCATTGAGATCCTGTAAATTCTTTTTTCTGAAAATATTTCCCAAAATATTCGTTTTTATTTGTCTCGTTTGATCAGATAATGAGCCAGTTCAATAAGTGATGCTTTTCTTTCCTTGGATACAGCAATCTCTTCGAGGTGCAAAAATGCCTTTTCGAGATACTGTTCCTTGAGTGCATTGGCCCAGCGGTCTATGCCACAGGCCCTATAGATGGCCAGTACTTTTTCAACCTTGTCTTTGTGATCTTGTTTCATCAGCTGATGCAATTCGGCAAGCATTTCCCCCTCTGCAGTTTCAAGTGCATGAATCATCAGGAAGGTTTTCTTGTTGCTTTGAATATCACCCCCAACCTGTTTTCCGAATTTACTGGGGTCTCCAAAGGCATCCAGATAATCATCCTGTACCTGGAATGCGATACCCAAGTTTCTTCCAAACTCATAGAGATGTTGTTGATTGCCCTCGCTCGCACCGCCAATGATGGCACCCAACTGAAGGCTGGAAGCCAGCAAAACCGAGGTTTTTAATTCAATCATTTTCAGGTACTGATCCAAATGAACCTGGTCCTGCTTTTCAAAATCCATATCCAATTGCTGGCCTTCGCAAACCTCCTTGGCTGTTTTATTGAAAAGATGCAATGTTTTTCTGAGGAAAGATGGGTCGATTTTATTGAGGTAGTCATAGGCAACTACCATCATCACATCACCACCCAGCAAAGCAGTGGGTTCTCCATGCACAGCGTGCACGGTTGGTTTGCCACGGCGCAATGGTGCTTTGTCCATGATATCATCATGAACCAGGGTGAAATTGTGAAAGAGTTCTACAGCAGCTGCAAGATGGTATGCATCTTGTTTTATTTCCCCGAAAAGTTCATTTCCCATCAAACAAAGCACGGGCCTGATTCTCTTTCCGGAGTTGGACAGGAAATCTTCCAGTGGATCGTATAAAGTAGCAGGAAATGAGGGGAAATGCCTGTGGTTAAAATAAGACTCGAAGGATTGTTGTAATGTTTCAATGCCAGTCATAAAGTGCCTTTGTTAAGGTGCTCTAAGATAGCAAATGAAGCGTTCTTCTGCTTATTTTTTCTTTTTCTTCGGGGTTGTAACCTTGAAGTCTACATCCAGCATCCATTCATAATCCAGCTGCCGCTTGGTCAGGTTGGCTGAAATGACTTTGATCTTCACAGGATCGCCGATGCGGAAAGCCCAGCCGCTTCTCCTTCCGATGAGTGCATATTCTGTTTCGTGGTAAACAAAATCATCATAATCCAACAGGGATGTTGCTGAAACCAGGCCCTCGCATTTGTGGTCGATGGTTTCTGCCCAAAAACCAAAACTTGCCACACCAGAAATGACTGCCTCAAATTCATCTCCGATGAACTGGCGCATGTATTCCACCTGCTTGTATTTATTAGCAGCTCTTTCAGCATCCATCGCAGCCCTTTCACGCTCACTAGAGTGTACACAGCGCTGTTCCATTTTCTTGTCTGGCTCAGGATCTCCTTTCAATACATCTGTGAGCACCCTGTGTACGAGCACATCAGGATACCTTCTGATGGGCGAAGTAAAATGACAATAGTGCTCAAAGCCAAGCCCATAATGACCGATATTCTTGGTTGTATACACAGCCTTGGCCATGGTTCGGATGCCCATCTGTTCAAGCACGCGTTGTTCTGGCAATCCCTTCACCTTGGTCAACATCTCATTAAAGGATCTTGCGATCAGTTCAGGGGTGGTGGTCAAGAAATGATACCCATATTTCTTGGCAAACTCAACGAATGGAATCAACCTGTCTTCATCAGGTTGGTCATGGATTCGGTAAGGGAAAGGCAGTGGCTTGTTGGATACTTTTACATTTGATACTTTCTCTGCAATGGTGCGGTTGGCAAGCAACATGAACTCTTCAATGAGTTGATGGGATTCCTTGCTCTCCTTGATGACGATGCCAATGGGCCTTCCCATTTCATCCAATTTGAAACGTACTTCCTGGGATGAAAAGTTGATGGCACCTTCTTTCATTCTTTTTTTACGCATTGTCTTGGCAAGCTCATTGAGCAACAGTACCTCCTTGTCATAAAGCCCTGTATGGGTTTCAATGATCTTTTGCACATCCTCATACGTAAACCGATGGTTGGAATGAATGACTGTTCTGCCAATCCAAACATCTTTGATCTCGCCTTTTGCAGTCATTTTGAAAACACAGGAATAGGTAAGCTTATCCTCATGTGGCCTGAGGGAACAGAGTTCATTGGATATTTTTTCAGGCAACATGGGCACTACCCTGTCTGGAAGATAAACAGAGGTTGCCCGTTCAAAAGCTTCCTCATCCAAAGCTGAATCGGTTTCGATATAATGGCTTACATCGGCTATATGAACACCTAATTCAAACGTCCCTTCATCTAACCTGCTAAAACTCAGGGCATCATCAAAGTCCTTAGCGTCTTCAGGATCAATGGTAAATGTGAGGACATCGCGCATGTCTCGCCGCACAGCAAGATCATCTTTGGTAATGGTTGAAGGAATCCTGGCTGTTTCTTCCATGACATTTTCAGGAAACATGATAGAAAAACCTTGTTGAATAAGGATTTCCTTCATGGCAAGGTCGCCCTCCATTTCTGTGGTGATGACCTCAATCACTTCACCTTTTGGACGCTTATCATCCTTCTCCCATGAAATAATCTGAGCGATTACTTTTTCCCCATCTTTGGCTCCATTCAATGAATGGAGCGGAATAAAAAAATCAGGGATGGGTTTCTCTGTGTCTGGAATAAAAAAAGCAAAATCACGGTTGACTTCAATTTGGCCAACAAATTGTTTTTGTTTTCTCTCGATGACCTGGGTGATCTTTCCCTGTAAACGGCCTGCCCTTATATCACCCTTGGTTACTTCTACCCTCACATGATCACCATGAAATGCCCTGTTGAAATCATTGGGTCGAATGATGATATCCCTCTCGAGCCCAGACACAACAACGAATCCCATTCCAGATCTTGTGATCTCGAACTGTCCCTTGTATAATGGAACTTCGCGTTTATATTCCTTCTTCCTGTTCTTTCTTCCCATAAAATTCTGTTGGATAGTTCCTGATCATTTCGGCAAATTTCTGTTCCTGTCCGAAAAGGAACCTGATGGTAATTGGTAATACAAAAAAAGGAAGGTCTTCGATTTTGTCACTGAATTTAATCAATCGCACGGCATCTTTTTCAGTAGTAAGAATGATCTTACGATCATCGTGAATCCTGTCCAATCGCTCCTTGATATCCCCCAGATCATCGATGCTGAAAATATGATGATCGCTGTAAAACAAGGCATCATATGTTTTTGTAGCCTCGTGGATATAGGTTGTAAGGGGTTCAGGATTGGCGATTCCGCATACCAGCAATATCTCTTCTTCCTTGGACAAGCTACGCTTTTCTTTTGTTACTATATGATAAGGGGTATTGTATTCAATGGTGGTGAAAAAAATCTAC
>Ga0222712_10004482_pt1 | contig 14593 bp, 15 predicted proteins | sample C33_657DmetaG_FD_165043 | JGI IMG/M metagenome (GOLD analysis project Ga0222712, IMG submission 165043) | Estuarine water microbial communities from San Francisco Bay, California, United States - C33_657D | ecosystem: Environmental > Aquatic > Marine > Unclassified | place: USA: California... | reverse complement strand
TTTCCAATACTTTTTGTTATATACCTGACCCAAGCCTGGAAGAATTGCAGAGCGGATGGCTGCTTTTGCGGCGATGGTTCTCACCTTTTTTGTAGTGTCAGATGAGGTAGTGGAAGTAGATTGCGCAAAGATGGGTGTCGAGCAAAAAACGACAATCGTTAGAAAAAATACAAGTTCAATTCTGTGTACGCATCGGTTCATTAGTGGATCGTCACTTTCATCTTTTCGAGTAAACTATTCAATTCTTCAACCGAAAAATATTCCAAAATTATTTTTCCTCTCCCACTTTTATGGTGGTCCAATTTTACTTTGGTTCCAAGTTGAGAGGAGATTTGTTGCTGTACATGCTGAAGGCTGTTTTTTTGCTGACCTGCTGGGTTGTCTTTTTTCTTTGCAGGTTTGTAGAGTTGCTTGACCAAATCTTCTGTTTGCCTCACCGATAATTTCTTTTCAACAATGGTATTGTATACAAACAATTGTTTGTCTACTTCACCAGCATTGATGAGTGCACGGGCATGGCCCATGCTCAGGGTGCCGTTGCGAACAGCTACAATAATATCTGGAGGAAGTTTCAGCATCCTGATATAGTTGGAGACCGTACTTCTGTCCATCCCCATTCTTGTGGCTACTTCTTCCTGTGTCATCGCACATTCGTCTATCAATCGCTGATAGCCGAGTCCGATTTCAATGGCATTGAGATTTTCTCTTTGTAAGTTTTCTAAAAGTGCTAGTTCTAGTACTTGTTTGTCGTCTGCTTCTCTAATGTATACCGGAACGTCTTTGAGTCCGGCTAATTTTGCTGCCCTCCACCTTCTTTCACCTGCAATCAATTTATATTTTCCGTTAGAAAGGGGAGTAACAGTTAAGGGTTGAATAATATCGTGCTGACGCATGGATTGAGCCAGTTCTTCGATTGCTTTTTGATCAAAGTCCTGTCGCGGTTGTCTTGGATTGGGTATGATTTCGCTCAAGGCAACTCTGCTGATGGAAGTGTTTTTGGCAACAACTTCTGATTTTAGGGTTCCAGTGGATGGGTTCTTCAATTCGGTATCAATGCTACCCAGTAGCGATCTGATTCCTCTGTTGAGTGCATCTTTTTTATTGGAAGGGTTATTGCTCATCTTCTATGTTTAATGTTCTCTCTTCTTCCTTGATCTTCGTTAAATTATTTTTTTGAAGAATTTCTTTGGCAAGATTTAAATAATTGATAGCTCCTTTGCTTTCTGCATCGTATAAAATGACGGGCTTCCCTACACTTGGTGCTTCACTGAGTCGAGAGTTACGATGTATCAACGTGTCAAATACCATGTCTTCAAAGTGCTTTCTTACTTCGTTGACGATTTGATTACAGAGTCTCAACCGTACGTCGTACATCGTCATGAGAATACCTTCAATTGAAAGATCGGTGTTCAATCTGTTTTGAACGATCTTGATCGTGTTGAGTAACTTTCCCAAACCTTCCAGTGCAAAAAATTCTGCTTGAACCGGAATCACAACCGAATCGGCTGCAACCAATGCATTTACGGTAATCAATCCAAGTGAGGGCGAGCAGTCGATTACAATGAAATCGTATTCGCTTCTGAGTTCCTCCAGAAGATTTTTTATCACATTCTCTCGGTTGGGGTAATTGATCATTTCCAATTCTGCTCCTACCAAGTCGATGTGAGAAGGGATGAGATCCAGATTAGGGATTTCAGTTTTTAAGATACTGTCTTTGGCTTTTGCATCACCCACCATGCAATCGTAAATGCTTTGCTGGATGTTTTGAAGATCAAATCCTACACCCGAAGTACTATTGGCTTGAGGATCTGCATCCACCAATAGGGTCTTGTATTCCAAAACAGCTAAACTAGCTGCTAGGTTGATGGCCGTGGTGGTTTTTCCTACGCCTCCTTTCTGATTGGCTACGCCTATGATTCTGGCCATTGATTTTCAACTTTTTTTAAAATGACAGGATGACAAATTTACAATTTCGGCACCATTTTAGGGAACATAATGGCTAAATTAATGTTAGAGTAGCAGGCATTTAACAATAGTTATCAACATGAAAAGGCTCCTGGGTTCCTGGATATTTATCGTCATCATGGTTTTGATTGATTTCTACGTCTTTCAATCGTTAAAATTGGTCACTTCCTCGCTTTCTACCAAGCTTCGGCTGGGTATCCATATTGCCTATTGGAGTTTCACTGTTGCCGCCATTATCTTGTTCCTGGTAATTCCTTATGTAAATTTTGAATCGATTCCCAAGTTTATTCGGGTATATGTTTTCTCCATTCTCTTTGGATTTTTTATCGCCAAAGTCATTGCAACGCTCTTTTTTTTGGTAGACGATTTCAGACGTATAGTGCAATGGGGCGGAATCAAAACATATAAGTTGGTAAAGGGGGAGAATACTGATACAGACTCCATCAGCCGATCTCTTTTTCTATCCTGGCTTGGTATTGGAGTAGGAGGCGGATTGTTTGGAACACTTCTGTATGGATTTGGAAATAAATATCGATACAGGGTTGAAAAGTTGAAATTGCATTTTGAAAATTTGCCCGATGCATTCAGGGGAATGAAGATGGTGCACATTTCTGATATCCACAGCGGTAGCCTCGAAGATCATGCAGCAGTGAAAAAAGGAATTCAAAAAATCCAGGAGTTGAAACCCGATATTGTTTTTTTTACTGGCGACCTGGTTAACAACACCGCAACCGAGATGGAAGATAAAATAGAGCTATTCTCTTCCATTCAAGCTCCCATGGGTGTCTACAGTATTCTGGGTAATCACGACTACGGAGATTATGTACAATGGGGTAGTCCAGACGAGAAAAAGCAAAACCTCGATACATTAAAGGCCACTCATGCAAAACTTGGTTGGAGGCTGCTTTTAAATGAAAATATATCTATTGAAAAAGATGGACAAACACTTGGTTTGATTGGAATAGAAAATTGGGGTGCACGTGCTAATTTTTCTAAATACGGTGATTTAAAGAAAGCTTACCAAGGTGCCGAAGATCATTCTTTTAAAATTCTTTTGAGTCACGATCCAAGTCATTGGGAAGCACAGGTATGCAAAGAATACAACGACATTGATTTAATGTTATCGGGACATACACATGGCATGCAATTTGGAGTAGAAATTCCAGGATTTAGATGGAGTCCTGTACAATATGTTTACAAGCAATGGGGTGGTTTGTACAAGAACAATCATCAGCATCTATACGTAAACCGCGGATTTGGTTTTTTGGGTTATCCTGGACGTGTTGGAATCCTTCCGGAAATAACTGTAATTGAGCTTATATAGTTTTAACATTCACTTTGGTTAATTCCTTTTAACTTACTGGCTGATGTATAGTCTATCAAGAAAGCAATTGCTTATGCTTCGCTTCTTTTTTATTGGATTTTTTGCATTTGCTTTGATGATGTCCAAAACCTCCTTTGCACAAAAGAAACAACTCGATACTACACGTATCAAAGAAGAGTTAGCGCTGTTCAAGAACGATAGCTTGATAAATGATTTAAGAGGAATGTTAGACTCTTTGAGATCGCCTAAGAGTTTTTTTTCTATTTCTACATCCTTCAGCAACAGGCTTTTCAGTGCTAATAACAATGTATTCAATGCACAACAATCTACGACTGGAGCAACTGCATTTATACCAAGTGTCGCCTATGTTCATAAATCGGGTATAGGATTCAGTTCTATGGCCTACATACGAAATTTTAATAATGCAGTTAGTTGGTACCAAACGGCATTGACTCCCTCTTACGATAAAGTTTCACCTTCTGTTTTATATGGGATTTCGTATTCCTATTATTTGAAAGGAAAACTAAAGGATACTGGCAGGATTTCTCCATTCGATCATGATGTCTATGCTTATGTGCAGGGAAGAAAGACCTGGCTCAGGCCATCCATTTCTGTAGGATACGGAGATGGGAATTATACTGATACCTACATGGTGCAAAGACGGATGCGTAATGGAATGGTGCAAACTTTCTCCGACACGTATAAGGTTCATATACGTGATCTTTCCATCAGCACAGGTGTATCACATTCGTTTACAAAATCTTCTGTACTTGTAAAGAATGATATGTTTTCATTTGTTCCTCAGATCAGTATTGTTACAGGCATGCAATCAACCAGTTCTCAAAGTACCACGAGCAGCGAACGATTTAGAAACGAGCAGGAAGATCAAAAGAGAATCCAGGAGTTCTATCGAATGGCGCAAAACACAGGCTCTGGCTTTGGAATCAGGACTGCAGCTTTTTCTGCAAATCTTTCGTGGTTCAAAAATGCATTTTCTCTTTCGACCGGATATTTCCTCGGATATTATTTTAAATCAACTGCTACAAATAAATTTTCCAATATATTTAATATCACTGCTGGAGTCACGTTTTAATTATATACAGTAACAGTAGAATAAAATCTATTTTAAAAATACCTACTATGAAAAAGATATTGCCTTTTGTATTGATGCTTCTTCTTTCGGGATTAACACAGGCGCAGGGTTTAAAGCTCGGTATAAAAGCAGGGGGTAATTTTACTACCAACACCAGCGCATCATTTCAAGATAATTATCAAGGTGGATTTCATGCCGGTGTATTTGCGCGTGTAAAAGCTTCGGATATCATTGGCTTTCAGGTGGAGGGACTGGTCAGTTCTATAAAACTAAAACTCACACCGAATACCGCAATTTTCAGAAACGCATTAACCGATATCAAAGCAACTTATTTGCATGTTCCTATTTTGCTCAATATTTCTCCTTTGCCATTTGTTTCGTTTCAGGTAGGTCCACAAATCGGTATGACCATTCAGCAAACAGAAAATGCTTTGCAAAATGGACAAGCTGCTTTAAAGAATAAAGATTTTAATTTATTGACGGGAGTACAACTGAATCTATCCAAATTGAGTGTTTTTGGTAGATACTCTTTTGGTTTGACGGACATCAAAAATATTTCTACTGTTACAGATAATTGGAAATCAAAGATGATTCAGGCTGGTATTGGGATATCTCTGTAAAAATTATGTATCGTCATTTAAAGCCCTGATTTTTATTCGGGGCTTTTTTATTGGCATCAAACTTGAGCTATATTGGTAAACTATCCGAAAGAACTCTCTAGGGCTCTTATGGATGACATATTGTCTTAAATAATCATATATGGGTTTGAACTTAAAATTGATGCAACAGGAAGAAGAATTGGACTTTATGCCCATTATTCCTCTGAACGAGGGGGATGATGAGAATATTGATCAAATCGATATTCCAGCTGAATTGCCGCTGCTTCCTCTTAGAAATACCGTGCTATTTCCCGGAGTTGTAATACCTATCACAGTGGGTCGTGATAAATCCATCAAAGCGATTGAGGAGTCCTATAAAACTGACAAATTGGTAGGGGTACTTTCACAAAAGGACAGCAACGTGGAAGATCCAGGAACAGCTGATTTAATGGGGGTTGGTACTGTTGCAAAAATTGTGAAACTGATCAAAATGCCCGACGGCGGAACAACCGCCATTCTTCAGGGTAAAAAGAGGTTTAAACTATTGCGCATCAGCTCGGAAGATCCTTATTTCAAAGGAATTGTTGAAGCGCTTGACGAACAGGTTGTAAAGGACGATCAATCTTTCAATGCATCCGTTGCTTCCATAAAGGACTTAGCTGCACAAATTATCCAGCTTTCCCCGAACATACCCACAGAAGCTTCCATCATTCTTCGCAACATAGAAAATCCTTCGTTTTTGATACACTTCGTTGGAAGCAATCTGAATTGTGAGCTTTCTGAGAAACAAGCTTTGTTGGAGATGAACGATATGCGCCAACGCGCAGAGTTGTTATTGAAACTGCTTCAGAATGAATTGCAATTTGTAGAGTTGAAGAACAAGGTTACTACCAAAACAAAGACCGAACTCGATAAACAGCAAAGAGAATACTTTCTTCAACAACAATTGAAGAGTATCAAAGAAGAGTTGGGTGGAGACAGCAACGACCGTGAGATTCAGGAAATGAAGAAAAAAGCAGAGGATAAAAAATGGTCTGCTGCTGCAAAAGAATTATTTCAAAAAGAGATAGAAAAACTGGAGCGGATGCACCCCAGCACCCCTGATTATTCTACTGTATATAACCACGTTGATTTGATGTTGGATCTTCCATGGGATGAATGTACCACGGATAGTTATGATTTGAAGAAAGCTAAAAAGGTACTGGACAAGGATCATTACGGGATGGAAAAAATAAAAGAAAGGATTCTTGAATACTTGGCGGTACTCAAATTAAAAGGGGATATGAAGAGTCCTATTCTTTGTTTCGTAGGACCTCCCGGTATAGGAAAAACTTCGCTAGGAAAAAGTATTGCCAGTGCAATTGGCAGAAAATATGTTCGTTTCAGTTTGGGTGGCCTGCACGACGAAAGTGAAATCAGAGGTCACCGTAAAACATACATTGGTGCAATGCCCGGAAGGATCGTTCAATCAATTCGAAAAGTAAAGTCTTCCAATCCTGTGATGATATTGGATGAGATCGATAAGGTAGGTAAAGACTTCAGAGGAGATCCCTCTTCTGCATTGTTGGAGGTATTGGATCCTGAACAAAATCATTCCTTCTATGACAATTATTTGGAATTGGAATACGATTTGAGTCGTGTGCTTTTTATTGCAACGGCAAATGATATTCAAAGTATACAACCAGCGCTGAGAGATCGTTTAGAGATCATCGATTTAACAGGGTACGCAGTAGAAGAGAAAGAACAAATTGCTCAAACCCATCTACTCCCTAAACAAAAAGAGTTACACGGATTGAAAGCATATGATTTGAAGATGAATCAGCAAGTGATGACTTTTCTGATTGAAAACTATACCCGCGAAAGTGGAGTAAGAGAATTGGACAGACAGTTGGCAAGTATCATGAGAAGCTTGGCCAAGGATGTTGCAATCAACGGCAAAGTAAAATCTACCATTACCCAGCCTGATGTGATTCGAATTTTGGGTAAACCCAAATATTCCAATGAAATATACAAAACGGCCAATATGCCTGGGGTGGCTGTTGGATTGGCCTGGACCTATGTGGGCGGTGATATTTTGTTCATCGAAACAACCTTGAGCGAAGGCAAAGGAGATCTTCAGTTAACAGGAAACCTGGGTACAGTTATGAAGGAAAGTGCCAGTACTGCTTTTACCTATCTTCAAGCCAATGCAAAAAAAGTCGGAATTGATATAGACCTTTTCAAAAAAAGGAATGTACATATCCATGTTCCAGAGGGTGCAGTTCCTAAAGATGGTCCCAGTGCGGGAATTACCATGATGACGGCATTGGCCTCTGCCTTTACAGGAAGAAAAATTAAACCTTTTCTTGCAATGACAGGGGAGATAACCTTGCGCGGACAGGTATTGCCTGTAGGCGGAATCAAGGAAAAAGTGCTAGCAGCAAAACGTGCAGGACTCAAAGAAATCATCTTATGTTGGCAGAATGAAAAGGATGTTCAAGAAATCAATGCAGAATTTATCAAGGGGATGCGTTTTCATTATGTCAAAACCATGCAACAAGTTTTAGAGTTGGCCTTGGTTTAATTTTAATTATTGAACCCAGCAAAGTAATTTCGGGAATGCGCACATCGGCATTCCTGTTTTTTTTGATCTTTTTTTCGCAGTTGCTAAAGGCTCAAACCTTGGGCGGAAGTGCTGCATATAATTTTCTTCGGATGCAGTGGGTGCCTCAAGCAGGTGCATTGGGTGGAAGAAATGTTTCCATGTTCAACAACGACGTGTCGCTGTTTAATGAAAATCCCTCTTTGTTAAGAGAAGACCAGCATGGGAATATTGCAGCTAATTTTACATCCATAGCGCCAACCATAAATGGGCTCTTTGGAGGGGCTGCTTATTTTCATGAAAAATCTGCTACTACTTTCGGAATAGGCATTACACATTTATTGTATGGTAATGAAATGCAGACGGATGCCCCGGAAATATTCTAGGAAATTTCAGTGCATACGATCAGATGATTTCATTGGGAGCATCGAGAAGTTTTGGCGAGCGATGGCATTATGGTGCAACACTCAAATTCATCCACTCCAACTACGGACCATATAACAGTATTGGAATAGCTTCAGACATAGGCTTATCATACTATGATGAGGAAAATATGTTACAGGCCGGGTTCGTTGCAAAAAACATGGGGGTGCAAATAAAAACGTATGCCAACCAACAAGAGGATATTCCTTTTGATTTATTGATTGGACTAACCAAGCAATTGGAGAAGGCGCCTATTCGCTTTTCATTGACTGCACAACGGTTGCATCAATTCGACCTGCTTTACAACGACGGAATATTTGAATTCGATAATTATGGATCTCCGGTGAAGTATGGAGTTGGCGCCAAGCTCTTGAGTCATTTGATTGCAGGAACAGATTTACTTTTGGGCGAAAAGGTTGTTGTTTCAGCCGGTTATAATTTTTTACGTAGAAAAGAATTGCAGATCAGAAATCTTACAAATGGCTTCACTGGAATAAGCTATGGTATACGATTGAACCTAAGCAGTATTCAATTTCAATATGCCAGAACCCATTATCAATCTAGCTTTTCGCAACACCAAGTTGCTTTCAACTTTCAGCTGGGCAGTCGTTAAAAGTAACTCAGATTCGTTTTAGGGGTAATCGACACCAAGGTTTCGTACATCAGACGAATGGTGTTTTCAATATCGTCCTTGTGAAGCATTTCAACTGTTGTATGCATATACTTCAGAGGAATAGAAATAAGAACGGAAGGACAGCCATCGTTGGCATAGGCAAACGAATCTGTATCGGTTCCCGTACTTCTGGAAACAGTTCTCATCTGCACCGGAATTTTTTTCTTACTGGCAACATTTTCAACAAGCGATAATAATTTATTATGCACTGCTGGTCCAAATGCAAGGGAAGGGCCTTTTCCGCAGGCTACATCTCCCTCAATGATTTTGTTCACCATTGGGGTTGTAGTGTCGTGAGTTACATCGGTGATGATGGCAACATCGGGTTTGATTCTTCTGGCAATCATCTCTGCACCCCTCAAGCCAATTTCTTCCTGCACTGCATTTACTACATATAGAGCATAGGGTAATTTTATTTTGTTGGCTTTGATCATTTTTGCTACTTCAGCAATCATAAATCCACCAATCCTGTTGTCCATCGCCCTTCCAATCAAGTAATTGTAGGCCAATTCATCATATCCTTCTTCATACGTAGCAACTGCTCCAATATGAATACCCAATGATTCAACTTCCTTTCTGTTTTTTGCACCGCAGTCGAGGAATAGATTTTCAACAGCTGGTTGAGGATCTTTTCTTTCACCCCCTCCAATACGTGTATGGATTGCAGGCCATCCAAAAACTGCTTTCACAGATCCTTTCTTTCCATGAACCAAAACTCTTTTACCAGGTGCAATTTGATGATCAACACCTCCGTTGCGTTTGAGGTATATCAATCCATTCTCTGAAATATAATTCACGAACCAACTGATCTCATCTGCGTGTGCTTCTATAACTACTTTGAATGGTGCTTTGGGATTGATGATTCCTGCAACAGATCCATAGGGGTCTGTCATTACCTCATCCACATGTTGTTCAATATACTTCATCCATAATTTTTGTCCCCCTGATTCAAATCCAGTTGGAGAGGGAGTATTAATGTATTCTCGTAAAAAATTATAGGATGCGTCGTTGAGTAATTTTTTCGCTCGGGTTGATTTTGCCATAAATTGGTTGTGTTATCTAGAAATGATAATGGGAGCTGTCTTTGCGGTATCGCTTTTGTTTCCTTTTTTATCTTTCACCCAAAACCTGAAGGTGGTTGTATCGCTATTGAAACAACGGGGTTGCAGAACAACACTGTAGTTCAACGTAAGGATCAGTTCCGCACTAAAATTTTTTGTCCTGGGTAAATCCGAAGGTATCTTAAATAAGCTGGAATCGGTGAAATTACTTCTTGTGCAGCTGGTTGTAGTCTTTTTGATCCAAATCGTATCGAGAAAATCGCCTTCAAGGTCTGTTAACTGAAGTCTGACTTGCAAATCATCTCCGGCAAATAATTTACTACTGCTGATGCTGTTTACTTTCAGGGAGGGTTTAGATTGAATACTTTCCTTTCCACAGCCATTGGCTAAAAATGCAAGTAAAATGAAAGGGAAGATTTTTCTCATGTACCTTTGTTCTTCGATCAAAATTAACCGATTCACTACTAAAAACCTAGATCGTTTCATCCATTTTATACAACCTTTAACCCTTGTCTGACCTCCAGTTTATATCCCGAGCACTTCAGTTGTTTGAAAAGCAATCCAGGGAGAATTTGCTTTACCGTGAGTATATACATCAGCTCAAACAAAAATCGACTGAACTAACTGCGTTGGATCAGCTTCCATTCTTACCCATATCGTTCTTCAAAACACATACCATACAAACTGGTGTATTTGAGCCTGAACTGTTTTTTGAAAGCAGTGGAACCACCGGTGCGGTGAACAGTAGGCATGTGGTTAGAGACTTGAAATCATACCTGTCAAATACAGAAAAAAATTTCAAGGAGTTTTATGGCGATCCTACTGAATATTGTTTTTTGGGTTTGTTGCCCTCATATTTAGAAAGGGGAAATTCCTCTTTGGTAGCAATGGTAGATTATTTCATAACCATGAGCAACCATTCATCAAGTGGATTTTTCTTACATGATTTCAAAAAATTGTACGAAGTACTCATCGAATTAGAAGCAAAAAAACAAAAGACAATTTTGATTGGAGTAACGTTTGCTCTGTTGGATTTTCTCGAACAATTCTCACTTCAATTGAAACATACCATCGTCATGGAAACAGGTGGGATGAAAGGCCGTAAAACAGAACTTACAAGAGCCGAGTTGCATGAAATACTTAAACAGGGATTTGGAGTAGCATCAATTCATGCAGAGTATGGAATGACTGAACTGATGTCGCAAGCCTACTCCAAAGGAGATGGAATCTTTTACCCCGCCTCCACAATGAGAATCTTGTTGCGATCTATGGACGATCCATTCGAAATGTGGAGTGCAGATGAACATATCATGCGAACAGGTGTTATAAATGTTATTGATCTTGCCAACAAGGATTCGATTGGATTTATAGCAACCGAAGATTTGGCACGGTTTACAGGAAATGGCGGTATTGAATTATTAGGAAGAATAGACAATACTGATATGAGGGGATGTAGTTTATTGACTGCTTAAAAAAATATAACATGGGAATTTGGAAACAGATTGCAACGTATCTCTATCTAAGAAAAAAGGACGAAGATGCTCCAGATACACCCTGGATTAAATACATGCATGGAATCAATCGCTTATCGCTGTTGTTGTTTCTTTTTGCCATCGTGGTAATAATCGTTCGACTATTCATTAAAAAATAGGTCACGATTTATTTAGCAAGCGATGGATATGAAATGCAGCATTGGAAGAGGCACTGCCACCCGTCTTTAAAATATTTTTCAATTCAATAAATTGGTTTAGCATTTGCTCTCTTTTCGAGCCTTCATCTATAATACTTTTCAATTCTTCTACAATGTTCTCGGGCTGCAAGTTATCTTGAATTAATTCTTTCACTACTTGTTTATTCAATATCAGGTTTACCAGTGAAATAAATTTTACTTTAATAAAGTAATTGGCAATTTCATAGGAGATGCGGGATGTTTTGTAGCAAACTACTTCTGGTACTCCGAACAAAGCGGCTTCTAATGTAGCAGTACCAGAGGAAACCATTGCTGCATCTGCAATAGAGAGCAAGGAGTAGGTCTGATTTTTTAGAATGGAAACATGCTTGTACCCTTGCGTGAAGCGCAGAATATAATCGTCTTCGATGCCGGGGGCTTGCGCAACTACAAATTCTATCTCATCAAAATGCCTCGTTGCTTCCAACATTATTGGAAGCTTTGCAGCAATCTCTTGTTTCCTAGAGCCCGGCAGGATGGCAACAATCTTTTTTCCAGGAATTTGTTGGAAGGTGTTTTTTAGTACAGAAGGGTTGATGGATTTTTTAAATTCCTCAATGATTTCAATCAATGGATGTCCGACATATTCCGCATTGTACTCCCATTTTTTATAAAATGATTTTTCGAATGGAAGAATGACCAACATTAGATCGATGACTTTCTTAATGGTATGAATTCTTTTTTCTTTCCATGCCCATAGTTGGGGGGAGATGTAATAAGCAGTTTTGAATCCATTTGACTTCGCCCATTTTGCAATTGGAAGATTGAATCCAGGGTAGTCTATGAATATTACTACGTCTGGTTGGAAAGCAAGAATATCTTTTTTGCAAAATGATAGGTTATTGATGACCGTTTTGATATTCGACACTACTTCAATAAATCCCATAAATGCCAAGTCTCTAAAGTGTCTTACCAACAGTGCACCTTCCTCCTGCATTAAATCTCCTCCCCACGCATGAATGAGAGCAGTTGGATCATTTGATTTGATGGCACGAATCAATCTGCTTCCATGCAAATCGCCCGAGGCTTCTCCAGCAATGATGTAGTATTTCATCAATGGCCTTTGTTAATATAAAAATTTGAACAGCAGGGCGGATACTGCATAGAAAATGGTAACTGCAAAAATTCCTTTTGCGGTTTTATCTTTTTTTCCATTGATGTACAATGTAAAAAGTACAATATTCAATAAAAGACAGGGGATGCTCAATCCTGTAACCAATTGTTTGTTTTGTTCAAGTACTTGTATGAATTCTTTGAAAGTAAATAAACTGAATTTCCAATAGTAATATCCAAAAAAGCTTGCAACAGGAAGGAGGGCGCCGACGATCAATCCGAAAATAAAATTGTCTTTGTTTTTCATTACCAGGTATAGTCTTTTTCAATTTTTTTCTTCAAAAGATAATTGGTGAGGTCGTATTGAACTGGTACAACGCTTACGTAATTATTTTCCAAGGCCCATACATCGGTGTCTTTACTTTTTTCCAGGTTCAAAAATTCTCCCGTTAACCAATAATATTTTTTACCGATAGGATCTTTTCTTTCTTTGAAATCCTCCTGGTATTTTGCATAGGCTTGTTTGCAAACTTTGACACCTTTTATAAGAGACGCATCGCCCGAGGGGATGTTAACATTTAGGCATAGGTGTTTGTCGGCTTTTTTAGCCAGCATTTTCTCTACGATCCACCGTGCATATTTCTTTGCTCCGCTAAAATCAGCCTCCAAGCTATGATCCAGCAAAGAAAATCCAGCAGAGGGAATATTTTCAATGGAGGCCTCAATGGCAGCACTCATGGTACCGGAATAGATTACGTTGATGGAGTGGTTGGCTCCGTGATTGATTCCGCTCAAACAAATATCTGGCTTTCTGTGAAGTACTTTATCAACCGCCAGTTTCACACAATCAACAGGCGTACCGCTGCAGCTCCAAGCTTCCACATCTGCTGCTATATGTGTTTTATGAAGTCTCAATGGATATCCAATGGTGATGGCATGGCCCATACCGGACTGGGGTTTATCGGGTGCTACCACCACTACACGCCCCAAATCTTTTACTGCCTCCACCAAATGGTTGATGCCTGGCGCCGTTACACCGTCGTCGTTCACCACTAAAATGATGGGGGTCTCTTTCGCTTTTCTACTGGTTTTTTTTACTGCCATATGAAGATCTAAAATACCACATATTTATTTGCTGGATTTTAGACGAGCGAAAAGTCATTTTGAAAAAAAACTTAGCAAATTTATTTTAAAACTAAAAAATTTAGTATATTGCCCCAAAATCATTAGTATGTCACAGTCATTCGCCGGACAAAACCTGAAATATTTGCGCAAATTAAAAGGGCTCACACAAGAAGAATTTGCCAATAAACTTCAAATCAAGCGATCCTTGTTGGGGGCCTATGAAGAGGAACGGGCCGAACCTCGGGTAGATGTATTGGAGGTAGTGAGTGATTTATTCAGAGTGAGTTTGGACGATCTGCTGCGAAGGGATTTGAGTGAGACAAAAGGGAATTACCTGGCCAAACGACGTCAATTAAAAATGGCAGCAGAGAATAATCTGATTCATTTTGTTCCTATGAAAGCTGCGGCGGGTTATTTGGCAGGCTATGCCGACGATGAGTTCATCGACGAGTTGAATACGTTTACCTTACCTATGATGGGAAGCGGCAACTACCGGGCTTTTGAAATCATCGGAGACAGTATGTTGCCGACACCAAGTGGCTCAATCATAGTGGGTCAAAAAATGGATTCGATTGACGATGTAAAACAAAATGCAGCATGTATCGTAGTGAGTAGAAACGAAGGAATTGTATACAAGCGGGTTTCACGGTCCGTTAAAACTAAAAATAAAGTCACCTTAACCAGCGATAATCCGTCCTTCCAACCATATCAAATCAACGCGGAAGACATTTTGGAAATTTGGCAGGCTCAAATGGTCATTTCAAAAGTTGCTCAGCAGCAACGATGGGATGTTGGTCAGCTTGCACAATTGGTAAGCAACTTACAGGAACAGGTGAGCACCATTAAAAAAAGCATGAATTGATTCATCTTTTTAAGTGCTGAAATTATACACACACCGTTGATAACCTCCATCTGCATGGCAGGTTTCATTCATTTATCTTTGGCAACCAAGGTGTTATGCATTTTG
>Ga0222712_10004481_pt1 | contig 14596 bp, 40 predicted proteins | sample C33_657DmetaG_FD_165043 | JGI IMG/M metagenome (GOLD analysis project Ga0222712, IMG submission 165043) | Estuarine water microbial communities from San Francisco Bay, California, United States - C33_657D | ecosystem: Environmental > Aquatic > Marine > Unclassified | place: USA: California... | reverse complement strand
ATCTCAAATAATGAGATAGGGCTAGACTAATGTCAGACCCCAATGCTATACTTACCACCTACACAGAAAAGAGGCAAAAATGACAATCAACGACAAGTTGTATCAGGTTGGCGATTTATTCACCACCCTAAAGTCAAAAAAGACGGGCGTTATCAAAGAGATACACCCACAAGCATCTGGCTCGGTGCGTGTCTTGCTAGAAATGCCTAGCAAAGAAACTCGCTGGACTTCAGTATCTGCTAAAACACTTCTAGGCGCATAACCTAGAACGAAACAGGGACAGTTTAGAGAGTGTTCTAGTCCAATGTCGTAAGTAAGAACTCTCCACCTTCGGGTGGAAATGTCAGACCCCCCTGCTATACTATCCATAACAACAACCAACCAACGAAAGGCAACAAATGACTAGAGCAATAACAGTAAAGGTAGCAACTACCAAAGTAATCAAGGCACTAGAAACTCGTCTAGCAACGCTAGAAAAAGACTATGCTTCACAAGAAGCAAATGAGGCAAAGTTCCAAAAGAAGCACACCGCTTGGAAAAAGGAAATTGGCGATTGGGCTATCAAAAACTTCTCAAAGGCTGAGAACCTTCGCACAAACTATCGTCAATGGAATAACACTCTCAATGTTGATTTTGACATCATCACAAAAGAGGGTTCTTTCCCTACTGAACCTGAAAAGGACTACGAGCAAATCCATCAGCACAGTTATCGTGAGATGAAAGAGGACATCACAAATGCCCTAACAATTCTCAAGATGACAGATGAGGAAACAGTAAATGCTTCCACTATGAAGCAAATTGCTAAGTATCTCTAAATAATTTGGGGGGCAGAACTAAAGTCCTGAACCCAAACGACCTGAGTATGTCGCCAAACTGCTCTCCTTCGGGAAACTACTAACAAAGGCAATACAATGGCAAATCGTTATCGTGTCGAAATCTATGACGCAAACAAACTCAATGATGTAACAATTTATTCCGAGCAAGGTGTTGATAAAGAATACCTAACTGAATTAGTTTTTAGCAACATCAGAAACTTCAGCGGCAAAATAAATGCTTACGTGTTTGACAACGTAAAGAAAAAGAAAATAACCGCAATGTTTCTAGATGAAACTATTGTGAATTTTAATAAGCAAATGCTTAGCAAGGCTACAAGGATCGACTTCGGGAATTAATCCTGAAGCTCGGCCCCCAATGGTGAGGGGTTATCCACAGCGTTACGACTACCTGTGGATAACCCTGAAAGTTTGTGAGAATGATCACACCGCTCAATTCGGACATATTGTATCTAATCCTAGACAATGTCAGTGGGGTCTGTTATACTTATGACTAATCAAACGAAAGGAAATAAAAATGGCTCATAATCTAGAAATGGAAAATGGCGAAGTTGCATTTGCACTTCGTGGCGCTCCTGCTTGGCACAATCTCGCTAACCGCATCTTTACAAAAGATGAGGAAGTTACAACAAGTCTAATGCTTGATGAAGCAAAACTTTCTAACTGGAATGTTCGCTTATCTCCATTGACCGACCACATTTCAGAATCTTGGAATGATGTATCACAAGCCCAGTTGGTTATTCGTGATAACCCATTCAAAAAGGGTGTAGATGTTCTCGCAACTGTCGGCAAGCGTTACAAGCCTGTGCAGAATGAGGAACTATTCGCATTCGCTGATGCAATTCACGATGCCAATGCTGATTGCCGTTGGGAATCTGCTGGCTCACTAAAGAAGGGCAAAGTCGTGTTCGGAACTGTGGACATTCCACGCACAATGGTTCTTGACCCACAAGGCGCTAACGATGAGACAAAACTTTATCTCATTGTATGGACTTCACACGATGGTTCTGTTGCCGTTCAGGCAGCCGTTACACCTGTTCGTGTTGTATGCCAAAACACTTTGAACCTTGCGATGCGTAATGCTAAGCAATCATTCAAGATTCGTCATACACAATCTGTAGACGGGCGCATTCAAGTTGCTCGTGAAACTCTTGGGCTTGCTCTTGGTTACTTTGATGAGTTTGAAGTTGAGGCTAAGGCTCTCTACTCTCAGGCAATTACTGATGCTGAATTCTCTAAGTTGATTCAGACAATCTATCCTAAGCCAGATAAAGATGCAGCAAAAGTTGCTCTTACTAAGTGGGAGAATAAGGTTGTCCTACTTGATGAGTTGTATCATAACTCACCAACTAACGCTAACATCAAGGGAACTAAGTGGGGTGCGTTCAATGCACTAACTGAGCGCCTTGATTACTATCGTTCAGGTCGTGGCAATTCTGAAACACTAATGGCTGGTGCATCAGGCTTTGACCCAATTCTAACTGCTGAGAAAAACAAAATCAAGAAATTGGTTTCTGCTTTCTAAATAAATAAATCCTGAGCAAGATTCAAAACTGCTCACAATTTTTTCTTGATCCATTAGCTCAGTTGGTTAGAGCGCTACCCTGTCACGGTAGAGGTCGACGGTTCAAGTCCGTTATGGGTCGCATATCAATATATGAGATGGCCCCCAATGTTAAGGGACGCAAAAGTGTGTTACGGCTCACATAAAAAAACCCCTAGAATCTATTGCGGATGTCAGTGGCTTCGTGTACAATACTCCTATAACCTAACGAAAGAGGCGAAATGTCAGAACGTATGAAAGGCTACACAGGCAATGTCCTGGATGGCAAAAAGCTTGCTGAAATTGCAAATGATATTTATCGTGCACAATATAGCAATGACTTTAGCGAATGCACGGTTGATAACTTATTACTAATTGAATTAGAAGAGAAGAACGTATTTGGGGATCCTAAATATGCAGTTCTCTGCTCAGAGGGTGTAGGCTGGGAACAGGATACATATGGTTGCCTGGAAATCCCTACCAATATCGGACAAATGGGTCTGTGGAATGGACGTGTCTTTATCTCCGTAGATACTGTTAAGTCTTGTCAGACTATCTTTAAAAAAGAAGTATCAGATTACATTAGAGTCTTTGGCTCCCGCCTTGATTCCAACTGCTCCCTATGGCAGTCCAAGATGTCAGTGGCACCTGCTACAATACTCGGATGACAAAGTATCAGAAGTACACCTGGGTGTGCACAAGCGACTGCGATGCCTTAATTGAATATACCTTTAAAGACGGCTATGGATGGCCGAACGGTGTGATGGACCTCACATGCAGATGTGGGACCAATTGCACATTATTGTCAGTGGAAGATGCTACAATACCTTATACAGATTCACCCCTACCAACGAAAGAGGAAACAATGGAAACAGAAACACCTGCAGTAACAGTTCCCGATACATATAACGCCAACTTATTGGTTACCTACAAAGTAATCCGTGGTTATTCAGATGCAGAATATGCAACTGATAAAGTCGCATCTATTGAATGGGACTTACACAATGGCCGTCAATCACAGAAGCAAGCCAATATGTATTCATCTAAGATTGAAACGGCCAAGGATATAATTACTGAAGCATATGCTGATTCAGACGACCAAGAAACACTTCGTTCAATTGCTGAAGCATTAGACATTTCTTTGAACAGAACAATTGAGTGGTCTGCAACAATTGAAGTTAGCGGAACAATGGAACTAGATTTGCTTGCTGACTACGATACAGATGTAGAACAAGAAATCTACGATAATCTTTCTGTTGATTCACAGAACGGTAACATTGAAGTTATCGACCAAGAAGTAACGAATGTTCGTGAGAACTAATGTACTTTGAACTCACCGCTCCCGATAGGCTATCTTTAGAGATGGCTTATTGGGATGCACAAATCACAGGGCTCGACCCTGAGTTTATGCCACCATTGACATTCAATGTTGGAACTGGTAGTATTGAGAAAGTAAGTCGCATTCGTGACAAGTATCATTTAAAAGAATCATACTGGTCCGACAGAGAAGCGACAGGATACAAGGAGAAGTAATGTCAGATTACAAAGATGGTTTTGATGACGGGTATAAGTTTGCTCGTGAAGAATTAATGGAAAAGTTATCAGAGATTGATATCAACGACATTGATTCTTGGATCCTTGATCGTCTGTGTGAGATGATAGAAGGTGGTAAACTATGATTATGGAAGACTTACAAGTAGTTTATTATTGTGATTCGTGCAGTGTTGCACGTGCATCTTATTTAGTTAAACTAATGGACGGCGAGCTTGCTTTCTGCGGGCACCATTACTTTAAAAATAAGGGGCCCCTTGACGAAAAGTCATATGAAGTGATAGAATTAAACAAGGTCGAAGAAGACGCAGCAGTACCTCAACTAACAAAGGCGGAATAAAATGGGCGACAGAGCAAACTTTGGATTCAGAGATTCCAAGGAAAATATTATATTTCTATACGGCCACTGGGCTGGACATCGTATGCTAGAGAATTTAGCAAACGCTGTAGAGCAGGCACGTCCTAGGTGGACCGATGAATCATATGCAACACGTATTTGTGTTAGCCAATTGGTAAATGAAGAGTGGGCTAGCGAAACAGGCTGGGGTCTCAGCGTTAATGAAATAGGCGACAATGAGCACAAGATACCTGTTATCGATTGGAAGAATAGGACCTTTACCCTATTTGAGCACGATTTACACACACCTGTATTTAGTTTAGCGCTGGATGCATTCGTGACTAAGTATTCCAGTCAACCAAGTATGGTATAATTAGTCTAAGGACTTTGGTCCTGGTTTTAATACAGAAATGAAGTGGTGCGTCTAACTAGTCTGCGGGCCAGGCGCTAAGTAAAGCGGTTTATTTCTTTCGTTGGAAATCAGCAGCCACATTCATATATTAAGTTTGGTGTACACCTAAAACATAAGCCTCAGCGCAAGCTGGGGTTTTTTGTTTGCCCACAAAGACATGAGGGTATCATATCTCTTTTACGAGGTCAATAGCAAAACTCCTGAAATTCTGTGATCTTGACCACAAAGCTTGGGGATGTGGTGTGTATCACACGATATTCCCTATACAAATGTCAGTGGTCCATTGTATAATTAGAACATATCAACGAAAGGATATAAAATGCCAAATTGGTGTTACAACACATTAACTATCCAAGGACCTAAGTCTGAGGTAGATATGATTAAAGATAGATTGAATGCTCCATTTACATTAGCCCAAGAAACATTTGGTATGGGTGATATTTCTACTATGGGATTTCCTACTAAGATTGAACAGGTATCTTATTCTAATCCCGTTTTTTCTTTTCATAACATTCACTCATATAAAGATGACGGAATTACTGATGAGGAATATGCTTGCCAGCCTTCTCGTGGCAACTATGATATTCAGAATGACCCTGATTGGTTCCGCAAATCTGTTGAGTTTGCTAAGACTCAGAAGGATTGGTATTCTTGGAATACATCTAATTGGGGAACTAAATGGGATGTAGCCGTCCGTGACGGTGATAAATATCCAAATACAGAATTGCTTGAAGAGAAATCAGAAGGTGATGACAACTGGGTTGTATATAAGTATGAAACTGCTTGGTCACCTGCTGTAACTATCTTAACTAAACTAAGTAATCTTGTTCCTAACTGCCTGCTTACATTAGAGTTTGAGGAAGAAACAGGTTGGGGTGGGGAATATGAGATTGTTCGTGGTGAAGTAAAAGAATTGGCTGAATGGGAAAACCGTTGTTATGCTTGCCAGTCTTTTGATACATTATCTTATTGTGAAGATGACTGCGGTGAATTTTGCTCAGAATGCAATGAGGGTTCTTGGCAGGATGAAAAGGCTATGGCAGAATGTCAGACCCATATGATATTATTACCTTTAAAGACATACACACAAGAGGAGGCACTAAATGGCTGAACAATTTATAGATACGGTAGCGGAGCACATTACAGGCGCTATGGAACAACAAATTGCGGAGGACCTATATGACAACTGGTCCAATAACAATTTAGAGGAAGGCTCTGAATATGCGGAGCAAGCCTTTATGTCATATGCTTCGGATGATTTAAAGAAGCAATATAACGAGTACTACGGTTATACATATGATGACGAATACTATTTAGTTCTAAGTACCGAGTGGGACTTATATGTTGCTCATAAGAATAAAGACAAAGAATGAGAGACTATGCATTTGTAATTAAATTAGCAGGTAGCGTTCTTGCTAATAATGAGAAAGAAGCACACGCTAAAATTAATGCACACCTAGATGACCTAGGTGAAGTAGATAGTTCAAGATATGATTTAGGTTGGCCTGATGTATCTTGGGATATGGAGTATGACCTATGCTAGGTTACACTGAATCCGATCTAAATAGAATGATTAATGCTATACACGATTCAAAGCTTTTCTATCTTAGGTACCCGTCCGATTTAATGGACAAGGAGCCTTTGAGGAAAGACTTGGAAGACGCTGTTAGTTTCTTGCAAGGTCTGTGGGCGGAGGGCTACTTTGACTACACAAACTAAATCTAGTAAATTCATAGAATATATGAAGATTCATTTAATTAGTCTTAACCAGGACTTAGAGGGTGATTACAATGTTCAATCTAAGATTAATATCCAGGGACAAATTATGGCAACCGAACATTTATTGTCAGTGGCAACTGATATAATGAATGACAACCTACAAGGAAAGGGATATTAATGAATGCAGAAGATATTGGGCTCCCGCCCCATTTGCAACGTATGGTTAATGCAGGTGTTACTGGATTAGATATAATGCACGGGGAACTAAAAAACCTAATGCTTATTGCTGAACAGGAACTTGCAGACGCACAAGCAATTGAAGATGAGACCGAAGAAGCAATGGATTCAATGGCACGTACAGAAGCAACGGGACGACTAGATACTCTAGTTGAACTGTATCAACTAACATACCAACTATCATTTGCTATTGGCGAAGCATATGACCGAGAACTAAAAGCGGGAATGAAATGAGAATTGATTCATTAGATGTTTTGAAAGCAAATCAACAAATAGAAGAGAGGGCAAAAATAATGTCATACGAGCCAAGTCTAGAAATCCTGGAAATGGAATACTCTTGCTCACCTGGAGGAGTAGATACATTTGAGGTCTATGATAAAACAGATATACCTTTATCTGTACCAATATATGAGACTGAATCTTTGACAGATGCCGTGCTCTACTGTTATAATTTGGGGAAAGACTTTACTGTCAAGACATTAGCGGAATGGAATGAAAGAGAGTTAGCATATGAAGCCAGCCGATAAAGATAAACTCAACGAATGCTTAAAGATTCTTGATACCACCGACCTTGGGTTATCCCTGGTTTGGTTGTGGACTTGGTCCACCATTAACAACATATTTGAAGATGAGACCTACAGGCAGAACTGTACCCTAGATGAGATGTGGGACCACCTCTGTGAGGCCGTGGAGGCGGGCCAGGGCTTCTCCCTGGAGTATGGTGCCGAACAGCACAACGAAGACGTCCTTGACTGGATGATTAGCCGTGACTACATTGTTGACTCAATGTTTGAAGAAGAGGAAGATGAGGACGAAGATGAGGATGAGTGATCAGTACCTCAATGATCAGTTAAGTAAGGCCCAAGCTTTGTTATGGTCTGGATCTCTACATGAGGTAGACGAAGCACATAACATTGTATCTAATCTAATTAGAGATAGGTTAGAACAAGTTTCTAACTGAGGGCAAGTTTTCCAGTTTACGTCGGCTATTTACAAACCCGTGAAAAGTTGATATAATTAAAGCAAACCGATCTAGAAAGGATCATCATGACAACAAAGCGAGAATATTTAAAAGCTCAAGGCATCACAGTAGGTGTACGTGGCCGCTTCTCAGGAGCAGCTAAGGTAGCTCTACAGGAAGCTGCAGCAAAGGGAATTACATTTACATCAGAGGCCTCTGCTAACAAGGCCAAGTAAACCAGGGACGGGGTTAGGGCTTCGTTGGTCCTTGACCCCGTTTCTTATTTTTGATATAATGAGAGGTTAGGAAAGGCGGACTATGAGTAAGACACAAGAAACTAAACTAGCAGAACAATTAGCAAATCTAGCAGACGACCATTGGTTCAATCCTACTATCTTCGGTAGATATTTGGCGGAACAGCCATTATATACAATTGATAGAATTATAGAAATGATTGCCAGTATCATATCAGAACAAGCAAAGATGTATGAATTACTTAGATTAAAGGGAACTTCGTCAGAAGGTCTGCTTCTAGCAAATGAACTGAATGAATGTATCAAAGCATATCAGGAAGTCAATGTTATATCTAATCTAAAGTTACCTAAACCTACCGTATATAATATAAAACGGGAGGAACCAGTAAAATCCAAACATTATGGTTGGATAGATATAGATAAGAACCCATTCGACCAAGTATAAACATATAGCCAGTTTGAGCCAAGATATCCACAACTTTATCCACAGGTTGTGGATATTTTTGTGTGTATGGGCATGAGGGCAACATTTTGCTTTTACGACACATGATCTAGAATCCCTGAAATGTGGGCAAATTTTTCTATTTACGACGAGCTTATAAAAATCCCTGAAAAGTTATAACAAATCTAATATAATATATATAGATCTATATAGAATGTATATTAAATCTAATAGAATGTGATCAAAATCTGCCAGAATTTGTCAGAATTTTTCTACGAAAATCTATTGACAAAGTGGGCCAAATATGCCATTTACGACAGGTCTTGACAAACCCCTGAAAATATGCATGAATATATATGTCCGAATTGTCGCTATTGACATTACGGTTATGATAATGGTATGCTCAATTACATACATATATCTAACTAAGTATAAGTATAGTAATTGATATAGTATCTATAGTATATATTCTCCACAATGCTCCACTTTACTCCACTATAGAAGCCTTCTAAGGGCTATATGGGAGTATATTATGGGCGGGGGGATATAGGGGTTGGCTCCTATTGTGCTCTATTTACAGGAGATGCAGTAGTATGGAACACGTAGGTTATCTGGACTGATATATCCTGATCGAGCACATTTGGAACATGTAGCTTTAGTTAGATCAGATTGTTCTATATCCAGAGTAAATGATCGAGTGTAATAGTATTTAGTTATATACCATGTAATGAGTATTGCTAGTATAGTTATCATTGTTCTAGGATACCATATCTCTCTGGATCCCGCAAAATTTCTGCTTCCAGACCATCTGGTATATTATGTCCAGATATTCTATGTTGAACCATATGCATCAATAATGTCTCATCATCATATATCTTGGTTGACTGAAATATAGTATGTTCATCTGGAGATATGTTTAGAAAACATCCAGCACATTCGATCCATCCACCTACACTAGGGTATATGTATATATCGCTATCATAGAATCTGCTATATGCCATTGGTTCCCGCCTTTTATAAATGAATATCGTTTATAGGTTCTTTAGACCAATGTATATATGATCTAATATATACTATTGCATAGGCAATAGCTGCAAATATAAATCCGTACTGCTCGGTAGTAATAGCATATACCATCCATAGACACTCATTAAATAGTAATAAAAACCATGCCCATATCGACTTCCGCCCTACAAAATATATGCCTGTTACACCTATTGCTGCTAATACATATGACCACATCATCGGTTAGGTCCTAAAAATGGAGTTATCCCCATATCGTCATCATCTGACCATTTGCCTGTTGAGTATCCAGCTTCATTTAACTCAGGTTGTGGATTGGGCATATCATCGCCCATAGCACCACAATTAGCACATGTTACTTGACCATCAATGTCTAGTTGATAGTCACATCCATATTTGGTACACATTGCATCGCTCATATTAGTGAAAACTGTCCCCACAAGCGCATGAGCCTTGTGCATTAGGGTTATCTATCGTAAAGCCTTGCTTCTCTATTGTGTCTACAAAATCTAAGCTTGAGCCCTGTAGATATGGATCTGACATTCTATCTAATCTAAGATCAAAGCCTTCAAAGGGATAGATTACATCCCCCTCTTTTTCTTCGTAGTCAAAGTAGGTTTGATATCTAAGTCCTGAGCATCCACCAGGTTGAACAGATATGCGTAGGAATTGAGGTCGTCCAGGTGTGGTTATCTGAGATTCTTTAATCAGTTCTGCCACTTTCTTGACTGCGCCATCGGTTAATATCATTTAGTATCCACCCATACATTCATTACGAGTATGATAAAGTCTGATCTTATTCATTATCTTTTTATTAGGAGCATAAAGCTCTTCCCCACAGCAAGCAGTCTTTAAATACCATTCTTTAGCAAAGTAATCATAGACCATGCCCTTGAAATTGGCATACTTGTGTGCCACAAATGTAGCAAATGGGTCAGGTATCTCTAATGACTGAATCATATATCCAGTATAACATTTATGACGGGTGCCGTCAAGAGGGCTTCTACTTTCCGCCGCACTTTTCGCTTCACTAATTGCGAGCTATATTACTTATTTTTAGGTATTAGGTCTTGAGGTCCTTCTGAACCGAATATCGACTTCTTAATAGGAACACAGTTAGGAACCTTCTTGCCGTTCTTATCCTTCATTCCAACCTGCTTAAATCCAGACCAGCAAGCCTTCTGGATGTTGTCCCAGTTGTCTTCCTCTTCGTTGTCTGATTCGTATCCCTTTGAGATCTCTTCATCTGAAAGATCTTCTGCCTTGTACATATTGTCATGGCCTTTGCACATTTCCATCTCGCATCCGCCGTTGTCCTTGCACTCAGTGCATCCGTTACAGTTGCAGCCCTTGCTGTTATCCATCTCATCTTCTGGCTTAGGGTCTATTGACTTTGACAGGCTATCTTGTAGCATGTCCTTGATCTCGTCTACAATCTTATTTAATTCCATAACCCTAGTATACCACTTTCTTGCTCATGATTCTTTTGATCTGATAGCAACAATCAGGACATTCCCCTATATGAAGCATCTTGCCTGAATCGAGGGCTACTATCTCATTTAGTTTGCCCACCACATTTTTTTTGCATAAAATACAATAGGCGCTAACCGTTATTGTCATCTAACATGCTCTCAAGAATTGGCTTCATAATTAAATCGCATCCTGTTCTCACGCATTGTACTTCAAAATCTATTTCTCTTGGAAGCCTAATTTCCATTTGAAATTCGCATGCACAAACACATCTATAAGTATATAGCATTAAAATGAGTCCTCATAATCTACTTCAAAATCTACCGTCTCTGCTCTTTCTGGGTATTCTATTTCACCACGCTCTGCATGCCAGCTCATGTGTTCTGTCATGTATGTATATGTAGTAATTGAATAGCATATTGGGCAGGTAGTAAAATTATCAGACATGGCCAGCCTCGTCTGCTTCTCTTAACCATTGATCTTCCCATAAGCCCATCAATGATGTATTGCCAATATCATCAAAGTAATAACGCTTGGCGTTACTATTATATGTCCAACCATACCAAGTATCGCCTTCCGCCCAAGTTAGATTGGTTGGCTCTTCATCTTTGTATTTTTTCATCCGCTTATCTACTTCATCATACATATGCACTTCATCAAAGATAGCGTGTCTTAATGAGTCCCACCTAAATATACGATTAACTAACCAATCAATCATTTTCTGGATCCTTTTCCCATGTAAGTTTTCCGTCTTTGTAAACAGGCCAATAGCCTAATGAGCGCCAATCCATCTTCATAATCTTAGGCTCTTTCATAATGCTACTTGAATTGGAATCATTGCGGTGCATCTTTCACAATACTGATAAGTTGATCCTGTAAATGGACAGGAGCCAGCTTCAACTAAACTATGCCCTTTAAATTTACATATAACGGATTTAATCATCGCCAAGTAATTCCATAATCTTTTGATTTTCTGGGTCATCTAATACTCTTTTTAACGTAGCAAAGAATTTAGAACATCTTTTGCATACATCAAACCTAGTATTATTTTGATCCTGAACAATTAATTCTAATTCTGTTGTTTCTGTTTTACAGTGGTAGCATTCACTCATTAGTCTTCCTTAATTGCCATAATATGCTTGCTGTTAATTAATAAATATTTTTCAGTTCCGTCTTCAACTTCAGTTCCGCTTCCTTGTGGGTACATTACTACATCGCCAATATCAATACCGTGAATTGGTACAATCTCTCCCCTGTGATTTGGTTCCCCATCTCCCATTGCAATTACTTTACCAGTCTTTGGCCCATAGTCATCAAATCCTGCAGATATAACTAAGCCAGTAGCCGTAGTTCTATCACCTTCAACAACTTTAGTTACTAGTAGCATGCTGCCAATTGGTTTAATCATAATTTTTTTTCTCCCATATAGTTTTTTTATAGTTATCTTCAATGTATTTAGTTACTTGAAATTTACTTTTTTCTTGTTTAGCTTTATCAAATTTACCTACAATAGATTTCCATTTATTTCTTTTAAATGGAATAATTTGCGCTATTGGTGTGCCAGCAGGTATCACTCCACTAAATCCTGATTTCATAACAAATGGAAAATTAATAGCTTGTGTGTGTTTATCAGTATCTACTACAGCAGAAAGAGTTGTAAATGGTAAATCTAATCTATTTAAAGGATGAGTAATTAGACATGACCAACCTTTAGGAGTTTCCATAGAATTAAAATTCATCCATTTATACGCAGACTTTAAATACTCTGAAGAAAGATTAACACCTTCTATTTGCCTTGGATCATGCATTGTAATTGGTTGAAGATCTATATTCCATCCAAAAATTCCCGTACTTTCATCAAACTTGACATCGCACGGTAATGTAAACATGTAGCCTGCAGAAAATGCATCTAAAAAGGGTATACATTTTTTAATTGTTCCATTGGGCATTACTTTTGCTCTAAAATCTCTTTGAATGTCTTGTTGAGTTGAATCGTAATTTCTTTTAATAGATTTATACCAATCAGGTATTGATGTAATTGAAGGTTTAGCTATAAACTCTTCAAACTCGCCAGCTTGTCTTTGAGGAGTAAAATGAATTTCACCCGCTTTAATTCTATTAAAAATGCTCATACCTCATTATATAATATTTAAATGGGAGAGTCAAGAGTTTCATCTATAGCATCATCTATAGTTCTTGATCCATGTTCCGATGAACAGTTCCCGCAATTTTTACACATACTTATCCTTAAATAAATATAGCCCCAATAACGGGGCCATATCTAATATGTAGTTAAACCTTCTTTGGTCTACCTTTTTTTTGTGGCTTCGGATCTAGCGATGTTTCTCTGCGTATGCCATGTTTGTTTTGATCAATCTTCATACCTGGTCTTGATCCTTGTTTAGGATATCTTTTAGGTACTTCTCGACTTGTTAAAGCTCCTGATGGCTCAGAAATTGGTGCTGTTGGTGTGCCTGTTCCGTTTTCACTCATTGATAAATTGTCTTGTCTGCTCAGGTGTTGAAGTCATGTCTAATGTTAGACCTGATTCACCATCTCTTGAAACATCAGTAATGTTAACTGCAACAATGCCAGTTTCGCTACCTAATGCTTCGCATCCACATTCAATACACATTATACGCCTCGGTTTGCCCAGGCGTTAGCCCAGTAATCTACCGTTGCATCTGCATTTGATGCGGGTGCTTCTGCCTTGGCTTCTGCCTTTGGCTTTGCTTCTTCTGCAACTACTGTTTCAACAACGGGTGTTGTATCAATATCTTTTTCTGACATGATTACTTACCGTTCTGTCCGAGGCCTGCGCCATCTTGTGTTGACTTATCTGCTGCTGCTGGGAATGATCCTGTTGCTGGTGAGTAATCTCCAGATGCATCGATTGAGTTTGTTGCTGCTGGCTTTGTTTCGTTAAATCCTGTTAAGTTAATTCCGTCTGACATTTTGTTTCTCCTATAGGTTATTTATTTAAGCGGTACTAGTATTCCGCTCATCCCTCTATTATAGCATTTAGTTGATTAGGATCGGTATATCTGATGCCAGCAATCGTCACAAATATCTATGATAGGGCCTTCTGGCCTTGAAGTAAGTCTGGTTGCTTTTTTACCGCATCCCGCCATTTCACATAATCCGCTAAACATTATTTGATGTCGTTTTTAGCAGGGCCTTGTTTATAGGGGCCTAGGTCAGCCTTAATTGACCCATCTTTTCTAATTCTAACTATTCTGCCATCTCTAATAATTGTTTTATTAAAGGGGTGTTTTGTTTTGCCTTTTTTATCAGCCATTACTTTTTTCTATTATCCTTACTATATATCTTATTACTTCATGCGGTCTCCACTCTGGAGGCAATTCTAAATATCTTATTTCATCTGCAATTTTTTTTCTATGACTACCGTCTAGGTATTCTTCAATCTTATCCATAGACCTATTCTAGCATTTATAGGGTAAAGGGGCAAGACCCTTACGAGTCCTGCCCCTTTAATAGAAGATTTACTTCTTCAATGCAACCTTAGCTTTTGGATTCTTTGCGTTCCACTTCTTTGCAAGAGCGTTATACTCTGCGATGTAAGTGGCCTTAGCAAGATCTGCTGCTACCTGTGCTGTTACTGTTGCTGCCTTTGCTGTTGCAGTTGCAGAATCTGATGCTACCTTATCGGCTGCACGTCCTGCTTTCTCTGCTGCAAGTGCTGCATTAGCAACTGCTAGTGCTGAGTTAGCAACTGCAAGTTCTGCGTTCTTTGCTGCAAGTTCCCCTGCAAGATCACGAACTGCTACTGTTGCAACTACAGAGCCGATTGGCG
>Ga0222712_10004480_pt1 | contig 14597 bp, 9 predicted proteins | sample C33_657DmetaG_FD_165043 | JGI IMG/M metagenome (GOLD analysis project Ga0222712, IMG submission 165043) | Estuarine water microbial communities from San Francisco Bay, California, United States - C33_657D | ecosystem: Environmental > Aquatic > Marine > Unclassified | place: USA: California... | reverse complement strand
CTCCAGAACGTGGAGTGTTTGCATTGTCTATACCAGCACCACCTCCAGCGTAAGTGACACTTGAACCAGTAATGGCAACTGCCACGCCTGCACCACCAACACCACCTGCATATTGTGCGGCGTTAGCACCTACTGCTCCTGCACCACCACCGCCTCCACCTGCCGCCCAACTACCATAAACATGTTGTCCAGCACCACCAGCAAATCCTTGCGATGATGTACCCGCACCACCAGCCGTTGTTTCGGTTTGGTTTCCTGAGCCGCCAGAACCACCACCAGAGCCACCAGTAGTACCAGTGTGAGCATTTATTGAAAAATTACCTTCCCCATTGCCTCCACCGCCACCACCCGTAGAAGTAATTGTAGAAAAAACAGAATTACTACCATTCCCGAGTGAAGCATTCTGTGTGTTACTGGTTGACCCAGTACCGCCAGCACCAACAGTTACTGTGTAATTCGTACTCGGAGCAAGTGCTAATGCAGTTTCAAGCGTTCCACCACCACCCGTTGCTGTGACTGTACTTCTTAAACCGCCTGCACCACCGCCAGCCGAACGTCCTGAACCGACTGACCTTCCACCACCTCCGCCACCAGCGACAACAAGATAATCAACAGAAATACTGGATGTACTAAAAGATAATGCAGACGATTCGACATTGCTTACACCTTGAGCATTAACTGCTTTTAGTTTTATGTAATATGCAGTTCCAGAAGTCAAGCCAGTAATCGTGATTGGGCTCGTTGCATCGGGGGTGCCAAGGGCGTTGTAAGAGCCATACGAAGAACCTGAGTTTGTGGAAAGCGCATATTGATAGTTGGTAATTGCTGAGCCACCAGTAGCGCCAGCGGCGAACGAAATAGTTGCGGTCGTATAATCTGCCGAAACCAAAGCCAAACTTGTAGGTGCTTCCGTCGGCGCTGTAACAATTGCTGTCACCCAAGCAGAACCATTCCACCTGATGAAAGCATTTGTGTCTGTTAAAAAAGCAAACTGCCCAGTGAACGGAGATGTAATATCTGTGTCCCTGTTGGCTGTAGTTGTAATTGTTATACCCGAAAGGTTGGATGCAAGTTTTGTTTGATGTACAGCGTTGGACGCAAGTTTTGCTGTAGTGATTGCGCCGTCAGCAACAGAGTTTGTTCCAGAAGTAATGTTCCAAACTGTGCCGTCAAACACCCAAGTTTTATTGTTGGATGTGAAAGAATCATTGTTGGCTGGTGAGTCTGGAAAGTTAATAGCCATTATGCCCAACTCCACTCGTCTAAACGATTGCATTTATCAATTAATTCATCAGATAAATCTATATCAACTGTTCGCCGACTTACCTGTGGGCGAACATCGTGCTGACCAATAAGACCATAAATATTATCATTTTCTTTGTGTGTGTTCATAATGTTGTTAAGATTATGGTCAAACTTTTCCCAGCCGCAATGCTCATAAATGCGGTCAAGTGTTACTTCTGTATCATCAATAAGTTCGTCATACGAAACAAATATAAACTCGCCGTTATTGTTCTTTCTTGCCCATTCAACACCAGCAAGTGAACGCATGATTGGCTCACTACCGTCATCAAGCAAACCTGATTCTAAATCTTGCCAACCATTTACTTTGCGAAGCGACATAAACGAAGCAACAACTTCAACCATTGGTCTAACAAGCACAATCACTTTTGGTTGGTTGTCAAAATATTGGTTAAGCATTTGTATATTCGCAGGCAAAGTCCAAGACCGACATTTATCAACAACAATTGGTTTTTTTACATCGCCGTAATAAATGTTTGGTATCGGTTTTACAAGTTTATTGATTAAATCTTTACTACTTGCCTTCATCTGTTCAGAGTTCAAAACAGATTGTTGCATATCCCACATCAGTTGGCAGACAGCAGAGTTGCCTTCGGCGTGTATTTTGGGATTTTGTGACAAGATGCTTGACAGCAAAGTTGAACCCGTGCGAGGTAATCCGCTTAGTGCAACAAATTGTCTAAACATATTGTTTGCCAATAAACACATTGGGAATTATATCAACAATCAAATGAACTCGGTCTTTGTCACCCAAGTTTTGCACTTCGTGTTCTTTTGTGTTGTCTATTTCCCATATTTCACCTTCGGCTAAATGTTTTTTTTCGCCGTCAATAACAAACCAAACCTTACCATTTGTAATGATTGGAATATGATGTCGTTTTGCTAAAGACAGATATGAACCACCATCAAAATGTTTATCTATATTTTTGCCTGCTGGTAATTTGACCAACATAGAACGACCAAGTTTACCATTGTGTAAATCTTTCAAATAATCAAAAACAGGGTTTAGTAAACTTAAAAGTTTTTTGTTTTTTAAGACCAATTGATATTCGTATGGACCAAAACATTCCCAATCTAAATCAAAATCAGTTATTCTAATTGTTGAAGTATCTTTATGAACATCAAAAGTGTTTTGCCTAGATACATCATTTGACCATTCAGAATCAAATTGTTTTACAATATTTACGACATCAGAAATTTCGACTGTTTTATAAAAAACAAAAGATTTTGTAAGAGTTAACATTATGCCCAACTCACAGTACCTGTGCCAGCGGTGATTGTAGTAATTTTGTTAGCACCGCTAGTCGCTGTTGTGCCTGTTAAACCTGCACCAATAGTAATTGTCCTCCCACTTGAATAACGAAGGATTACTACACCACTGCCGCCTGCGCTACCTGCTGTGCCGCCACCAGTGTAGTATCCGTTTGCACCGCCACCGCCGCCGCCTGTATTCGCTGTGCCAGGAGAATCATTATCTACATTGAAATCGCCACCACGACCACCGCCACCATTACCCCCTTCATTACCACTACCACTCCAGCCTCCTCCACCTCCGCCACCTCCGCGAAAAACAGAACTGCCAGTTATAGAACTTGCTCTGCCTACACCACCAGTAAGAGCACCAGCACCACCAGCACCGCCACCGCCACCAGACACGCTACCACTAGGGTTACCACCTGAATATCCTTGACCCGATGTTCCAGCACCACCAATTCCGCCGCCGCCGCCACCGCCGCCGCCAGAACCCCCAGAGTTGCCATTGGTGCCGTTTTTACCACCATATCCACCGCCAAGCGAAGTAATAGTCGTTAAACCAGACCCAGAAATTGAAGTATTTGAACCTTGTCCGCCGTTTTGACCACCAGCACCGCCATTACCTCCAGCACCCACTGTGACCGTATAACTTGTACCAGTTATGGCTGTCCATATTGTTTCGGCAGCAGCACCGCCACCAGAAGTTTCCCCCGTGACCGAAGAACGGTAGCCACCAGCACCGCCACCAGCCGCGTAATAAGCACCGCCGCCGCCACCGCCGCCTGCAATAACAATATACTCATTAGAAACAGAAGCAAATGTAGTAAATGAAACCGCAGCAGACTCTGCGCCAGCACCAAATGCTGTTACTGCTTTAAGTTTAAGGTAATAAGCGGTTCCTTCACTTAATCCAGTAATCGTGATTGGGGTTGCAGCGTCCACTGGGTCAAGGGCTGTAAACGAACCGTATGAAGAGCCAGCGTTAGTGGATAAAGCGTATTGGTAATTAGTGATTGCTGAACCACCATCTGCCCCCGCCGTAAATGCAATTGAAACAGAAGTAGTAGATGGTGTTGCACTAAGGGATGTTGGGGCAGACGAAAGTGTTGGTACTGCTAACGATGTCGCTGTTGAATCTGGTGAGTCACCAAAATCTGAAACAGCCCTAAGTTTAATATAATAAGTTTGTCCACCAGTCAAGCCAGAAATAGTCACGGGTGAAGCATTGTCTACTGGGTCAAGTGCTGTTGGTTCGCCGTAAGTTGAACCACCATTAGTAGACAAAGAATATTTGTAATTAATTGGTGAAGCGCCTGCTGATTCGCCAGGAGTAAATGAGACTGACACTGAAGTGGTGCTTAACGCTGTAGCGCTTAGCGCCGTTGGCGCTCCAGGTGCGCCGTTAGTTATAAACGTCCAAGCAGAACCATTCCAAACTTGCATTCTTGTAACATCTGTCAAGAAAATTATTTGACCCGTAAAAGGGGAAGCAACATCAGTGCCTCGGTTGGCAGTAGTTGTAATAGTTACACCTGAAACATTTGAAGCAAGTTTGGCTTGGGTAATTGCATTAGCGGCAACTTTTGCAGTCGTGACATTTGCATCAAGAATTTTCGCCGTTGTGACTGCATCAGAAGCAATCTTTGCTGCCGTGATTGAACCATCGGCTGGTGTGAGCGAAATATCGTTACCAAGTTTTGCAGCGGTTACTGCACCTGCCGCTATTTTGGCAGTCGTGACTGCACTTGTAGCAATCTTTGCGGCAACGACTGCACCGTCAGCAAGTATCGCTTCGGATACTTTCATTACCCATGCTGTGCCGTTGTACTGCCAACTTTTACCGTTCGAGGTAAATGTGTCGTTGTTTGCTGGGGAGTTTGGAAAATCAATAGCCATTATGCCCAACTCACATTTCCTGTACCAGCGGTAAGTGTGGTTACTTTTGAACTTCCGTCAGTTGCAGTTGAGCCAGTCAAACCTGCGCCGATAGTTATAGTAAACACATTTGAGTAACGGAGAATCACCACACCAGAACCACCAGCAGCAGACGGATAACTTGCGCTACTCAGCCACCTTGACCCACCACCGCCACCACCAGTATTTACTGTGCCTGCCGAACCTGGTTGATTGCCAGCACTTCCGTTACCACTTGCGCCTCCACCACCAGAACCACCAGCAACGATTCCAGCAGTGTAAGAACCACCCGACCCACCGCCACCTCTGGTCACAGATGAACCCGTGATACTAGACGAAACCCCCGCACCACCTGCGCCTCCCGCATTATTTTGTGGACCCGTTGCTCCAGCAGCCCCAGCACCGCCACCGCCACCCGATGCATACGGGTCGCCACCATTGCCCCCGTTTCCTCCAGCAAACCCCTGGTTTGATGTTCCTGCACCACCAGTTCCTAATTGAGCACTATATCTATCTCCGCCACCTCCACCGCTACCACCACTTAATGCTGCGTAGTTACCAGAACCACCAGAACCGCCACCACCCGTACTAGTGATTGTACTAAAAACAGAATTACTACCGCTGTTGCCTGCGCCATTAGTAGTCAGCGATGCACCACCCGCGCCAACAGTGACTGTGTAATTTGTCGCTCCATTTAATGTTAATGCTGTCTCGCAAGCGCCACCGCCACCAGATGTTCCCACCCCACTAGCGGTTCCATAAGAATGACGATAGCCACCAGCACCACCACCACCATTACTGGTCCCACCACTATGTGCCGCCGAGCCACCACCCGCAACAACTAGATAATCAACGATTAATGAAGTTGTACTGAAAGATAACGCAGATGATTCAACACTGCTTACGCCCTGAGCATTGACTGCTTTTAGTTTTATGTAATATGCGGTTCCTAAAGTTAAACCAGTAATTGTGATTGGACTAGTTGCATCGGCTGGATTGAGTGCATTGTAGGAGCCATAAGAAGAACCCGAGTTTGTAGAAAGTGCGTATTGGTAGTTTGTGATTGCTGAACCACCAGTAGCACCAGCGGCGAACGAAATTGTTGCAGTAGTTGTAGTCACAGAATCTAGAGCCAAACTTGTTGGTGCTTCTGAAGGTACTGTAACAATCGCTGTCACCCACGCAGAGCCGTCCCACCTAATAAAGGCATTCGTATCTGTCATAAAAGCAAATTGCCCAGTAAAAGGAGAAGGGATAACTGAACTTCTTAATGAAGTAGTTGTAACTGTAATACCTGACAACCCCGAAGTAAGTTTTGCTTGGGTGACTGCACCCGAACCAATCTTTGCTTCGGTTACAGCGCTTGAAGCAATCTTTGCCGCAGTAATATTGGCATCTAGAATTTTTGCTGTAGTTACAGCATCAGCATTTATCTTCGCTTCAGTAACAGCGTTTGCGGCAAGTTTTCCTGTTGTTATATTTAAGTCAGCAATCTTGGCTGTCGTGACATTGCTATCCAAAATCTTTGCTGTAGTAACAGCGTCAGACGCAATCTCGGCGGCGACAATAGTTCCGTCAGCAATCTTAGAAGCAGTAATCGCACCATCAGCAACCTTTGCTGTTGTTACAGAACTAGAAGCCAACTTGTCGTCAGTGATACTTCCTGTGCCTATTGAGTTACCGGAGACAACAAGACTCCAAAATGTGCCGTTCCACTGCCAAGTTTTACCACCAGAGGTAAAAAGGTCGTTAACGCTAGGAGAAGCAGGAAATGTTATGGCAGCCATTAAGTCAACCTGCTCCTAAGATAGGCACATTCAAGAGCGAGTGCTTCTTCGTATCTGATTCCGTATCTGTTGCCAGCCGCTTCAAATTCTTGAACCACGCCGACACCTTCCTCAGTTTTTTCTTCTTGTTCTTCCCATTCGTCGTAACAAAGAATACCGTATGCGAACGGGTCAATACCCTCAGCCTCAAAAACTTCTTTAACTCTTTGTGCAACTAAACCAACATGCCATCTAGCGCTTGAACCTTTCAGGGCAACAGCGTCTTTAAATTTGAATTGTTGGTAGTTGACATTTCCCCACGCACGCAAAACTGCTTCATCAATGTCGCCAATTTGTTCTTTTTCTCGTTCGTCAGAAGTATTGATTGTTGCTGTTGTCGCATGCACGGTTGTCCATCTACGAGAAGCGGCGCCGAGCGTATATGTTGAATCTGTTCTTGGACGCAAAATCTGTGTATCAGTATTTGTGGCAAAGAAAGTTACGGTTGCACTGCCGTCAGTTGTTGTGCCACCGCTTACTTGAATTCTTGCGTCGTAGTCATTGACTGATTCGTTGTTACCAGAAGTGTGAATGTCTGCGTACCAAGTTGCGGCAGTATTTTGTTTGCCAAGTTCCATTGTTCCATCGGCACGAAGAAGCGCAGAACGCTGATTACTTATGTATGAATCAAAAACATTTGTGCCACCCGTGTAGTACAAACCGGTATCGGCATCATCTACTCGCAAACCGACAAAACCTGAACCACGGGCAACAAAGAAACTTTGAACTTTATATGTTCCAAGATTTACGGCATCAAAACCCCACACATAGTGCGAACCACCAGAAGCGGCTGTTGATGCTTCTTTGTTATCTACAAGACCTAATTCAAAACCAGTCATTGCTACTGCGTGAGAGTTAGAATCCATCAGAACATTGGCGTTATGCGCCCAAACTTTTGTGAACGGATTTACATAAGCAGTTGCGGAACCAGGGGGAGTAGAAGCAGACTGTACTGTTCCGTTGGCGAGATACCAGCCTTCAACCGTGATGCTTGAACCATTTGCTGCCCAATCAGTGATAAATCCGCTGTACTTTGTTGGGCTGTGAGCAGTATCAATAATCATGCCTTTGCGCAATAATTTTATGTTTGCCGCACTGATTGCTGAAGCGGGAACTACAGTCGTGGCAGTGTAGGTTGCACTAGTAAGAGTGAGTGTTGGTGGTGGTGCGAGCACATCAGCAAAAAAAGAAACCGCGTCACGGTCGGTGTAGATAGAAATATCTGTTTCATTGGTTACACCCAAAACTTCTGCGGCGCTATTGAAATCAGAACCGCTTGGATAAAGCCTTACCGCAAAACCAGTCGCACTATCTTCGTTGCCGTATGGTGCCGACATAATTCTTTGACCTTCACGAAGAAGGTCGCCGTTAAGATTTTCTGGGTTGAGGATTTTTGCGCCACGGTCTGCAACCCAAACAACTTCTCGACCACCAGTATCTATTCGGCTGGAAAGAACATAGTTACCATCTGGGATTGTTACGAATACACAATTTGCCCTCAAGATTCCGTTATCCGTGTAAGTAACTGCACCAGTCCGTGCCTGTGCCGCATTAGAAAACGCATTGGTGTCGTCTGTGACTCCATCACCAACTGCGCCGTAATCCGAAACAGAAACAGGCAAAGATGTCTTGTTTACTTTTGTGTTAATTTGAGTTTGGATTGCCGAAGTAACACCATCCAAATATCCAATTTCTGTATCCGAAACATTGGCAACGACTGCTTGCTTATTGTTTAACTGAGTCTGTATTGCCGATGTAACGCCGTCAAGGTATCCAATTTCTGTGTCAGATACGTTTGCAACCACTGCTTGTTTGTTATTCAATTGTGTTTGAATAGCAGAACTAACATTATTCAAATAACTAAGTTCGGTAGACGAAATATCACCAATTGTTGTTGTGTTTGGTAACACAACGTTGCCGGTGAATGTTGGTGAGGCAAGAGTTGCTAAAGCCGCAATAGAGCCGGAAGAAGCGGCAGTAACTCGACCTTGAGCATCCACAGTGATGCTTGAGTGAGTATAAGAACCTGCCGTTACCGCAGTATCTGCGAGTTTGGCTGCCGTAACTGCATCGTCAGCAATCTTTGCTGTCGTTACCGAATCGGCTGCTAATTTTAGTGCCGAAACCGAACCATCAGTAATGTCGTTAGACGTAACTACTACTGCGCCAACTGAAGCGTCAACTTCCCAAACCGAACCGTTCCATACCCAGATACGCGAACCTACAGCGTAGGTGTCGTCAACTGAAGGAGAGCCAGGGAAGGAGATAGCCATTATGGAGTTACTTCATCCCAACTTTGGTCTGCTTCGTTCCATAAGTACATTCCTTCGCCTGCTGGACGAGAAACTGGTGCTTCCCAAACGCAAGTGTCTTCATCAAGAATCCACGATGGATATGGTTGTGGGGCGTAGAAAGCGTCTAGTGTCGCGTCATACTTATAGCCAATGCCCGCATAGTTTTTACGATATGGGGTGCCGCCATTGCTGTGTTGACCACCATAAGTGTTGTACGAGGTGCGCTTGCATGTTTGACCACGAAACTCCCCATACCATTGTTCCCAATCAATACCGTCTTCGCCCTCGTTTTTACCAACGATGACTTCTGTGACGATATTTTCGTCATCTAGAAATGCGTAATGTGCCATGTTTATTTTCCTCCGTTGTATATTTTACATTGTTTATTGATGAGATTTGATTCAGTATTCATTATGCCCAACTAACGTTTCCTGTACCAGCGGTGATTGTGGTTACTTTGTTTGAACCAACAGTTGCAGTTGTACCTGTTAGTCCTGCGCCAATAGTGATTGTGTATCCTTCTGGGTAGCGAAGAATCACCACACCGCTACCACCTGAAGCATCTCCGCTTGCCCCATTCCCAGTATTTGTTGCTCCGTTAGCATTTGCATAAGTACTTGGCCAGACATTGGCATTACCTCCCGTTGCATAAGTAACGCTAGAACCAGTAATTGATATTGCAACACCTGCTCCACCAGTTGTGGTTGCACCAGCGCCACCACCTGCTCCACCACCGCCACCACCCGCCCAGTGGGCTTCTCCTGCGGCGGAGGAGTTTCTTCCTGCATATCCTTGGCAACTCGTTCCTTGACCGACAGTTAACCCACCTATGTTGTACCAAGCACCGCCGCCACAACCGCCACTACCCCCAGGTTGTTGGTCGCTAGACCCAGCAGCGCCACCACCTAACGAAGTGATTGTGTGAAATACACTATTCCCACCTTGTGCTTGAGCATATCTCGCCCCTCCATTACCAATTGAAACAGAATAATTAGTATTTATCGTTAGTGCTAAGGCTGTTTCAACCCCACAACCACCACCCGATGCTGTGACCGTACTACGCAAACCACCAGCACCACTTCCTGCGCTGCGAATACCACCGCCGCCAGCACTACCTCCGCCTGCGACAACAAGATAATCAACAACTAATGGAAGTTTTTGTGGCCAGTTACTTGCGCCAACTTCTCGTTGCGTATCACGAATTGCCCAAATACCAGACGCGGCAGAAGTACTTACCGTCTTCTTCCCTCCGATAATTCCACCGTTAGAACGCATTACGCAATAATCTCATAACTACAAACTGCTTCTAGGTCAGAGTTCGCACTTGCTGTTAAACGAAGAGTATCGCCCTCTTCTAAATAAATTGACTTAGAAATAATATCCAATGTTGCATCTGCTGGAACTGAAACCGTTTTGGCAATATGGTACGCAGTAGAAGAACGGAATATATCTACGTTTACATCAGCCGCACTTGCGCCGTCAACATTTGATACATACAAAGCATTGACTTTCAATACCTGTCCGCTTGCAGCACTGTTTGTGACGATTGCTGTCGCAGAAGTCGTTACAGCGAGAACCGCAGTCTTGCCTGTGATTGTTGTGACGTTTACTATATTTGGTGCTGCCATAATTTATCCTCCGAAAACAATCGCCATTGCAATTGATTTTCCTGTTGATGCTTTTGTATCTAACTGTGTTTTGACATCTGGTTCAATGCTGAGTGTCGAAATAGAACCAGCCATTGAACTGTGATATTGGCAAGCATAGTAAAGGGTGTCAGGGGCGTTTTGTGGGAGTTCCACGATGATTGTGCCGTTTTGTGTTCCACCATTTGTGATGCCTGTGCTGTAAACATTGCCTGACGAATATCCGCCCGAAACTGTCTGTATCCAAAACGGGTGACCTGTTGCGTTAACTACGACTTTATATTTTTTGCCTTTTTTGAAATGAATTGTTCCGTTAGAAACACCGTTAATTAAGTATGCACCGCTTCCAGAGTTGGTGATGTAGTAGTCCTCGGTTGCTGGTGTGCTCCATGTAAGACCAGTTGCTGTAGATGAATCAACGGCAAGAACTTGGCTTGCTGAACCAACGGCTAATTTGGCAACCGTGTTATCTGCTGTACCGACGAGCAGGTCGCCTTTTGCGTCAAGAGTGCTTAACAGTTGGTCAAATGGTGCTACACCGACTTCAACCCAAACCCCACCGTAGTAAACAAATGTTGCACCAGAACTTGAATTAAACCAAACCTGTCCTGCTATTGGTGAAGCAGGCGCTGTATCTGAAATTGTTGCCGCCATACCAGAAGCACCAAGTTCAACCCACTGTGAGTCGTAGTAGGTGAATGTTTGTGCAGTGTCGGAGTCAAACCACATGTTGCCTTCAGCAGGCGAGGCAGGTGGGCTTGAACTAATAGATACGGAAGATACAGAGCCGGTACCTATTTCAACCCATTGAGAATCGTAATACGCAAATGTTTGTGCAGTATCTGAATCAAACCACAGGTCACCTTCAAGAGGGCTTGCTGGTGCTGATGAACTTACTTGAACTCGTGCAGAACCGTTGCTTCCACCAATTTCAATCCATGCTGTTCCGTAATAGACGAATGTTTGTGCCGTGTCTTGGTAGAACCAAATCTGACCCTGTGTTGGTGATGTTGGTGCTGTTGAAGAAACCGATGCCCCAACATTGGATGCAACCCACGCTGAGCCGTCCCATTTAAGAAATTGACCAGTTGTTGGTGAGGCAACAGAAACATCGGAAAGATTATCTAGTGTCGCATTGATAGCGACTGTCGCCGTCGAACCTTCGCCTTGTGTGTGCGTGACTGAAATACCAGTTCCAGCAGACACATTGACCATGTAGTTGCCAGTTGTGTCCGTTCCAAGTTCTACAGTGTTTGCCGCTGTTGCGGTATTAACTGCATCAACTACGAAAGCAGTTGTGGCAACTTGTGTCGTGTTTGTTCCAGCAGAAGCAGTTGGTGCCGTTGGTGTACCAGTTAGCGCAGGGCTTGCTAAAGGAGCCTTTGCATTTAATTGTGTTTGGATTGCTGAAGTTACGCCGTCAACATAATTTAATTCTGTTGTTGAAAGAGTCGCCCCATCTAAAATATTTAATTCAGCCGTTGATGAAGTTACGCCGTCAAGAATATTTAATTCAGCAGTAGAAGCCGTGATGCCGTCAAGAACATTTAGTTCAGCGGCGTTGGCAGTTACACCATCGGTTAAATCCGAAATTGAATAAGTTAGCGAGTCTGCGTAAACCTGCGCCGCTGATTGAGCAGCGTCAACATATGCTTTTGTAGACGCATCAGTATTGTTGGATGGTGTCGGAACCGTAACCGTTCCTGTAAATGTGGGAGAGGCAAGCGGTGCTTTGAGACCGATAGCAGTTGCTGTTGTGGCGGCGAAGTTTGCATCATCTCCAAGTGCGTCAGAGAGTTCGCCAAGAGTATCTAGCGTTGCGCCAGCAGTACCAACAAGTGCGGCAACTTCTGCACGAACAAAAGCCGTAGTTGCAATTTGTGTTGTGTTTGTTGCTAATGCTGCTGTTGGTGCAGTTGGTGTTCCAGTCAATGCTGGAGAGGCAAGATTTGCTTTTAAGTCAAGAGCCGTTTGTTGTGCGGTGGAAACAGGTTTTGCAGTATCAGCGGTGTTGTTGACTGAACCAAGCCCAACCATTGTTGCCGTGATGCCAGAAACTGTTCCAGTGAAAGTTGGCGAGGCAATTGGCGCTTTAGTGTCAATCTGTGTTTGAATTGCGGAAGTGACTCCATCTAAGTAGCCAATTTCTGTATCAGTTACGTTCGTTACGCGAGCCTGGATTACTGATGTATCAACAGTGATTGTTGGGGTGGCGTTTTCTCCTGAGTTATTGGCAAGAGTAACGCCAGTGCCTGCAACTAATGATTGGACAAACGAACCAGTCGTATCTGTTGCTAAGTCAATTGCATCATTGACCCACGCTGTACCGTTCCACTTTAAAAATTGTCCACTAGTCGCACTTGTGATAGTTACATCATTAATGTCGTCAATAGAACTAATTGTTGTACCAGCGTTATCGGCGGCATTAGCCCAAGCAGTACCGTTCCATTTAAGAACTTGACCACTACTTACTGAGGTAATTGTTACATCACCAATGTCATCAAGATTGTTGATTGTGGGAACTGCCGACCAAGTTAAACCTGTTGTAGCCGACGAATCCGCTTTTAAGAAATATCCGTTTGTCCCTACGGCTAAACGAGCAAAATTGCTTGCGTCTCGAGAAAGAAGGTCGCCCTTAGTTGTGAGTACTTGCGCTCCACCACCAGGCTGTGGTCCAACTTCAATCCACTGAGAATCGTAATAAATAAATGTTTTTGCTGTGTCTGATTCAAACCAAAGGTCGCCAGCACTTGGTGACGCTGGTGCAGTTTCTGAAACATTGACAGTCGCCCCAGCCGCTACAGCAGCATTGACCCAAGCAGTTCCGTTCCATTGAAGTACTTGTCCATTAGCAGCAGAAGTAATTGTGACATCAGATAAATTGTCAAGTGTGGCATTTAAGCCAATAGCAGCAGAAGAACCTTCACCTGGTGTATGTGTTACTGAGATTCCCGTGCCAGCAGTTACTGCCGACATGTAATTACCAGTTGTATCTGTGCCTAAATCTATTGCGTCGTTCACCCATGCAGTACCGTTCCACTTAAGAAACTGACCGCTGGCGGCAGAAGTAATTGTTACATCATTGATGTCATCAATCGAACTGATTGTCGTGCCAGCGTTATCTGTATCGTTGACCCATTTTTCGCCATTGTATTTAAGAACTTGACCTGAGGCAAGATTCGCAAACTCTATGTCAAACAAATCGGATAATTCTTCTGCGCCAGTTTCAGCATTTACTTCGACCCAATTACCGCCGTAATAAATAAACATTTCAAGACTTGTTGAGTCATACCAAAGGTCGCCCGCAAATGAACCCGTAGGCGCTGTATCGCTGACCGTTATGCTTGGACCAGTTTCGTTTACCCACTTTTCGCCGTCGTATTTAAGAATTTCTCCAGCGATAAGATTATTAAATTCAATATCAAACAGGTCGGATAGTTCTTCTGCGCCGGTATCGGCATTGAGTTGAACCCAAGCCGAGCCGTAGTAAATAAACATTTCTAGGCTTGTGGAATCAAACCAAAGAGCACCAACTTCTGCATCGGCTGGCGCTGTGTCACTTACGGTGATTGTGGAGTTACCACTGATTTCACTCCACGCACCGTTGGCTCGGAAGTAAAAAGTATTGTTCGTGGTGTCTACTGCGAGTGCGCCGTCAGCAAGTGCGGCAGTTGGTGCACCAGCAACCGCCATAGTGATGATGCCAGCAGTTGCTTTTAAGACATCGTCAGTAGCAAGAACATTTGCTGAATCACGGTAAATGTTTGTGTCGTATCCGCCTTCGCCGTTACTCCAAGAGATACGACCGCCTGCTTCAAGTTTTACACGACCATAGGCTTCGCCGTTTAAGAAAACTGTGAGCGCATCCGAACCAGAGGATGCCAAATTTTTTATGGTTATAGGGGTAACGAATTTTTGTGCCACTTGCGACCTCAATCGCTATTGCTTCTCGTTCGTTGACCCCTCAAGGTCAACTATGTTTTATACTGCGGTTACGACAATCCTGAACGCATCTGCTGCATGATTGCCCAACAGTACAACTTGTACTGTGTTTGGGTTTGGTCTGGTGACATCACCAATAACAGTTTCACCTGTTGCCACTTCGTAAATTTGAACTATCAGGTCAGTTGTGTTGAAGTTATGGACAACGGATGTAGTTGAGGTTCCGGACGCATGTGCCGCGCTACCTTGAGCCGCAATACGAGCAAGAGTCGCAGTGGTTGTGGTGGCCGCACCAGCAGTTGTCTTGATACCAAGGTTTTGTCTTGCGGTGGTCGCATCGGAAGCATTTGTACCACCATGGGCAATGTCAACATCAGTGGCAGTCCAAACACCGGTGGTAATTGTGCCGAGAGTGGTAA
>Ga0222712_10004479_pt1 | contig 14597 bp, 20 predicted proteins | sample C33_657DmetaG_FD_165043 | JGI IMG/M metagenome (GOLD analysis project Ga0222712, IMG submission 165043) | Estuarine water microbial communities from San Francisco Bay, California, United States - C33_657D | ecosystem: Environmental > Aquatic > Marine > Unclassified | place: USA: California... | reverse complement strand
GTTGGGATACGGTCGAGGGCGTGTTTATCTGGATGAAAGCGACACTTGAGTACAAGGAAGGGAGGCAAGTTGCTAAGGTAGAGAGACTTAAGCAGGCGGCAAGAGTAAGGGGACTGAATACGCGGGCTGAACGCGAAGAGGCCGAGCGGGCTGCACGTGAACCTCCCGCTCCTGCCCCTGCCCCTGCCCCTCAACCGTACTTTCCGATATTTGCAACCGCGCCCCCCGGGGACGGTGGTCGTCGCCGTCGGAGACGGTCCACCCGTCGCGGTAAAAAGAGTCGTCGGATCTCTAAAAAACGGATTATTCGCTGACTTTGTTTTGTAAAGTCTATACAATGACGGAACAAATGGAGGAAACAGATACCTTTCCCGAGCTGGGCTTCTGCTACGCAACGGAGGGCGGCTACTTAGGAAGGCTGCAGGCGAAGAGGCTTGCAGTGGATGGCGGTCCACTCGAGTCAACCATGCTCATCGGAACATTTCAACAGGGCCCATACACGAAAGAAATTGAGGTGGGCATGTCCCCGTATTTGAACATAACTCAAGTTCTATGCCGAGACGAAGAGGAGAACGCGCCGGTTCCCATGGATGTAGATGAGGACTTTGGGGGTAAGCGTCGGCGTCGTCGCACACCCCGCGGTAGAAAGAGTCGTCGTAAGTCCTTGCGTCAAAGAAAATGAGTGCCGTCCCCTCTGCCACTGTAATGGCCGCTGCCGCAAAGATTGCGATTGAAAATGACAAGCCGATCTACCTGGACTATTACAACGATAGCCTGGCAAAGTCGTGCTGCATTGGTGTTCAGGACACCACCAAGTTTTTGGTTAAGTCGGATACGGAGTACACCTCGCCGATTGAGACCATTTCTCGCATCAAGGAGGAGAAGATCTTCATTGTTGCTACGGAGAACAGCATCTACATCGTGTCTGCTGAAATCCCTGTTAAACGGATCGTGGGGTCTAGTGACAAGACGGAGTGATGTCCTCCCCCTTTCCTCCACAGTCGCCGGTTGGCTCCTTTCCTCCGCCACACCGTATTTTGTATGAATGTTTGAACGACAGAGAAACCAAAACACTTTGGGATGCTTACAAGGCTAAGTACGCAGACCAGTGTGAATTTGAAGAAGTGGATGCAGCCGTGTCCAGTTCAATTGATGACTTTGCGAAATGGTTCGCCCAGTGGATTGCCTTTGCACCTGCTCATAGATCCACTCGTGTCCGTATTTTGCTGATTTGGCATGCCCATTTTTTGAGTTTGGCTTGTCAACAGATGCTTCGTCGCTCGCTGGAGCAGCGCTCGTTTCGTTGTCGCGTGTGGTTTCACATAGAAGAAGCTCTTTTGCAGTCGGCCATTGTCAGTCGCTGCATTGTGACCACGGTCCCCCAGTATGTTCATCGCCCACAGATCAGTGGCGCACTGGACCCTGCGTTGTGGGATGACCCGCGGATGCTTGAAATGGAATTAGAACAAACGAACAAGTAAGAGACATGCGCGTATTTACAGATGGATCTTGCACTGGCAATGGTCGCAAGGGTGCAAAGGCAGGATACGCGGCTTGGTTCCCTGATCACCCCACCTGGTCATCCTCTCACCGAGTTCCCGACGACCAAGACCAGACAAACAATCGGGCTGAGCTCTCGGCAATTCGGCTTGCCGTCAAAACACTGGAGGACCGTGGAGAACTTGATTGCGACTTGGTTGTCTATTCGGACTCCGAGTATTCCATCAACTGCTTGACGTCGTGGTTAACGGGTTGGATGAATCGGGGCTGGAAGACAGCGGCGGGCAAGGACGTTCTTCACCAAGACTTAATCAAGGAGATCACAACCACGCTCTCCAAATTCAAGTCCCATCGGTTTGTTCACGTAAAGGCGCACACGGGTGGGTTGGATGAACTGTCCAAGCAGAATGCCGTGGTGGACAAGATGGCTCAGGACATTGTAAATGGCATTACGTCCAAACCCGATGTTCCCGTAGTCGTAGATGAGTTGTTTCCGGGCTGCCCTCTGCGAATCATGGGTGGCCCTACACAGCAGAAGGATATTGTTGCGTGGATTCGGTCTTCACTGGATACACTGGACAAGGAGTTGATTGACAAACACTTGTACAAGGCATTTGTGGAGCTCTGTAAAGCTCGTGACGTAAACCTGACCCGGCAGGTCATTTCCAAGACGCCGGTGATCCGCGCCGAGCGGGGTCATTTACAAATAGACACTGTAGATAAAGCAGAATGAGTGTTGAAGCGTTTCATTTCTGGTCTCCGTCGTGTACCCCGTGTGCCGTGATCAAGCCTGCAGTTGACGACCTGAAGGAGGAATTTCCGGATGTGAAGTGGACGTCGGTCAATACTCATGTGGATCTGATGGGACTGGGAAAGAAGATGGATATTCGGGTTGTGCCGACAATTGTGGTGTTCAAGAACGGTGCCGAAGTGGGTCGCCATTCAGGGGCAAACATGATTATGTACTACACGCTTATACGGAAGGCTCGCTCATAGCGGATTCAATGAAGGACTTTGCGAGCGGGCGGCCATCGGGTCCAACGATGTACTCATTGCCCGCCTTGTCTTTGTAGGTGCCATCAGCCTGCTTGACCAAAGAGGTGATGTTGGGGCCCTGAGGAAGTACAGCCGACGGAAGGCGAGTGGGGATCGTTGATTGAACAATGCCGTATCCAATGCCGCCAATGATAAATCCCTCAACGAACGAGATGAAAGTCTTGATAAGGAAGCTCCCTCCCATATTGTCACAGTCTTTCAGCTGCATGGCCTGAAGACCGAAGAACAGAATGAATGCGAGCCAGCTGAGCACGCTGTCAAGCGGGTTTCGGTTAACCATGAGATCCAGAAGGTAATACCAAAATATAGTTGCGGTGACAACAAGTCCTTGAGGAGCATACTCGCTCTTGAAGAATTCAAATCCCGCAATTTCGCATCCATCCCATGCGCTCATTGCACCACCGCCGCGAAGGCCACGAGACCTTCCCGCTCCCGTCCCCGCTGCTCCCGTCCCCGCTGCTCCCGTCCCCGCTGCCGCTGCCGCTGCCGCTGCTACCGGAGCCGCTGCTGCTGCTGGCGGCCGAAAATTCCACCACGCCTGCAGCGCCGGCCCCTTCATCCGAGTTTGGGCGAGACTAATTATATCTGCGAACATAGCAGTCAGTCCATTCAGTAGCGTGCTCATCAGGAAGTTGATCGGAATGGAGCAGATACCCACGAGACTAGGGATTGAATACGCACCCTGCATCGTGAAAATATCTGCAAAAACTCCGAACAAGATCAGAATGTGGGGTAGAAATGTGATTGAGTCGTTTAAGAGAGTTCCAAACCCAGCGGGTTTCGCGATATCTATTGGTCTCGTTAGGTATAAGGTAGCTATGACAGAGATGAGGGATACGAAGAACGCTACGAGAACCACGCCCCACCACGGGGTATCTTTCGCAGGGGGCAACGGTTCTGTTGCCGGCGGAGAAGCAAGTACAGGCGGCGGAGGCATATTGTTACTTCATGATACTTGTTTTGTCTGCTAGAGACAATGGGGTCCGGCGATTTGGAACTGAATGTTCAAGATTCCGGTACATGTGCCGGATGTACGATTGTGCTAGGTGACAACATCTCAACTGCATCCACGATGACGAGAAAGATGTTCCCGACGCAGCAAAAGATGTGGGACCCATCCGATGACCCCAATGACTTCGGTGGAAGTCAGATGATCAACCGGAGAACACACGGCGGACTGACAAAGGTTTTTCTTACGTTTCCGTCTATTCCGTTTACTCTCAACCTTTCGGTGACGATTGAGGCTTCAAAGGCTACGTTGCCTCTTGCATCTGGCAGCATTACGCAGATGAGTGTCTTCCATCCGTTTCCGCTTCGCATAGAGGGGCAACAGTATGATGCGTGCTTTCAGATCGGTGAGTTTGGATCGCGCAACAAGGGGAGACTTCCTCCTCCATTTCAGCACGTTGTCTACGATCTAGGTCCATTGGTCAGAGGATCTGGGGTTGTTGTTTTGATCCCCTTGGCAACCGGATCGGACGTAAGCGGACCTGGTGCGCGGTTTGTGAATTCGTTTGCAAGGTTGATGCCCAGTGCTGTCAATAATGTCAGTATCCCCAGTCTCAAGATTGGAGATATATTAGACGTGAGCCAGCCGTTCTATACATGGAAAAACACGGATGGCACGCGAGTGATCGTGATGAAGGACCCCGTGAGCATCTCAGCCTCTGATATGGCCAGTATTCGCAGGAGCATACCTGCGACGCCTCCGGCAGACGTGATTCACGAGATTCAGTCTGCTCAATATAAACCAGCGCCGCCTCCACCAAAACCGCCCGCTCGTCGAATCTTGCAGCCTCCGGTTGATCTGACAATAATAGGAGAGAGCAAGAGGGGTCTATTCATTGAGGTCTTGAAAACAACGGGATATGTAGTTGCTGCCTTTTTTGTGATTTGGCTGGCAATCAAGTTTGCAAAAAGTGATACCGGGAGGAACGTTGTAGAAGGAATAGGCGGTGGACTTGCAGGACTCTGGCGTGGCATACGAGGCGCGCCTGCTCGTGTCGGTCAAGGAATCCGATCGGGCGCGGCTGCTGCTGGGTCCGCCGCAAGTGCTGCTGGGTCCGTAATTGGGTCCGCCGCGAGTGCCGCTGGGCAGGGAATCCGGTCGGACATTGCCGCCGCTGGGTCCGCCGCAAGTGCCGCTGGATCTGCCATAGGGTCCGCCGCAAGTGCTGCTGGGCAGGGAATCCGATGGGGCGTTGGCGCCGCTGGATCTGCCATTGGGTCCGCCGGTCAGGGGATCCGATCAGTTGCCGCACGTGGATTAGCCGGCGCGGCTCCCTCCTCTGATGCGAAAGAACCTTCAGCTGCAGCCAGAGTCGCGAAGGAAGCCGCTGCAGCCAGAGCCGCGAAGGAAGCCGCTGCAGCCAGAGCCGCAAGGGATGCCGAACAGGCGGCCGCGGCAGGCGTCGGCCCCCTGAACCCTGCACCTCCGTCTCCCGGAGAAACAACGTGGTTCACAAATCCCGGTTTTACAAAACCCCTTCCGAGAGCAACGGGACCGGCGAGGCCTAACCGTAATGTCGTGGCGGAACCAGCAGATGGCGAAGAAGACACTTCAGGAGAGGCAGAGCAAGCCAAGGAAGAGTCGAAGCGCAAGGCAGCGGCAGCTAAACCTTCTACCCTAAGGCGCGTTCAGAATGCGACGGGACCGCTTGGAAGTGCAGTCCGACAACAACGAAACCTCGGAAGGGGCCAGCTCACGGGGGAACCCGCCCTACAGGCACGGGGCTTAACTGGAAGGCCTAGGGGCGGCCGGCGCAGGAGACGTATGAAGACTGGACGCAGAATTTAAACAAAACGAAACCCTGAATGTCTAAGACAAGGGCTTCATCATGGTTGTCGCTATTCTTATTGCCGTATCCGGTACTCTTTCAGAGGCGTCCATTCCGGCCAAGACAGCTGACGTGTTGGAGTGGCTGCGCAAGAAGCTGAAGCAGCCGACACTTCAGTTTCAGGGCAAGTGCGTACAAGAGGAGCATTCCTTTGCGTTCTTTGCAGTGCCGTCTGAAGTGGAGGACGAACATACAAACCAGCACATGCTTCCACCGCCTTTCCACGACGACTCGTTTCAGGGATCTATTGCTGTGCTCAAGTCAGCCAACCCAAATCCAGACGACTACGATCGCCAAGCATCCAGGTATTTGGACCTAAAGTCGTCTGAATATGATGAGTTTTATCAGACGTGTACCTTCAACGAAGACGAGGAGGAAGAGGAAGGTGAGTACGAAGAGGATGACGGAAACGGTGATCCTGTTCAGGATGAGCCGGAGGACACAGATGAAGGAGAGGCTCGTCCGCATGTTACTGTCCACATGCTTCATGCATCCAACGTATTCGTGGACCACCCGATGCGAGATCGTGTTCGGGAGAAGTTTGAGAGCGAAGAGATTGAGACGGCCATTCTGAATCGCTGTATTCAGGACGCCCAGCGGTGGTTTGTGGACATTGACTGGACAAACACAGTCTTCGTGGATATGTATCGCAGCCGCGCGGTTAGTTTGTATCCCCACCGCGAGATGGCGTCTACCATGGATGTCACGAAGTTTGTGGATTCAACGCTGGTCGATTTGAACCCCAAGCGATGGAAGGAGATGATTCAGAGTATCATTGACAAGAAGAAGGCCATGTACTCAAAGAAGTCCACCGCGTCGATCTTCCTCCACTGCTCATCGTGCAAGAAGAAGACCCGATGTGACTTCTATCAGCTGCAGACGCGCTCTGCAGATGAGCCGATGACCACCTTCGTCACCTGCCTTGAGTGTGATAAGAAGTGGAAATTCTAAGCCTTATAGTAATGGGCCTTCGTGATATTCTAAATAAGTATAAACTCTTGACAGACGAAACAGCCGAGCGCATTGACCTTCTGATGTCGGCCTTGCGTCGGAAGCCCGGCTACTCAGACGCACTGAAACGGTACGGAGCTCAGTCTGGAGGTGGAGACTCCAGTGATTTTATCGGTCCTCAAATTACCTCGTTCATAGACGCAACCAGAAACAATCCAGATCTCTTTCGCACAATGCTAGCCAGCCTTTTTTCAGCTGTCTACATTCTAGACAGCGCAGAAAAGCTCCCTGGATTTGGCAGCATCTTGGGTGCCTCACTTGACGTGATGTTGATGGGAGGCAAGGTGCTGACCAGATCAATTCAGGCAGGGCTTCCCGTGATGATTGGTCTTTTGCCGATTCCGTATGCAAGCATGGCTGGATTAGGAATGGCGGCCGTGTTCGGCATGATTGCGTGGCCGATGATCGCCTTGGTTTCGTTAAGTCGTCAGGACTTTGCGAGTGCAACAGACGCCTATATTCGCGCAATTCCTCCTCCGTTCGGCGACATGCTGGCAAATGTATTCACAGAAGGCAACCGTGCAGTTGGAAAGATAAACGCCCGACGCGAGCAGCTCGGCGAGGACCTTGCAGCTGCGTTTAAGATGATCTCTGAAGCTCTCTCAGGTCCGGAAGTCCAGAACGCGCAAGAGGGGTTCAACAACCTCGCAACAAGGGTGCGCGAGTCGGCACAATCGATGTCAGGTCCAGCAGCTCAAAGAGCACGAGAGGGATTGACCTCTCTTGGGGAAAGGGTGCGACAGTCAGCACAACTTCCTTCGCCTGTTTTCGGAGGTGGCTTTCACAGGCGCACGAAGAAAAGGACATGGAGACGCAGGAGGACACAACGCACATTCGCGAGACACTGAGGGAGTGGATTGGACTTGATGATCAAATTCGCGGACTGCAGGCACAGATAAAGACGCTGAAGGATCGCAAGACACAGTTGGGTACCGGCGTGCTTGAGTTCATGCAGGGCAACAACCTTGACAACTTTATCATTGAAGGTGGCGCGGGCACAATCGCTCGGTCTACGCGCACACTTCGGCCCCCTCTGCGTCGCACGGCAATCCGTACCCAGCTCCTTCTTCAGTTTGCCGATCAGCCCCAGCGGGTCGCCGAGGCACTCCGAGCAATTGAGGGAATTCAGGAGGGAGACGATATGTCTGTGGGTGGCACACAGCGGGTCGTCCTGTCGCGTAGGCTTCCGAGGACGCAAAACATCGCACTTCAGTAATGCAGGAGAGCGTGGTTGTTGTCATTACAGTTATCTTTACCTATGTTCATCTGTTCAACAAGATTGCCACCATGTATTTTGACACCGATCGCACTCTGCAACTGGAGGATCTCTACCGCAGAGTCGTTCCTCCAATGAATTTTCATATTCAGCTCTAGTATCAAATATGTTTGAAGACTGCAAAGTAGAACTCCTTGAGACCTTTGGAGATGACCTGACCGTTGTGAATGCTGCACGGGTCTCTCTGGGGAAACACGTTGATGAATTTGGCGAAAAAGACGCCAAGCTCATCAACTATCTATCTAAACACGAGCACACGTCACCCTTCTTCCATCCTCAAGCCCGATTTCGCCTGAGGATGCCGATTTGGATGGCCCGTGAATGGTTTCGCCACACCATTGGATTTGCGCGTAACGAAGTGAGTCGCCGTTATGTAGATGATCCGCCTACTTTTCATATCCCCGAGTTTCGGACCCGTGCTCCGGGAAAGAAGCAGGGCAGCAACGACGATGTTCACAAGGACAATGAGCACCTTCGCGGATACATGCAGATGGAATGCAAGGATGCCCTGTATGCGTACGAGCTCATGCTGAAGAACGATGTCCCGCCCGAGCAGGCACGGATGATTCTCCCTCAGAATATGATGACGGAATTCATTGAGACAGGCTCTATTGCTGCCTACGCTCGGTTGTGCCATCTCCGTATTAGTCCGGATGCTCAGGCAGAAGTTCGTCTTGTTGCGCAGCAGGTCTCGGAGCAGTTAAAAAGTAGGTTTCCTGTGAGTTGGGCTGCGCTTACTCAACCAAGACCTTTCGAATCACCTTCTTAGGCTTGGGCTTTGTTGTTGACTGCTTCAGCCAGTCTGCTTTGCTCTTGAATAGACCCTGTTCAAGTCCCGTTAGAAGGCACGTCCGGTGTATCGACACGTCCCCAAGAGCCACTTTGCAGATAATACACGTTCCATCCATTTGTTGTAGGGATTGTTCCTACCTGCCTCGTTTCCATTTTGTAGTTTCTCAGATACATGAGAGCCCATGCGGCAGAACGCTCCGATTGATTGAACTTTCCGCGCTGATTGAGCTCGGCGGCTAGCTTGGCCTCCTGTGCGCGTGACCGCCGCGGAACATACTCACGAAATCGCTGGAGACGCTCCATACGACGAGCATAGGACCCCGAGGTATGGGCGCCAAGACGCAGAAGCTCAGAATTGAGACGTTGATCGGATACAGTGTTCGGACGCATTCTAACTGATGTATTTCAATACCGAAAAAGAAGATTCATTTTATACAAATGAGTGTCCCCCACTTCAAATTCACAGGTGGCGCTCTCAAGCTCACAGGTGCACGCAGGATGGTCTTTGAAGTAGACACGTCTGTCCTCCCCAAGCCCGCGGTTGCCCCTGAGGCCGTGGCGGTTGCTGAGGTCCCCACCGTTGCCCCCTTAGAGGTGGAACCGCCTGCGGAAATCAGCCAAGCTGCTCCGAAGACTGGGCTTGTTCCAGAGGATCCACCTGCTAAGTGAGCCCGGAGTGTCGGGCTTGTTCCAATGCTCTCCCATACCTGAATGACGTTTCAAATACCGTGCTCTACGAGTCACATCCTTGTGCTTTGTAAAGTCACTGTACCCCTTGGCTCCAAAGGGGACGATCTTCTCCTTGCCATCCTTCTCAAAGACCGCATCCCATTTCTTGTCTGCCTTGTGGGACTTCCGCAGTGTCTTCAACCTCATTATAGTGTAAAAAGGTTTTTGTTTGTTGTCTGTGCCTGAAACTAGACGTCTAGGTTACGCATAGCCGCCTTCTTTGCTAGAATCTGATCAACGCGCGTGCGCAGACGCTCACCGAGCGAGGGTTGTGGTTCCTTATACGGCGGCAGCTCGTGATAGAAGCATCGTGTTCGGAAGTCATACTTGATCATGTCTTCAAGGGTTGCCCCGTTGGGTCCGTATGCCCAGCAGATTTTGTTCCCTCCGTACCTAAACCCATAGGGCGCAGTACAGTAGCAGGCGCACCCTCTGCAGGCAGGGCGAGCGGGAGGTCCATACCGAAGAATACGAAGTGAAGGGAGTGCCATGGTACTCAGAGCAAGCTTGGCTAGGTCAAGATCCGTTTTGTGTGTTCGTCTAAAATGGATTTGTATCCATCCACTAAATGGATGTTAGGTCATCACAACAACATATCAAAATGGCAACCCCTCAACGTAAGAAGCCCACGTGGATGGACGACAAGGACTGGGAAGCACTGCAACCTACACTCGACACAGCAAGGGCAGACGCCGCTAAGGCCGCGGAGGAGAAGGCCGCACGCGAGGCGGAGACAAAGTCAAAGTGCGTGGCATGGCACGCATCCAAGCCAAAGTGGGTGCGCCAGGAGGTGGTGACCCATCCCGGAGTTCGCGGGAATGAGCGCGAGTGGGAAGTTCCCCCCAAGACGGGGTTTGCGAATGTCCCGAACCGGGCCAAGTGCCCGTTCTGCGGAAAGGACTAGACGTAGTGGCAAGAAGCCAAACAATCCAATACTTTTTGCCTGTAGATCAAAACGGAAATGATTTGACCAAAAATTTAACAGTCAGGGACAAAGACACACATCCAAAATGCCTACTTGTACTGCCTTCACTAAGAATGCCTCGCCCTGCACCCACAACGGACACACCAACGGCCTTTGTGGCTACCACGCACCGATGGTGGCAACACCTCAACTTCAACTCAAATTTACCCGCGACCAAGCTCGCCTGCGGGCGCGATGGCAAGCAGCTACTGCCGCTGGGGGTGCGCCGGTGCCTGTGGCCGCGCCCCCGCCTGTGCCCGCGGCTGCGGCTGCCCCTCGTCCGATGTGCGGGCATCTAAAGAGGACCGGCCGGCCGTGCGAGGCACTGGCACAGCATCCGGACGGAAAGTGCGGCATGCACCACGCCATGCTCATTCGGCATGGAGAAGAGCGGCGCAGGTTGGATCATCTTCGGGAGGTGCGTCATATGTACATGGATCACAGGCCGGCTGCCGAGCTTGACGCCTACGCACGGGAGGCGGAGATTGAGCTTAACCCGCAGTCGAGGGTGGCCCTGTGGAGGCACGTGGACCACTACGTCCTGTCTCCGCACTACACCACACTGCGCACCCTGATCCTCAACGGTGCGGATGTCGCCGGAGTGATGGGCCTGATTGACGCGTTGGCGCAGGATGGACTTACTCAGAGGCGCAGAGAGATGCTTGGCGCCTTTGCGGAGGCTCTGTTCCATCAGTTCGACCGCCTTCCTAACCACGCGCCTATTCCCGCGAACCGCCGGGAGGCACAGTTGGCCGCGGACACGCAGAACGTCCATAGTGCGGAGTTCTCAAAGCAAATGACCGAGGCCATTGATATGCTGTGCGCGGTGGAGGTTCCGAACACGCAGAAGGCAACGGTCCACGAGATGCGTGAGTCGTGGCGCGGCTTGGGAAAGACAGAGTTGGAGATCTCAGTGGTCTACCGCGACGTCACCACGTGGTGGAACAAGGATACGGTATACAAGATCGGCGATAAGCTGTACCGCAAGTGCCTGCGCGGACTTTGGTGTACGATCAAGACCTACACGGGAGAGACCCGTGTGGAGTTGGAGAAGCGCCTGTGGGATGAGTGCCGGGATGCGTGTGTTCCCTACTCCGTCTGCACGCAGGGGCATCTGGCTCGGTTGAGCAACGTCATGGTCGGATTTGACGAGGCATTCGCACAACCGGTGGCAGTTGGGGAGATTCTCCAGCAGAAGATGGCCGCCATTGCGGGGATGGACATTGAATCTGACAAGCAGATTGAGCTTGCCAAGGCACTTCTCGCGGAACTCAAGATCCCCGAGGAGAAGCACGCAGATTGGCTCGCGGCCTTCTGAACACAGTGACACACGTCACAAACCATATACACTTTTTACATTCGCAGTTCAACCGTTCAAAACGGATATCTCAGTATTTAATACAGATCTCGTACATGGAGCATACACTTCTCAACGGTGATGTGATTGAGCAGTTGAGATCTCTTCCTGATAAGAGCTTCAAATGCATTGTGACGTCGCCTCCGTACAACATTGGAAAGAACTACGGAACTGCAGTGAACGATAAGAAGCCGGCAAGTGAATATCTAGAGTGGATGCGTGATGTGTTCACAGAGTGTGCTCGCGTTCTCACAGACGATGGGTCACTGTTTATCAATGTTGGATACACGAGTGCAATGCCCTGGATTGCGATGGATGTTGCAAACGTTGTGCGACCATTCATGACCCTGCAGAATCAGATGACATGGGTGAAGAATATCAGCGTAGGGGAAACATCGCATGGTCAGTTCAAGCCCGTGAACTCGCCGCGGTATGTTAGCATTACAAATGAGATGCTGTTCCACTTTACCAAGAAGGGAACTGTTCCAATTCACCGTCTTGATATTGGCGTCCCATTCATGCATAAGAGCAATCTCAAGTCTCGTGGACTCGAAAAGAAGGAGAAACCCGATCGTCGTTGCAGAGGTAACTCGTGGTTCGTGCCGTATGAGACTATTCAAAACAATGAGAAGGAGCGAGGGGGACATCCTGCCTCATATCCAACTGAGCTTGCCGAGATGTGCATCAAACTCGCATGTGGAAGTGAAAAAGAGTGTCGTGTGTTGGATCCCTTTCTGGGAACCGGAACCACACTGGTTGCCGCGAAGAAGCTCGGGCTGAGTGGGACGGGGATTGACATCAACCCTGAGTTCCTGAAGTATGCGGGGACTAGACTGGAATCAACACTGGCACCAGGTTTGTTGGGTTCACCTTGAGAGAGCCTACGATGACATGAACCTTGTCCTTGTCTACAGACCTAAGACAAAGGGAACTGAAGTTTGATTTGAGAGTTCGATCTGTCCACTTGCTCGTGCACTCCTCGAGGTTCACAAGTGCAATGAAACATCCATTGATGCGTCCAGTATCGCTCATACTAAACTTTTTAAGTAGATGCCAACCAGTCTTGTCGTATCCATTGCCGGTCCATGAATCGCCCTTTCCAAATGTAATCTTCTGTTCGATTGGAATAGTGCCAAAGAGATTATCCCTTCCTGCACCTTCATCCTCAATAAAGGTCGGTTCGATGGCGTGAATATGGCGGAAGAACGTATTGTCCAAAATCCTTGCAAGGACCTTTGTCGTTTCTGCAGTTCGTTTGATCGGGTCTGGAAACTCTTCAATAATTGATCGACCAAGTGCTTCCTCTAACAAGGGCATCTTAACCGTATTGAACTCGTTGATCGCCGAAAGGTGAACCTCGCGAATAGCGTTGATGAGAGAATCCATTATACCCTCGTATGTATGTTTGATTACGTATATCAAATCCATTTTACGCCACACACGCACCCACCCCACACACACTACCGGCAACGCCAAACATCGTCTAAAATGGATTTGATCTCATCAAAGAACTACATCTTAGGCGCCAACACACAATCAACCACTACCCAACCAACCAACCACCACCACCCCAACCTTCATCAACCCATCATCATCCAAAATGACCCCTGAGGAGCGTTCTGCCGCCACGAAGGCGCGTTGGGCCGCACTGTCCCCTGAGCAGAAGGCCGAGCGCCTTGCCAAGTTGCGTGCCGGAAAGGCCGCAAAGGTCGCGCCTGTGCCCGCCGCTGAGGCTGAGGCACCCGCGCTCAAGATCAAGAAGCCGAAGATGTCCCACGAGGAGCGCTCAGAGGCCGCAAAGGCCCGCTGGGTTGCGCTTTCGGACGAGGACAAGGCCGAGCGTCTGACCAAGATGCGCGCGGGCCGCCCCGTGGTTGCCCCCAAGGAGCCTAAGGTCAAGATGACCAAGGAGGAGCGCGCGGCTGCAACCCGCGCTCGCTGGGCCGCTCTGTCTGACGAGGACAAGGCGCAGCGCATTGCCACCATGGTGGCGGGTCGCGCGGCCGCTCGTGCCACGGCGTAGACGCAAACTCAAAACACAAACTCAACAACAACAAACACAAAACACAAACCACTTGTTTTTTGTTTTTGCATACGGCATCTGGTCCCCCACGGGTCCCAACAGGTACCTCACATCGTCTAAAATGGATTTGATTGTGCCAAGAAAAGGGGGAAGTAGGTCTTTCAACAATAAAAGCATATCTCGAACACTCTCTCTACCAACCTACCAACCTTCTGCAACCTTCTGCAACCTACCAACCTTCACTTCAACAACCGCAAAGGATGTCGGTCCTTTCCCTGGTGCCGATCCAGGTTGTGCGCCGCTTCCGCGCGGCCGCCGCCGAGCGCACGAAGAAGACGCAGCTCCGCAAGGTGGACCGCGTTCTTGCAGTGCTCTCCCGCTTTGTTGCCCACTGTGCCCGCGTGCACCGGTTCCGCAAGGTGTTCCCCCTTGAGACCGAGGCGTGGTCCAACATTATGGAGCGCGAGGACAACCGCGTTGCCTCTGAGCACGCCGCGCGCATCCGCAACCTGGTTGTGATGCCCGAACATCTCCTCAACGCCCACTTCCGCCAGCAGATTGCAGAGGTGCGCGAGATCGGAAAGATCTGGGAGTTCATTGTATTCATTCGTGCCAAGCGGGCGCAGCGTGCGGCCGAGATTGAGGAGGGGCGTCAGGTTTGGCGCGAGTTGAACTTCTCCTCGATCGGTCTCTCGGTTCGCGGGTACGCCGCGCAGATTGCCCCGTTCACCGTGGGATCCACTGTGATCCAGCCGGTTCGCGCGCCTGCGGACTGGGTGCCTATGAGCTTCAGTGCCATCGCCGCGCCTGTGCGTCTGCATAACGCGATGCGCGCGGCTCCCGTGCGCCGTGTCGTGGGCCGCTTCTCTGCACTGGACTCGGACGATGAGTAAACTCAAAACGCAAACTAACTACCAACACTCAAAACAAAACACAACACTGTTTTTTGTTTTCGCATTTGACTTTGCCCGTGATCACCTGTGACCAGACTCTTCGCCGACTTGCATGAATTCGGGGGGAGGGTATGTTTTTTTCGGCGTCCCATCGCAAAG
>Ga0222712_10004478_pt1 | contig 14597 bp, 11 predicted proteins | sample C33_657DmetaG_FD_165043 | JGI IMG/M metagenome (GOLD analysis project Ga0222712, IMG submission 165043) | Estuarine water microbial communities from San Francisco Bay, California, United States - C33_657D | ecosystem: Environmental > Aquatic > Marine > Unclassified | place: USA: California... | reverse complement strand
ATTTGTTTGCACAGGCCTATGAAAATCGTTGTCGATTGCGGTAACGGCATTGCAGGTGCTACTGCCCCATCCATATTCCGTGCAATTGGCTGCGAGGTCATCGAGTTGTTCAGTGAAGTGGATGGCAATTTCCCCAACCACCATCCAGACCCCAGCAAGCTCGACAACTTGAAAGATCTATTGCACGCTTTGAAAAATAGCGATGCTGAAATAGGTTTGGCATTCGATGGTGATGGCGACCGTTTGGGCATCGTGACCAAAGGCGGCAACATCATTTTTCCGGATCGCCAAATGGCTTTATTTGCGCAAGATGTGTTGTCGCGCGTGCCAGGTGGAACGATTGTGTTTGATGTGAAGTGCTCGCAGCGTTTAGCGCCTGCTATCCGACAAGCTGGTGGCGAACCCTTGATGTTTAAAACAGGCCATTCCCTGATTAAAGCCAAGATGAAAGAAATTAACTCCCCATTGGGCGGCGAGATGAGTGGCCATATCTTTTTCAAAGAGCGTTGGTATGGTTTTGACGACGGTACCTATGCAGGATGTCGTTTGTTAGAAATCGTGAGTAAAAGCACAGATGCGAGTGTTGTTCTCAATGCCTTGCCCACCAGTTTTTCAACGCCTGAACTCAACGTAGCGTGTGCTGAAGGAGAACCACATCGCGTGAGTGCCGCTTTGCTAGATTTGGTTGTCTCAGGCAATTTGCCTTCGCCCGCCTTTAAACCTGAAGTTTGCGCGATTGACGGATTGCGCATTGACTGGATCGATGGTTTCGGTTTGATTCGCGCCTCCAACACCACGCCTGTTTTGGTATTGCGATTTGAAGGCCACACACCAGAAGCTTTGTCTCGGATTGAGAAAGATATGTTGGTCTTGTTGCGTACCGTCAAGCCCGACGCGCAATTTCAAGAGGCAGCGCATTGAAGGTTGAGTTTGTCACTGCGCCCCATCGGGTTTTGGTGGTGAAGCTTTCGTCCTTAGGCGATGTGGTACATACCTTGCCGGCTGCTATGGATCTACAGGCCCATTTCCCGAATGCGCAAATTGATTGGGTAGTCGAACCCAGTTTTGCGCCTATTGTTAAAGCGTGTTCAGCTGTGCATCGTGTGATTGCTTGTGACCTTCGCCATTGGCGAAAAAATATGTTGTCTCAAGATACACGTTTGGCTTGGATCGCTTTCTTGGCTGAGTTACATCTAGAACGCTACGACGCCATCATTGATCTACAAGGATTAACCAAGTCCGCATTGGTCTCTTGGTTAGCGCGTACATCAAACAAGGGTAAGCGTTACGCTATGGCAAATGCAACCGAAGGTTCCGCCTATGAGCGTCCTACGCGTTGGGTGGCAAACATGGCGATTGATTTAGAACCGCATGTCCATGCGATAACGCGTGGACGCTTACTCTGCGCTAAGGCTCTGAATTATCAAATGCCTTCTCAACTGCAATATGGTTTAAATCCTTCGCAAACCATCCAAGCGATCGATAGTTTGCAAGCATCGCAAGACGCAACACATAAAAACAAAACGTATGCACATACAGATAAAAAATTAGTGGTGTTTGTCCACGGCACCTCCCGTGCAGACAAAGAGTGGCCTCTCGCAAGCTGGCATGAGCTGGGTTTACGCTTATTCAATGCGGGCTACCAAATCGCCTTGCCACACGGAAATGAAGAAGAGCGTTTGCGTTGTGTCGCGATGGCAGAAATGGTCCCCAGCGCCATCGTGTGGCCTCGTATGTCGATAGATAATTTGATGCAAGCCATGGCTTGCACATCGGGGGTGATAGGAGTCGATAGCGGTTTAAGCCATATTGCTGTGGCCTTGAATTTGCCGCATGTGCAGATTTATAACTTTGATACCGCATGGCGCACAGGGCCAATTGGCAGTGCCAACGAGACTATGCGCCAGCGTAGTGTGGTTGACTTTCCCACTCCCACAGTAGACGCTGTTTGGTCTTTATGGCAGGAGTGCACAGCGTGATGCAGAGCGTGTACTCTTGGTTGATGTGGGCCATACAGCCTTTGTTACGCAGCAAGTTACGCAGACGTGGCTTGAAAGAGCCTGGCTACTTAGAGCATATCGAAGAGCGTTTTGGAATTTATGCGTGTTCATTCCATACAGCAAGCCATCCAGAAAAATCGTCTAAAACTTGTATTTGGTTACATGCTGTATCGCTTGGCGAAACACGTGCTGCAGAAGTCTTGCTGGAAGCCTTGCGTTCTGAATATCCCGACGTTCGTATTATTTTGACCCATGGCACTGCCACAGGTCGTGCATTGGGTGCAACGCTATTGAAAGAAGGCGATGCACAAGTTTGGCAGCCGTGGGATACGCCAGCCATCGTGCAAAAATTTCTGCAGCATTTCCAACCAAACTTGGCGGTAGTGCTGGAGACGGAGGTATGGCCGAACTGGGTCGCGCAATGCCAACACGCCCATATCCCCATGGTGTTAGTCAACGCCCGCATGAGCGAGAAAAGCATGCTAAGTGCACAACGTCTCGCATGGTTGTCTCGCCCCGCTTATGCGGGGCTCAATGGCGTCTGGGCCCAAACGCCTGACGACGCCAAGCGGTTAGAGCGCTTAGGTGCGCCCGTGATGGAAGTAGTGGGCAATGTGAAATTCGACGCCCAACCTAATTCTGTTTTATTGGCGCAAGCTTTGCTGTGGAGTAAAAATTTCACCCGACCCGTTGTTTTATTGGCCAGTTCACGCGAAGGCGAAGAAGACTTGTGGCTTGACGCACTGCAAGCTTTGAAAGAAAACCCAACCGACGGCCAAGAGCACGTGCATGCGGTGCATTGGTTAGTGGTGCCAAGACACCCCCAACGTTTTGAAGAAGTAGCACAAACGATTGTGAACCGCGGTTGGAAACTTTCTCGTCGCAGTGAATGGCTCGATGGCCCAGACCCAATAGTTGAAGAAAATTTAGATACCGTTTGGCTGGGTGACTCTATGGGCGAGATGTCACTTTATTTCGGCCTCGCTGATGTGGCGTTATTGGGTGGCAGTTTTATGAGCCTCGGAGGCCAAAACCTGATTGAGGCTACTGCCTGTGGGTGTCCAGTGATCATGGGACCGCATACTTTTAATTTTGCAGAGGCGGCAGAGTTGGCACTAGACGCTGATGCAGCCATTCGTGTGCAAGACATGGCACAAGCGGTGACTTCTGCATTGCAATTGGTGTGCTCAGGTCCTGATGAAAACAGCTACGTATCAGCTTGCTTAGCCTTCACGCAAAAGAACAAAGGTGCTACCCAACGCACCGTTCAAGCTTTGAAGCCTTATTTGCAAGGCTGATCAAGGCGCAAGTAGTTGGTTGATGGGCTCTAAATCTTGAGGCGTCAAGGTGCCTGTAGCTTGCCTTAACTTCAAGGTGCCCACTAAAACGTCATAACGTGCTTTGGCCAAATCACGTTTGGTTTGATAGAGCTGGCTTTGCGAGTTCAAGACATCGATATTGATGTTCACACCTACAGAGTAGCCCAGTTTGTTGGCATCTAAGGCGCTTTGCGTGGAAGCTTCCGCTGCTTCGTAGGCTTTGACTTGGCTTAACCCAGCAATCAAGCCAAGATAAGCGGAGCGCGTATTTTGAGCCACGGTGCGCTTTGCATTGTCCAAGTCGGCCAATGCCTTTTGCTCCAAGGCTTTTGTTTCTCGAATCCGATATTGGGTGGTCAGTCCAGCAAAAAGTGGAACGCTGAGCGTGAGACTTGCAGATGGGTTCAATATGTGGTTACTAGAGGTTGTAGCTGTCGTACCAAGGGGTGACGCTGACGTACCTCCAAAATTGCGAGTTCCACCGTACACAATAGAGCCGTCCAATGTGGGTAAGTGCCCAGCAGAAGCTTTGTCAACCTCTAATTTGGCAACATCAAGTGCCAACTCAGCTTGCCGAACAATTGGACTCATAGACTCAGATCTAGACACCCAAGTCTCCATAGGGTCTTTGGGCGGATCAATCAATTTGGAGTTGTCGCGCAATGGCTTAGCCTTGATATCTGTTCTGCCAACTGCCAAACCAAGAGCAAGTAATTTGATGCGCACATCGTTTTCAGCGGAAATTTCTTGCGCGTGCGTGAGGTCATAACGCGCTTGGGCATCGCGAACGCCAGTAATGGTGGCTGTCCCCACTTCAAAATTACGTTTGGCCGAGGCAAGTTGCTCGGCTACAGCTCTTTTTTGCGCTCTTACAAATTCAAGACTGTCTTGGCTGGACAGTAAATCAAAATAGGTTTGCGTAACCCGCACGAGGAGTTCTTGTTCTGCGGCTTCAAATTGTGCAGTTGCAAGTAGCAACTGACGACCGCCTTGTTTGTAAGTAGCCCAAACAGCAGGACGATAAAGGGGTTGCGTCATCGTCACGTTGGCTGAATAAACACCGAAAGTGTTTTCTCCATTTGAGCTAGGTGCTTTGTCGTAGGAAACGGTTGCGTTTGTTCTTGTAGCAGTAGAGCTCAGAGAAATATTAGGCAATATGCCACCAAGTGTCTGGTTGGCCTTGGCTAAATTAGCCTCATATTGCGCTTTGGCAGAAATAAAAGACGCATCGTACTCACGGGCTATCTCATAGAGAGTAACCAAGCTTTGGGCACGCACCTGAGAAGAAAACGACAACACAACCGCTAGAGCGATAGGAAGCGGGCTAAATAAGTTGCGAGAAATCTTCATGCGATGCTTTCAAAAATCAATACGTAGGCACATTGGGGTCCACTTGCGAAGACCATGCGTGAATACCACCTTCTATGTTGGCGAGATGTGTAAAACCTTGGCTAGACAGATAAGCGGCCACTTGCATACTGCGACTACCGTGGTGACACAGACACGCAATAGGACGGTCTTTGTCTAATTCAGACAACTTCTCAACGATAGACCCCATAGGCAGAGTGACAAGCTCAAATCCATTTGCAGTCACGCAAGCAGTTTGCACCTCATAGGGTTCGCGTACATCCAATACAACGGTGTTACCGCTTGCAGATTTGCTGCTGATCCAATCAGGCAGCTGAGAGGGTTGAATTTGGTCAATCATTGGTAAGACTTAGAAAGTGAAGCGACTGGGTTGCTTGAAACCTAGCAAACGTGGTGCAGTGGTGTCCCACAGTGCTTTGTGATCCCAAGCGCTAGCACTAGTACGTATATGCAAAGTAGCTTGCATCACAGGCTCTTCGCCAACGATGGCGATCAATCGACCACCCACCTTGAGTTGATCCAGCAATACTTGCGGAACTTCATACACCGACCCGCCCAAAACAATCGCATCAAACGGACCTGCGTCTGATGCTCCTGCATAGCCATCAGCCATGCGTAAATCTACATTGGAGATTCCAGCACTTTGCAAATTCGCACAGGCTTTGGCGTGGAGTTCAGGGTTAATTTCTAGACTCACCACATGGTGCGAGCGGTCGGCCAGTAATGCAGTAAGGTAACCGCTGCCCGTTCCAATCTCTAAAACTTTGTCCGTGGGCTTGAGCGCTACATCGTGCATAAGTCGCGCGTCGATGCGAGGCGCCACCATGGCTTGTCCATGGCCCAATGGAATTTCAATATCTGTGTAGGCCAGCGCTTGGTAGGCGGCAGGAACAAACAGTTCGCGCGCAATGTGTTGTAGCGTGTGTAAAACAGCAGGGTCTAAAACCTGCCAAGGACGAATTTGTTGTTCGACCATATTGAAGCGTGCTTGTTCTAAAGCGTTCATCGCGTGACTCCGGGGACTAGGTAGGTTGAATACATAAAATTTTAACGGGGGCTTACTCACGGGTTAGGTAAGCTTGGGGGCATGCCATTTGCGGCGAATCCAATTGGCAAAATCATCAAGGTAGCAATACACCACGGGGACGACTACCAAGGTCAACAAGGAAGAAGTGATCACCCCTCCAATCACAGCCTGACCCATAGGTGCCCGTTGCTCAGACCCTTCCGTCATAGCAAACGCCAAAGGGATCATGCCAAAAATCATGGCCAAGGTGGTCATCAAAATGGGGCGCAAACGCACCTGTGCTGCTAATAAAAGCGCCTCTTCACGGGGCAGGCCTTTTTGAACACTGCCGTCCGCTCGAACTTTGTCTTCGCGCGAACGAATGGCAAAGTCAACCAACAAAATCGCATTTTTAGTGACCAATCCCATCAGCATCACCATGCCAATGACTGAGAACATAGATACGGCAGACCCAAACATCAGCAAGGCCAAGACCACACCAATCAATGTCAAGGGCAAGGCCGTCATCAGTGCCAACGGTTGTAAAAAGCTTTTGAATTGGCTCGCCAAAATCATATAAATGAACACAATGGCCAGCACCAAAGCAGACAGGGCGTAGTCAAACGACTCTTTCATACTTTTTGTGGAGCCGCTGAATTGGTAGCGGTAACCAGGTGGCAACACCATCTCTTCCATAATTTTTTTGATATCGCCAGACACTTCACCCGCAGAGCGGTTGAAGACATTGGCGTTGATGGCGACTTCACGCATCAAATTACGGCGGTTAATTTGGTTGGGCCCAGTGCCTTCGACAACATGGGCAAACTGGTTCAAACGCGCCACGCGGGGCGTTCCGTCTGGCGCCGTTCCCACGACAAATGGCAGGCGTTCAATGTCTGGGATGTTGTCGCGTGCACCAGGGGCCAAACGTACGTTGACGTTGTAGGTTTGGTCGTCAGGGGCTAGCCAATTGGTGACGGTTTTGCCTTCCACCAAGATGCGTAATTGGTTACCAATATTGCCAAGCGTGAGTCCAAGATCGCTCGCGGCCTCGCGTTGAAGGGCGACTTGCACCGTGGGCTTGTTGGGTTTCACGCTGGAGTCAAGATCGACCAAACCTGGAATAGGTCGCACTTTGACCATGACTTGTTGGGCAAGGCGTTCAAGTTCGCGCAAATCGGGTCCCAATAAAGAGAACTCAATTTGCTTATTGCCACCAACGGTATCTAACAAACCTGCATGGGTCACGGTGATGCCAGGAACGCGTTGCAATCGATTACGCAAAAGGGACGTCATTTCATCCATGCTGCGTTGGCGTAGTTTGCGATCAACCAAACGGATGTAAACGCTGGCATAAATTTTTCCGTTAGCGTTGCCAGTGTTGATAGTGGCCAAGGTGTAACGCACTTCCGGAAACTCTCGAATGATTTGTTCTACCTGCTGCGCTTTGGCCTCGGTGGCCTCTAGCGACGATCCTACGGGCGTATAAAAATTCACCGAGGTTTCTGAGAAATCTGCTTTGGGCACAAACTCTGTTCCCAGCAATGGAACCATGAAAACGCTGGTGATAAATATGCTTGCGGCCAAACCTAGCGTAGCGCGTTTATGTTTGAGAGACCAACGGAGCGTGGTTTGGTAAAGCACTTCTAAGCGCTGTGTGCTTTTGTTAAACCATGCGGTGGCGGGAGAGATCGTGCGGTCATACCAATTGGGTTTTTTAATCTGACCCGCAGGTGTTTTTCCCTGCACTTCAATAGAGGGGTCATGCCATATGGACGAAAGCATAGGGTCCAAGGTGAAGCTCACAAACATCGAAATCAATACCGCAGCCACAATGGTTAAGCCAAACTCGTGGAAGAACTTGCCAATGACGCCGCCCATAAAGCCAATAGGTAAAAACACAGCAACGATAGAGAAGGTGGTAGCTAGCACCGCGAGACCAATTTCTTGCGTGCCTTCCATCGCTGCGTCATAAGGGGCTTTGCCCATTTGCACATGGCGCACGATGTTCTCGCGCACCACGATGGCGTCATCAATCAGCAAGCCAACGCAAAGCGACAACGCCATCAAGGTCACCATATTGATGGTGAAACCAAACATATACATGAACAAAAATGTGCCAATGATGGCGATGGGTAAGGTCAACCCGGTGATGACGGTCGAGCGCCATGAGTTCAGAAATAAAAATACGATCAAAACGGTGAGTAAGGCGCCTTCAATCAGGGTGCGTCGGACGTTCTCAACCCCCACGCGAATCGGGCGCGAACCATCCTGCACCGTCTCTAAAACAACCCCTTTGGGTAATTCAGCCTTGATGGCGGTAACCGCTTTGTTGAGGTTGTCGACTACTTCGATCGTGTTCTCATCTAATGCTTTTTGCACCGTGATAAGTAAGGTACGTTGTCCGTTGTAGAGTGCCAAGTTTTCGACTTCTTGTGCCCCGTCTTTGACAGTGGCAACTTGGCTAAGACGAATAGGGGTTGTGGCTTTGCGCGCCACGATGATTTGCCCAAACATCTCAGGCCGCAACATACGTCCTTCGATCTGGATCACACGGTCTTGCTGCAAAGAACGCAAAGAGCCTACGGGCATGTCTTTCGCTTCTGACGCGACGGCGTTGGCGATTTGTTCTGCGGAGACGCCCAACGATTCCATGGCTTGCGGATTGAGATAGATATTGATCTCTCGCAAAGTGCCGCCCACCATATTGACAGCGCCCACGCCCGACACATTTTGTAGGCGTTTTTTCAGTATTTGATCCGTCCAATTGGTGAGTTCAACAGCCGATAGCGATGAAGTACCAGGCAGCACAGCCAAAGACCAAATCGCACGGCTAGCAGGATCAAAGCGCAATATGCGTGGGTCTCTTACTTCATCGCGCAAAGTAGGGCGCATCAGCGCGACTTTTTCGCGCACGTCATCGGCACCTTTTCGGCCGTCTATCTTGAGGTCAAACTCAACCACCACCACCGAAACGCCTTCATAACTGCGAGACGTGAGTGCATTGATACCGGCAATGGAATTGACGGCTTCTTCCACTTTTTTAGTCACCTCGCTCTCTACAATTTCAGGAGAGGCACCTGGATATTCGGTGCTGACGACGACGACGGGCAAATCAATATTCGGAAACTGGTCGATCTTGAGACGTTGATAAGAGAACAAGCCCAGCACCACAAACGCAAGCATCACCATCGTCGCGAAGACGGGGTTTTTGAGGCTGACTTTGGTGAACCACATGGTGCGTTGCGAACCGATTTAGCGAGAAGTTGGGTTGCTAGCTGTAAACCGAACTGTCATTCCTTCGCGCATTGCACCTACTTGGCCTTTTAAAACAATGCTGCCGGCTGTTAGGCCTTTGACTGCCACCCAGTCCTGTGAATCTTTGCCAGATGCATCGTTGCCGCGAATACCCGTCTCGACGGTTTGATGGCGGACGCGCATGTCTTCCCCTACTTTTTCTAATATCTGTACGTAGGGGCTGGGGTGGTCGGTGCGCACCGAGGTTAAGGGCACGGCCATGACTTGTGAGTTCATTAGCCCCAGAGTGCCCTTGGCAAATAAACCGTGGCGCAACCCCGCAGGTTTGTCTAGGGTGAGGTAAACCAACACACTGCGACTACCCGCTTGGGCACTGGGGCTCATGCGGGTTACGCGCGCTGTGACTAATTCGGCGCGGTCTTCAATTTGTAGCCGAGCAATTTGACCCATCTTGATGTCCAATGAATCGCTTGGGCTCAGGGGCGCTTCTACTTCGAGTTGGCGCAAGTCGACCAGCTCTAAAACTTTGGCGTCGATGCCAACCCGCTCACCCAGTTGCGCAGCACGCACCGCAATCACGCCAGAGAAAGGTGCACGCAGCACAGAATCATCCAGAGATTTACGCGCGACATCTGCGCCAGCAATAGCCGCCTTATGACTAGCCACTGCGCCTTGGAAAGAGGCCAGTGAATTATCTAGAGCCGTTTTTGAGATAAAGCCTTGATCGACCAAGGCCTTATTGGTGTCCCATTGGCGTTGGGCGATCTCCATTTGTGACTTGGCCGCGCTGGCTTGTTCTTGCGCTTGCTCAAAGCGACGCTGGTATTCCACTGGATCAATACGGGCCAACACTTGTCCAGCAGAAACAGAGTCGCCTTCACGTACTTTGATTTCTTTTAACTCACCCGCTACGCGTGCTTTGATGACTGCGTAATTCAATGCCTTCACAGTACCGGAGACAGCTAATCCTTGGGTAATTTCGCGAATCTCGGCAGTGAAGACGTCGTTGTTGGAGAGTTCGATTTGGGCTTGCAATTGCGCTGCATCTGTGGCGGCGAGCTGCTGGGTGCGCTTGGCAGAAAGTGCTCGCCAAATGCCAATAGCCAATGCCAACACGATGAGGGCAATGACGATACGACGGGTTGTTATTTTCATAGGACTCATCTGCAATGCAGTGTTTTAAACAGTGATGCCGTGGAGCAAAACGTCCACCTGCATTTCTATAAAGCGCTCAGGGTCTATCTGAATACCGGAAGAACACAAGCCCATAGAGTTTTTCCACATCATCAGAAAAATCATCGGGGCGTAAACCGTGTGCACCGCTTGGTCAAGCTCAATCGTGCGGAATTCGCCCGTATCGATACCGCGCTGCAAGATGCGGCGAATCAAGGCAACACCAGGTTCGATGACTTCGGCGTGATAGAAGTTGGCAATTTCAGGAAAGTTTTGGGCTTCGCCCATGACCAACTTAGGAATGCCACTGGCCGGCGTGTTTCCAATACGTTCCCACCAAGAACGCATGGCGTAGCGCAACATTTCGCTGCTACTACCTTTGAAACTGTTGAACTCCTCATTCCATGCTGGAAACAAATTCGCAATGTTTTCGCGAATAACAGCTTTGAGCAGGTCTTCTTTGGTTTCGAAATACAAAAACAAAGTGCCCTTGGACACGCCTGCAAGTGCAGCAACTTCCTCGACGCGGGTAGCAGCAAAACCTTTTTCCACAAACAAAGACAAGGCTGCTTGCAACAACTCGCCTGGGCGGGCTTGCTTACGTCGTTCACGTTTGTGGTGGGGATCAATAACGAGGAGGGGGGATGCGGAAGACACAGATTTAAATTAATGACTGACTGGTTAGTAATATAGCCGATCGGCTTCATTTCCTGTGTATTTGGGGCATCACATGGGCTAAGTAAAGTCTGCGGTGGCCGAAAGCCTAAAATCGCGGGTTATGTCTCAATCACAGCCCCTTCTCGACAACCTCGGCGATTACCCAGTGATTACCTTGGGTGGTGGTTGCTTCTGGTGCACGGAGGCCGTGTTTGACCGCGTGCAAGGCGTGATGGACGTGGAATCAGGCTATTGCAATGGCCATGTTCAAAATCCTACCTACGAACAAGTTTGCGATGGCAATACGGGGCATGTCGAGGTGGTGCAGTTGCGCTATGACCCGAAAACCATCAGTTTGCGTGAGTTGCTAGAGATATTTTTCGTCATCCACGACCCGACCACCTTGAACCGCCAAGGCAATGACGTGGGTACCCAGTACCGCAGTGGCATTTATCTCAGCCTAGCAACCGATCGCGCTGTTGCGCAAAGCGTGTGTGACCAAGTCAATCAGGAAATGCAAGGCAAAGTGGTAACCGAAATCGAGATGCTGCACAACTACAGCAGCGCTGAGGATTACCACCAAGATTATTTTGAGAACCATCCCAACCAAGGGTATTGCGCTTTTGTGGTGGCACCTAAGGTCAAGAAGTTTTTACAGACGTTTTCAAACAAGGTACGCGCATGATGCGGCAGCTGTTGGGTTTACGTCAGTGGATGATGTGGGCGCTGCTGGCACTGGTGTGCCTGCAAACCTTGACCGTTGTGCACCGTATCGTGCATAAAGAAAGTGTGGCAGATCGCGTGACGCAAACATTGCAAGATCTTGCAGTGGCGCAGCAAAAGCCAACACATTTGCCAAGTAGCCCCGCAGAAGAAACACTATTTTTTGCTGATTTATGGGGCGAGCATAAAAGTTTGACGGACTGCCAGTTGTTTGACCAAGCCTGTCCTGACGCCTTGCAACACGCTTTGCACATAGATAGTTATATTCCTGCGCCCGCAATATGGTTGGGCCTTGCATTGCTCGAACGCTTTGCGCTGTTTGAGCGGTTTTATGCGGCCCGTGGCCCGCCTGTTATTACTTTGATTTGACTTTTTAATTCGCGCTGAGGGCTTAGCCCTGAGCGCTGTCATTTCTTTGTGAATAGGATAGTTTTATGAAATTTCGAGATTTCCGTCATTCGCTTGCCTATGTGGCGAGCCTTACGTGTTTTGCGCACTTATCGGTGTATGCGCAAAGTGTCCAAGATCCGTATACAACGCGTTTAGATGATGTCACCATCACTGCACGTTCTTTAGAGAACACAGGTTTATTGGTGCCGGCCCAGCAACTCTCGGGCGCAGCACTCACCCAACGTCTGGGATCAACGCTGGGTGAAACTTTAGACAACTTACCGGGTATCGCCAACAGCTCTTTTGGCCCCAATGTGGGGCGGCCAACCATACGCGGTATGGACGGCGACCGCATTCGCATATTGCAAAACAGCGGTGCGAATATGGATGTCTCGGGTTTGAGCTTTGACCATGCGGTACCGATGGACCCACTCACCACAGAACGCATTGAAATTTTGCGTGGCCCTGCTACTTTGCTTTATGGCGGAAGCGCTATTGGTGGCGTGGTGAATGTGATTGACAACCGCATAGCCCGCGAACGTGCATTTGATTCCAAAGGTGGCGTGATGGGTAAAGCCGAACTGCGTGCTGGCGGTGCTGCCAATGAACGCAGTACGGGCGCCATGGTGGAGACGGGGACCGATAAGTTCGCCATCCATGTAGATGCTTTTGACAGACGCACACAGAATTTGAAAGTACCCAAAAACATGTCATGTGAAAGTGGCGTGAATTCCGTAAAAGTGTGTAATTCGGCAAGTAATACCAAAGGTGGTGCTGTCGGTGGTACCTTGTTGTTTGACAGGGGTTACTTAGGTCTGTCAACCAGTGAATATAAAAGCACCTACGGAACGGTAGCGGAAGAGTATGTGACCATTGGCATGGTGCGACGTCATCATGCGCTAGAGGGAAAGTTACGCGATGTAGGCGAATGGTTTCAAGATGTGAAGTTTCAAGGCGGATACACCAATTACACACATACTGAATATAGTAGCGAAACTGGTGAAACTGTTGCAGGTACAGTTTTCAATAATTCAGGAATGGACAGTCGTATAGAGGCTCGGCAACGAAGCATTTCACTTGGAAATGGTTTGCAGCTAGAGGGTATGTTGGGGTTTCAGCGTGAAAACAATAATCTGGGTACCTCTGGCGACGGAAAATTTCTACCTTCAAGCCGTACGCAGAGCACCGCTTTATTTACATACCAAGCGCTTAAAACTTCATGGGGGCAATGGAGTGCCGGTGCTCGTACCGAACGGGTTAGTGTGCAGTCTTTGGAAGATATTGCGTCAATTACTACGCCTATTTCAACCATCTCTGCTCAAACAAAAACATTCAATCCAGTAAGTTTTGCTCTGGGAGTCATGCGCAATTTACGTGCGGGTGAAATGCAAGAGGGCTGGCAAATCACTAGTAATCTAAGTGCGAGTCAACGGGCACCTAAAGACTATGAGTTATTTGCCAACGGCGCCCATGCTGCGACTGGAACTTTTGAGGTCGGTTCTCCTAACAATACTTTAGAAAAAGCAACCCAATTGGATGTGGGCGGCGAATGGAAAAAAGGTATTCATAAGTTTGGATTAACCGCTTTCACTTCTAATTTTTCAAATTACATATCTTTGCAAGCATCTGGCGCTGACTCTGCTGCTGATGGTCCCATTTATAACTTCCAAGGTGTACGGGCCAGATTTATGGGCCTAGAGTCCCATGCCAAGTTGCGTATGGTCGGTGGTCAACAGGCACTGCTCTCTAACGACGCACAACATGGCGCGGTTGATTTGGAATTGCGCGGTGACATCGTGCGTGCCGATGATTTAACCAATGGACGACCTATGCCTCGTATTGCACCTATGCGGTTGGGCGCAGATGCTTTGTGGTCAAAAAATGCATGGGGCGCACGTTTTGGTTTTATGCATGCCGGAGCACAAAACCGAATGCCTTATTACACCAATGTCACCTCGGTGCCGACAGCTGCCTACACCATGTGGAATGCGGGGTTGAATTACCGGGCGCACAGCGGCCAAACCAATTGGGTGTTTTTCGCCAAATTGGATAACTTAACTAACAAGTTAGCCTACTCTTCTACTTCAAGCCTGACACAAACGATGTCCAGTAGTTTGGCACCACCGCTAGCTGGCAGAAGTTTGAAACTAGGACTACAAGCCAGTTTCTAATGAAAAGCTTAAGGCGCCAAACGCTCTCTCATCCAAACAGAGGCGTTTGGCTTGTTATCAAGCCGATACCGCAACCGGTCATGCAAACGGCTTTTACGTCCTTGCCAAAACTCCCATTGGTCTGGTACTAGCCGATAACCACCCCAGTGCGGTGGTCGTGGTGGTTGTAATAAAAATTGTGCACCGTATTTCACCGCATTGGTCACTAAAACTGTGCGATCTGCAATGACCTCGCTTTGCGGACTGGCCCACGCGCCAATGCGCGAGTCGAGAGGGCGGCTATTGAAGTAATCGTCGCTTTCTTGGTCGCTGACTTTCTCAACACGTCCTTCAATGCGCACCACGCGTTCTAAATCGACCCAATGGAACTGCAAACTAGCAAATGGGTTGCCAGCCAATTGCTGGCCTTTACGGCTGTTGTAATTGGTGAACCAAACAATGCCGCGCGCATCTAAGCCTTTTATCAACACAATGCGCGAGCTGGGGCGCATATCACTGCCCACAGTGGCTAGCGTCATAGCATTGGGCTCTG
>Ga0222712_10004476_pt1 | contig 14604 bp, 7 predicted proteins | sample C33_657DmetaG_FD_165043 | JGI IMG/M metagenome (GOLD analysis project Ga0222712, IMG submission 165043) | Estuarine water microbial communities from San Francisco Bay, California, United States - C33_657D | ecosystem: Environmental > Aquatic > Marine > Unclassified | place: USA: California... | reverse complement strand
TTAAAATTAGGGGTCGATTCGGTAAATACTTTTTGGCCACTGGCTGTTAAAATATCAATATTTAACGGCGCCCTATTTTTAACTTCAAAACGAAGTTGGAATTTACCATTGTTAGGGTTTGGTGATACGGATAAATTAATTTCTTTGGCTACTACTTCTGGCGGCAATGCAGTTACAACGTGGTTGATAATATTAGATGTTTGAGAACATCCGGTTGCATCTGTAACCACAACCTTATAAGCACCCGATTGTCTTAACTTGGTTTTTTGTCCTGTTTCACCTGGTATAGAGGCGTCGTTAAAATACCACTGGTTACCAGACAATGCACTACTAGCAAGTGAATCTGCCACTTTAGTAATGGTTGGCGCTGCAACGTTTGTAGCTACAATGGTTGCCTTGTCACTTACGCAGCCAGCCTGCGTTCTAATTTTCATGTTATAAAAGAAATAGTAGAACGGATTAGGATCGTTGGTAGAACCCCAGTTAACGCTATTTCCTGTAATACTAAATACGCCAGGAACAGCCATTGGATAAGTAGCACCAATGATGTTGTTATTTCTAAAAATGGTAGCACCATTAGAACAGGTTACCATTAATACGTGATCGCCAGGTGTGTTTACTGGAAGGTTTAATTGGTAAATGGCGCCAGTATCACCTGCTGGGTTTCCTGTTACAGCGCCTCCTACAGGGTTAGGATTTGTAGCCGTTACATTAAATGTAACGCTCGCTAATGGGAAGTAGGTATAACTACCGTTTGCATTTAAGGTTCCTAAATCGGCAAGCATTACTTGTACGGTTCCAGGATTTCCAATATATAATCTTACGGTTTCAATGATTACTGGAACTGAGTTATTGATACGTACAAAGTTTCCGCTAAAACTATTGTAACCACCATCAGGGTGTACCATTTTGTTAGGAAGGCCCACCGTTGTTTTCATTTCTCTTCCTACGTAATAGGTTTTATTTGCAGGAATGGTGTTGGTATTAAATGTTGGACCAGCTGCAATAGGTGTGTTGCTGGTAGCACTACTGTACCAGAAATAATTTGCACCGGCTTCTGGGTTGTTTACTTTTAAAATAGCATTGGTGCCGCAAATACTAGCAACTGCATCTGGTGTTCCTGATTTGCTGCCAATTGAAATATCATTACTTAGTGTATTATTACTAGGGTTTTGATCACCTGTAAAATTAACAGTAACCGCTACTTTATACGATGTGTTTGCTTTGGTTAAAAATGGTTTTTGTAAGGTTAAGCTTGCGTTTGTTTGACCAGGAATGGTTCCAGGATAGGGTGCGTTGATGGTGCTAATAACAGTACTACCTTCTCTAATGGTAGCAGTAAGGCTTACATTATCGGCAGGTGATGAACCATTGTTGCGAAGTTGTACGGTTAAATATTGGGTACTGTCTTCGCACTCTAATGAACTTGGACTTGAAATATTTGTAACTGATACGTCATTAGATGGATTCACAACTAATAAACGGTAGTCTTGGGTTTCGCCCTTGCCATATGTGCCACAAGCATTTACATCTGCTGCATTAGAGGTTTCTTGTAACACAATACGCATTCTTAAAAAGTTACCAATAGTTACCGTATTAGGAATAGCAATACTACCAGTAAATGTACCCGCGTTGGATATGTTACCACTTGTTGCAACAAGTTCATTGTCGTCGGTAAAGGTTCCATTGTTGTTATAATCAATATATATTTTTCCAATTTTATTTGCGTTGGTTGCGTCAGAACTAGCTGCACGAACATAGAATGGAACCGATTGTAATGGCTCAATTTGTGCCACCATTTTTGTATTGTCTGTGTAGGTAGTTCCGCCAGTAGGATTTGAATAACGAATGGTTTTAAAACTTACGCTATCAATTTTCCCGCCTGCATTTGATGAAGGTGCAGATGCGCAATAGGCTGTTCCGCCAACACCACTAACAAGTAGTGAGTAGGCTTGTGTGCCTCTTTGTAAGGTGTTTTTATAAGTTACAGTTACGGTATAAGACTGTCCAGGTATGGTACTGTCTACATCAATCACTTCTACGTTGTCAATGACGTTATCGCCAGGAGAAGGATCGCTACTTGGACTTGCAGGAATCATTACCCAAGGCCTGTATACTTTTGCACCACCATTTGTTGTGATACGAACGTCTAAGTCATTTACAAGTTTTGGTGTTGGATCATTTAACACGTTTACGGTTTCAACATTTCCTTTTGGATCGGTCCAAGAAATAGTTGCTTTTAATTGCCCTTTACCTGAAGCAATGACATTCGTAGAAAAACTAGTAGTTGTTGCATTAAAAACATTTTCATACATCAAATGCTCACTACTTGCATTGTTATTATTGGCAACAGCTGTAGAGATAACGGCAGCCGCTTTTTCTACGTTTAAAAGTCCAAAACCAAATTTATAATCGGGACCTGGAGCACCACCTGCTTCGCTAGCTGTGTGTATCGCAAGTCCTTTAATGGTAGCTGCTCTTAAAAATTCGCCATTTTTTAAACGTGCATATAATTCCTGTAATAATAGAAGTGATCCTGATGCATTAGGTGACGACATGGATGTGCCACTTAAGCTTCCATAGCTGGTATTAGATCCTGAAGTGCTTGATAAAACGGAAACACCATTGGCTACAACATCTGGTTTGATACGACCATCATCTGTGGGACCCCAACAACTAAAACTACTCATTATTACATCTTCGGGTCTGCTGTATATAGAAGAGATTCCATTAACCGCACCTACGGTTAAAATATTTTTTGCATTACCATCCCAAGAAACAATACCATAACCATCATTACTGCTAATGCCATCTGGTCTATTACCAGCTGCTGCCATAGAGTTACTTGCATTGAATCTGAAATAGGGTTGACCTACCGCTGGTCCATTTTGGTTTCTACTATTACCCGCCGATTTTACAAATAAATAATAAGGAGCATTGTAGGCAATAGAATCTAATAACTGTGCTTCGTTACTATAGTATCCGAATTTATAATCTTCGTTATCGGTAGAACGGCCATAAAATTCCCATCTACTTTGTGATGAGTTGTAATTCCATCCTGTAATAGTGCCATAGGAGTGATTGGAAATTAAAAGATTTGAGGCTTCAGATGCTACTTCCGCTTTATCACCATTAAAGTCATAAGCAATAATACCTTGTATACCATACGCCATGCCCTTTGCACTTGGGTTTACACCAGAAGCAATCATGGTGCCCGTTACGTGTGTAGCGTGATCAGATAGTGTTGCGGCATTGTCTTTTTGTGTTACTCTGTTGACAAGTTCTACGTGTGTATTTAAAATTTTTCCACCATCCCAAACGCCTAATTTATTTTTTACTGCATTGGAAGATCCAGATAAATTAAGTCCTGATGATCCACCTGGCCATAACTGATTGGCCCTTGTTGTATTGGCTGCAATGGCATTGTTGTGCTGAATATAATACTTAGGTAAATTAAATGCATCTACGCCAACAAGTTTACCAACATTACCTTCTTTGTCGGTAATCGTTAATGCCCAACCTTTTTGTTTGGCAAGCGATAATGCTTTGATATAATTTTCGTTGTCTGCAATTTTTAATGCTTTTGCAGTACGCTCTAAAATGGCGGGCTCAGTTGTTGTTTGTGCAATACTATTTGTAACTAAAAAACTACAAGTAAGGATTGTTGCAAAAAAATGAGCGGTTCTTTTGATCTTGGTTGTTTTCATATATCTTCACATTAATGCCCAGGTGGCTTTTCTGATGAAATAAAAATACTCAATTACCTTTTAAATTTGTATAATGAGACCGGTTCTTTTTTATGTATTTATCCCTATTTTTTTGGGTATTGCTTGCAAGACACCAAAAACATCGGCTGAAGGCTCAAAAAATACGATTAATAGTGCTTCTGAGGTCCAAGGAATTGTTGGAGAAGTATCAGAATTGATAGGCAATCAAATGCCCATGGTAGGGGCGCCTACACCTACGCCAAGGCCATTAAAGGCTACTGTTTATATATATGACTCTACGCATATCAGTAAGGCTCAACAAATTGGGACAAGTCCGCTTTTTTCTATGGTAAACACGCGTTTGGTACAAAAACTTGACACCAACGAGGCTGGCCGTTTTAGCGCCGCAGTTCCGGCGGGCACTTACTCAGTTTTTGTACTAAAAGGCGGGGCCTTTTTTGCCAACCAATTTGATGAGAAAAACAATATTGGGTTGTGCAGGGTGGAGGTTGGCAAGCAAACGCGGGTTCAAATAACTGTAAATGTGGATGCGAGCTACTAATCGGCTCCTTTTTGGGGGTTTGTTTGGGGTCGGTTTCGTTATCTTTGCGGCGGAGAAGACCTTATGAATTTGGATGTGTTGCTAGCGCAGTTTAATAGTGCCCCCCACCTCAATCAATTGGTGAGCAGCCTTCTATTGCCCCAACCCCAAAAAATCTTTCTAAAAAACGTACAAGGCAGTAGCGCCGAATTTTTTGTGGCCAGTGTTTTTGCGCACGCACAAACAGATACGCTCAACCATATTGTAATACTTCAAGACGCCGAAGAAGCGGCTTATTTCCACAATACACTCGAAAATATTTCCAAGGCACTCGATGTGTTTTATTTTCCTTCGTCATTCAAAAACAGGAAGAACTTTAAACTCTTAAACAGTTCTCATGTGATGCTCCGGACCGAGGCGCTAACGAAGTTAGCGGCGGGGGGCAACAAAAAAATGTTGGTCACGTATCCCGAAGCTATTTTTGAAAAAGTAGTGCTCTCAGAAACCCTTAAGTCCAATATTATTTCTATCAAAACCAATGATACCATTAATGTAGAGAGTTTGCTAGAACTCTTTGTGATGTATGGTTTCAAGCGTTCCGACTTTGTATATGAGCCCGGACAGTTTGCCATTAGAGGTGGTATTTTGGATATCTATTCTTTTGGAAACGAAAAGCCATACCGTGTAGAACTTTTTGGAAACGAAGTAGACTCTATTCGAATTTTTGATCCCGAAACACAGCTCTCCGAGCGCAAATTATTGCAGGTAAATATTATCCCAAATGTAGAAACGCAATTTACCACCGGCGAAAAAGTATCACTCTTTGAATTCTTAAAAGAGAACACGGTGGTATGGACCAAAGACCTTTCTTTTATAGGGGAAAAAGTAGACCAGCAATACGAAGACCTCGAAGGTTTTGTATCCTTACTCGATAGCGGATACCGCATGCAAAATAGTGACGACGAAGACGATACCCGTGTGATGCAAGACGTTACCCTTAATGATTTTGTTACTTCCGGTGAGATTATGGCGTCCCTGGCGGGCCGCCACCACATTGAGTTTGGCATGCATCCAAAAAACGCCACACTCGAAATAGAATGCAATACTAAACCACAACCTTCCTTTAATAGACAGTTTGATTTACTCATTAAAGATTTAAAAGCGCACGAAGGCGCAGGCTATTCGTTGTATATTTTTGCAGAGCAAGTAAAACAGTTAGAGCGTTTACATAGTATTTTTGTAGACCTCAAAACAGAAATTAATTTTGTTCCGGTTCCTACTAGTATTCATGAAGGATTTATAGACAATGATTTAAAAATTGTTTGTTATACCGACCATCAAATTTTTCAGCGCTACCATAAATATAAGGTTAAGCAGGCCTATAATAAAAACAAGGCCATTACGCTCAAAACCTTACGGGACTTGCAACCTGGCGATTATGTAACACATATCGATCATGGTGTGGGTACGTATTCGGGGCTTCAAAAAATTGAAGTCAATGGTAAAACCCAAGAGGCAGTACGCATCATTTATAAAGAGGGCGATATTTTATATGTAAACATTAATTCGTTACATAAAATATCAAAGTATACGGGCAAAGAGGGCACGATGCCTAAAATAAATAAGCTCGGTTCCGATGTATGGGCCAAGCTCAAAGAAAAAACAAAAGCAAAGGTTAAAGAAGTGGCTTTTGATTTGATTAAATTATATGCAGCGCGTAAATCGCAGGTAGGTTTTGCGCACGCCCCCGATAATTATTTACAAACCGAATTAGAAGCTTCTTTTATTTACGAAGACACACCCGATCAGTACAAAGCGACGCAGGACGTTAAGCGCGATATGGAGTCTACTTCACCCATGGATAGGCTGGTGTGTGGTGACGTGGGCTTTGGTAAAACAGAAGTGGCGGTGCGCGCTGCGTTTAAATCGGTGGTGGATGGTAAACAGGCCGCAGTGCTAGTGCCTACAACCATTTTAGCGTTTCAGCACTATAAAACGTTTAAAGAAAGACTTTCCGATTTTCCGGTTACCGTTGATTTTATCAACCGTTTTAAATCGGCAAAAGAAAAAAAGGAAACCTTACAAAAATTAGCAGAAGGAAAAATTGATATCATTATTGGTACCCATGGCATTTTAGGTAAAGAGGTTAAGTTTAAAGACCTCGGTGTTATGATTATTGATGAAGAGCAAAAATTTGGGGTAGGCCATAAAGAAAAATTGAAAACCTTAAAAACAAGTGTAGACTGTTTAACGCTAACGGCTACGCCTATTCCACGAACCCTTCAGTTTAGTTTAATGGGCGCCCGTGATTTAAGTATTATCAATACGCCACCGCCTAATAGGCAACCTATTCAAACGGAGGTGCAGGTTTTTAATGACGATGTTATTAGAGATACCATCTATTTCGAAACAGAGCGTGGGGGCCAAGTATTTTTTATTCATAATAGGGTTCAGGGATTAGCCGAAATGTGTGCGCTTATTCAGGGCCTCTGTCCCGATTTAAGCATTGGCTTTGCACATGGGCAGTTAGAAGGACACGAATTAGAAGAGCGCATTTTAGATTTTATTGATAAAAAATACGACGTACTTGTTTGTACCAATATTGTAGAGAGTGGGGTAGACATTCCAAACGTCAATACCATTATTGTAAACAACGCGCATCATTTTGGTTTATCGGATTTACACCAACTGCGTGGGCGTGTAGGACGTAGTAATAAAAAAGCGTTTTGTTATTTACTCGCGCCACCTATGAGTACGCTGCCTTCCGATTCACGTAAGCGTTTACAAACACTGGAACAGTTTACCGATTTAGGTAGTGGATTTCAAATTGCGATGCGTGATTTAGATATACGTGGTGCAGGTAATTTACTAGGTGGTGACCAGAGTGGCTTTATGGCAGAAATTGGTTTTGAAATGTACCAGAAAATCTTAGAAGAAGCTGTTCGCGAATTAAAACGCAGTTCTTTTAAAGATTTATTTAAAGAAGAAATTAGTAAGCAGGACGATTTTGTTAAAGACTGTACTATTGATACCGATTTAGAGATTTTAATTCCAGATTCTTATGTAGAAAGTATTGCAGAGCGTTTAAGTTTGTATACTAGGTTAGATAATTGTGAAAATGATAATGACCTCAATGAATTTAACAAAGAGCTTGTAGACCGCTTTGGCGCACTACCGCCGCAGGTTACCGATTTGTTTACAACCGTGCAGTGCCGCTGGCTTGCAGTAGATTTAGGTTTCGAAAAAATGACCTTAAAAGAAAATACATTACGCTGTTATTTTATCAATAGACCCGACTCTCCGTATTTTGAATCGGAACTATTTAAAAAAGTACTTGACTATTTACAAACAGGCACCAACAAAGCGCGCTTAAAACAAGTGGGCAAATTATTTATGCTGGTAGTAGATCAAGTAAATGATATGGAAGCCATGCTGCGCTTTTTAACGCTCATGCACAAGAGCGTAATTGCACAAGTCGCAGAGGAACCCGTAAAAAATTAATGCGCAATGTGAGCCCATAAAAAAACCCGCCAATTGGCAGGTTTAATTATATTTTCTATGATAGAAAAAATCTAAACTAGAATCCTTTTGTAGCAACGCCATCAGCAATTGCTTGTAAAGCTTTTGCTTCACCTAAGATAGCAGCCATTTTATTTCCTTTGCCATCATGACCAGCAGCCATGTATCCACCACGAGCAGTTTTAGTAACTACTGCATCTTGCATTGGAACGTTTTTTTCTTTAGTCTTAAGGCAATATGCTTTAATCATTTTTGAAGTGTCCATTTGTTCAAATTTTGTTGGGTTAGTTAATGAGCAACCGAATTGCTACCACAAGCTAGCTAATTTCTACAATCTAGCCATAAGTTAACAGGCTGTATTGTGCAGATTTTAAGCTGGTTTATTCACAATTTGGCGGTTTTTACACGTCTATTTTCGCATATTTCGCGTGCGTTTCAATGAATTCGCGGCGTGGAGCCACGTCATCACCCATGAGCATGCTAAATACACGGTCTGCTTCGGCAGCACTTTCGATGGTTACTCTTTTAAGCGTTCGACGGGATGGATCCATGGTTGTTTCCCATAATTGGTCGGCGTTCATCTCACCTAAACCCTTGTAACGCTGGATAGTAACGCTATCATCTTTTCCTCCACCTAGTTTTTCGATCCACATTTTACGTTGCTCCTCATTATAGGCGTACTGTTGGTCTTTACCTTTTTTAACAAGGTATAAAGGTGGTTGCGCAATAAAAATGTAACCCTGTTCTACTAATTCTTTCATGTAACGGAAAATAAAAGTAAGAATAAGGGTGGCGATATGCGAACCATCTACGTCGGCATCGGTCATAATTATTAACTTATGATAGCGAAGCTTTGCAATATTCAATGCTTTAGGATCTTCGGGTGTACCCACGGTAACACCAAGCGCAGTATACATATTACGGATCTCTTCGTTCTCGTAAATTTTATGTTCCATTGCTTTTTCTACGTTAAGGATTTTACCACGTAATGGTAAAATAGCTTGGTAGCTTCTGTCACGACCTTGTTTCGCCGTTCCACCCGCAGAGTCTCCTTCCACTAAGTATAGTTCACATTTTTCTGGGTCACGCTCTGAGCAATCCGCTAGTTTACCTGGTAAACCACCACCGCTTAAAACGGTTTTACGTTGTACCATGTCACGTGCTTTTTTAGCAGCAACACGGGCTTGAGCGGCCAATATAATTTTAGAAATTACTTGCTTTGATTCACGAGGATTTTCTTCTAGGTAAGCTTCTAATGCGCGTGCAACGGTTGTTTGTACGACACCACTTACTTCAGAGTTTCCAAGTTTGGTTTTTGTTTGTCCTTCAAATTGTGGCTCCGGAACTTTTACAGAAATAATAGCACTTAAGCCTTCTCTAAAGTCGTCACCTTCTACGGCAACTTTTGCTTTTTCAAAAAGTCCTTCTTTATCTCCGTAACTTTTAAATACACGCGTTAAGGCTTGTCTAAAACCAGTAACGTGCGTACCACCTTCGATGGTATTGATATTGTTAACGTAAGAAAAAATATGTTCTTTAAAATCGTCGTTGTAGGTTAGTGCAACTTCAACGGCTACATTGGTTGTTTCGTCCAAACCCTCTACATATAAGGGTTTAGGGATAATGGCGTTGCGATTTGCTTGCTTGTCTAAAAGTTCTACGAAATCAATAATACCACCTTCGCTGTAAAAAGTACTTACAAAAGGTGCACCATTTTCGTCAAGTTCTCTAAGGTCTGTGAGGGTAATATTAATGCGCTTATTTAAAAACGATAGTTCACGTAAACGGCCTTCTAAAATTTCTCTTCTATAAACAGATTCTTGGAAGATGGTATTATCTGGCCAGAAGTGAACCTTGGTTCCTGTAATAGCACTTTCACCAATTTCGCGAACCGCATATTGTGGAACACCAATTTTGTATTCTTGCTCAAATATTTTTCCTTCTCTATGAACGGTTACTAAAAGTTTAGTACTAAGTGCGTTTACGCAACTCACACCCACACCGTGTAAGCCACCCGATACTTTGTAGGTATTTTTATCAAATTTACCACCCGCGTGAAGCACTGTCATTACAACTTCTAGCGCCGATCTTTTTTCTTTGGTGTGCATCGCCGTAGGAATACCACGTCCATCATCTTGAACACTAATCGAATTGTCTTCGTGAATGTGTACGGAAATGTTTTTGCAATAACCAGCTAGGGCCTCATCGATAGAGTTGTCTACCACTTCATATACGAGGTGGTGTAGACCTTTAATGCCTATGTCTCCAATGTACATGGCGGGTCTTTTTCTTACCGCTTCTAAACCTTCTAAAACCTGAATACTGTCGGCACCATAATTCTTATTCTGTGCTTCGTTACTATCTAATTGTTCTTGGCTCATAAAATGCTTGTCTATCCTGAGTTTAGATGAAATGTCAGAACTGGTCAAAGCTACTTAAAATAAGCTGTTTTTAGGCCCAAAACGGAGCCGTGTTTTCCACATAAATTTGACAGTTCCATGACCATTTTTAGGGTCATTTTGAGGCTAAAAATGCAGGTAGCGGGCAAACAATTTAGAAGGGTCAATTGTAATACATTAAATTTGCAGTTGGATGGTACAAGTGATGGACATATTAAAAGTGGCAAACCAAAATGGACTAGAACCAGGCATGAGCCTGATTTATAGCCAAGAACAGCAGGTTCCAGGCTCCATTGAGTACCAAGTGAAGCGTTATTATGCCCTTCAGCCCTGGACCGGATCAGACACCGGGATGCTTATTTACCATTACGACGCCAAAAAGCCCCTCAATAGTTATTTAGAACTTCGGTTTTGCATTTCGGGTAACCGCTTCTGCGAAGAAAAAAGTTGTGCACAATGCGAGCATTCTCCTACCAACAATTGTTTTGGAAAACACGAAACTGTAGACACCTTCACTTTTCATTTTACGGCCACTTTTTTACGCCCCTATGTGCAAAGTGTAAAAGTGAGTAATTATAAAGATGATGTACTTGCATTCAAGCATCCCAATGCCTTTACAAAAGTTTTTCCACTATGTAGTAGAAAAAGGAGCGTGCTAGATACTTTATTAAACCATAGTTACACAGGTGCCCTCGAAAATATTTTTATCAATGCCAAAGTACATGAGGTTTTGCTTTACAGCTTGGCCTGTTTGGTGGATGAAAAAGAAGAAGGATTTACTTGTAAATTTTTAGCGGATCCAGCAGGCAGAGAGCGTATTTATGAAGCCCGTGAAATACTACTTCAACATATTGGAGACCCTATTACCATTAAAGAATTAAGCCGTAAAGTAGCCATGAACGAGTGCTATCTTAAAAAAGGTTTTAAGGAAATTTTTGGTACCACCATTTTTGATTTTTACCAACAACAACGTATGGAGCACGCTAAGTATTTGCTCTATGAAAAAGGCCTCAGTGTAACAGATATTTCGGCCCTATTGGGTTACTCTTCTATATCGCATTTTTCGGCTGCTTTTAAAAAGCACACGGGTTTAAAGCCTTGCGAATTACTAAAATAAAAAACTATCTTTCCTTTTATAAATTTATCCTATGCGCATACGTTCATTGTTTGCTTCCGCGGCTATTGCCCTTTTTTTAACCAGTTGTGGCGGTCCTAAAAAAGTAGATACCCTTGTTGTTAACGGCGTTATTTATACCGTAGATAGTAGTTTTTCTAGTGTGCAAGCAATGGCCATTAAAGATGGCATTATTGTTGCCACAGGAACAGACGCGGAGATACTGGCAGCTTATACCGCGCCCGAAAAAATTGATGCAAAAGGACAAGCCGTGTATCCAGGATTTATTGATGCGCATGCGCATTTTGTAGGCTATGGAAAATCATTATTTCAGGTAGATTTATTTGGTACCACCAGTTGGGAAGAAGCAGTAGAGCGCGTAAAAATTTTTGCAGCAGCGCATCCAGAACTAGCATGGATCGAAGGTCGAGGATGGGATCAAAACAAATGGCCGGGCAAAAAATATCCAACCAATGCGCTTTTAAATAGCTTGTTTCCAAACACACCTGTTGTGTTACAACGTGTAGATGGTCATGCAGCTATTGCCAATCAAAAAGCCTTTGATATGGCAGGCGTAAAACCTGGTCAAACCATTGTAGGCGGCGAGGTTGAAACAAAAAATGGCGTGTTAACAGGTGTACTAATTGACAACGCAAAAGGACTCGTATATAATTCAATTCCAGCGGTCAATAAACAAACCTATACGCAGTGGTTGCAAGCAGCGCAAAAAAATTGTTTTGCGCAGGGGCTTACCACCGTTACCGATTGTGGTTTAGATATTAGTGATATTAATTTTATTGACACACTGCAAAGGGAAGGTAAAATAGACATGCGTCTTTTTGCAATGCTTAGTGACAATCCTGAAAATCTTACTGCGTATTTAAAAAGAGGTCCGTATAAAACCGACAAGTTATTTGTAAACGGTTTTAAAGTATATGCCGATGGAGCCCTTGGTAGCAGAGGCGCTTGCTTATTACACAACTACGAAGACCGCAAAGATTGGACCGGATTTTTACTGGCTAATATTTCTCATTACGACTCACTCGCTTCGGTACTTGCGGCTACTAATTTTCAAATGTGTACGCACGCTATTGGGGATAGTGCCAACCGTCAAATTTTAAATATCTACAATAAATATTTACAAAAAGGAAATGACAAGCGCTGGAGAATTGAACATGCGCAAGTAGTAAATCCTTCCGATTTTAATTTGTTTGGTGCTGCTGCTGTAGTACCATCGGTACAACCAACACATGCTACATCTGATATGTATTGGGCTGCAGAAAGATTGGGCAACGAGCGTATGAAAGGTGCTTATGCGTACAAGCAACTCATGGATCAAAATGGATGGATACCACTAGGAACCGATTTTCCGGTAGAAGATATTTCTCCCTTTAAAACATTTTTAGCTGCTGTTGGAAGGGTTGATGCCAAAGGGTTTCCAGAGGGTGGCTTTCAAATGGAAAACGGATTAACGCGCGAACAAACCATTAAGGGAATGACTATTTGGGCAGCTAAAGCTAGCTTTTTAGAAAAGGAAGTGGGTAGTTTAGAAGCAGGTAAAAAAGCAGATTTTATAATACTGGCACAAGACCTGATGCAAGTGCCAGTAAATAAAATATTGGATACTAAAGTAGTTGCTACGTATAGTGGAGGTAAAAAAGTATTCTAGACTTTTTATTATTAGATTACTAGAAACCTACCATGTCTGCAGGGATTACCCATGCATCAAATTCTTCTGGTGTTACATAACCTAATTTAACAGCCATCTCTTTTAAAGTAGTACCTTCTTTATGTGCTTTTTGTGCAATTTCGGCTGCTTTGTAGTAGCCAATTTTTGTATTGAGTGCTGTTACAAGCATTAAAGAATTATCTACGTGCTTTTTTATGTTGGCTTCGATAGGTTCAATACCTACTGCGCACTTATCATTAAAGCTTACACAACCATCGCCAATTAAACGTGCAGAGTGTAAGAAATTATAAATCATTACGGGCTTAAATACATTTAGTTCAAAATGGCCATTGGCACCACCCATGTTAATGGCTACATCGTTACCCATTACCTGAACCGCAATCATAGAAAGCGCTTCACACTGTGTAGGGTTTACTTTACCTGGCATGATAGAAGAACCTGGCTCGTTGTCTGGAATAAAAATTTCGCCAATACCACTTCTTGGTCCTGAACTTAACATTCTAATGTCGTTGGCAATTTTCATAAGGCTTACTGCCACTGTTTTGAGTGCACCATGTGCTTCTACAATGGCATCGTGCGCAGCAAGTGCTTCAAATTTATTTTCGGCAGTGATAAATGGAAGCCCTGTTAAATTGGCAATATGCTTGGCTACATTTTCGGAATAACCTTTTGGTGTGTTAATACCCGTACCCACTGCGGTTCCACCGAGTGCCAGTTCCGATAAATGCGCAAGAGTATTGTTGATGGCTTTAAGGCCATGATCTAGTTGAGAAACATAACCACTAATTTCTTGACCTAATGTAAGTGGGGTGGCATCCATAAAATGGGTACGACCAATTTTAACCACCTGCATAAAGTCTTTGCTTTTTTGCGCCAGCGTATCTCTTAATTTTTTGATACCCGGAATGGTGGTTTCCAATAATATTTTATAGGCTGCAATGTGCATTGCAGTAGGGAATGTATCGTTTGAAGACTGTGATTTATTCACATCATCGTTGGGGTGTAAAAACTTTTCTTTGTCAGTTAAGCTACCGCCTTTAATGACGTGTCCACGGTATGCAATTACTTCGTTCACGTTCATATTAGATTGCGTACCGCTTCCTGTTTGCCAAACAACTAATGGAAACTGGTCGCTATGAATTCCGGTTAAAATTTCATCACAAACCTGACCAATCAATTCGCATTTATCTTGAGGCAAAACGCCCGCGTCAAAGTTTGTAAGTGCTGCTGCTTTTTTCAAATACGCAAAAGCGGCTATAATTTCTTTGGGCATGCGGTTGATGTCCGCTGCTATTTTAAAATTTTCGATACTGCGCTGTGTTTGAGCGCCCCAATACACGCCTGCAGGTACTTTTACTTCCCCCATTGTGTCTTTCTCAATTCTAAATTCCATGGTTGGTGTTTTAATATTATTTGTAATTCAATTATTTCCCAGTAAAAACGGGCTTTCTTTTTTCTAAAAAAGCAGTGGTGCCTTCTACCATATCTGTGGTATCAAAGCAAGCAGCAAAGGCATTTAATTCTGTCTCATAGCCATTGAGTGCTTCGTTGTACACTGCGTTAGCAGCTTCTATACATTTTGCAACCGCAACAGGGGCCTTGCTTTGTATTACGGTAGCTATTTCTTTTGCTTT